>ERZ779888.59-NODE-59-length-151535-cov-11.638388_pt1 | contig 151535 bp, 140 predicted proteins | sample MGYA00511245_ERZ779888 | MGnify/ENA primary metagenome ERZ779888 (study PRJEB29588, sample SAMEA2155255) | human gut metagenome | biome: human gut; feature: human-associated habitat; material: faeces | place: Denmark | collected 2008/2010 ...
AAAACGACGTTTTCACGCCGAAAATAAAAGATTCCTCAACGTGCCGAATTCACGTTTGGTGATAAGATGGTTGCATTCAACATGAAAAGCATTGCCGTCCTGACCGCCGCCCTGATGGTCTGTTCCATCTCCGCGGTGGCTCTGGTCGACAACGATGATTCCTCGGCCGATGCCGGTAAGGGATACGAGTTCTATGTCCAACTGAACGACGGTACCAACAGTTATTCCAGCTGGCTCGGGGTACATTCCGGAGACAGTTTCGGCACCGCACTCAAGGATGCTTTCGACAAAGCCGGATTCATATACTCCATGTCCGGCAACTGGATCTCCTCGATCACGGTCGATGGAGTCGAATACTCCTCCGGAGAGTGGGGTACCGATCCCTACTACGGATACGCCATATACTACTCCGACGGAGTGAAATGGGTCCCTACGGAAGAATACAATGAAGGCAGTATGTTTGCGATCGTGTTCGACAAGTATCTGTTCTCCGCACCTGAGAATCCGGATATATACTACAACAACTACAACTATTACTATTCCCTTCTTCCGTCCGTCCCTGTATGCAGCGAGTGGTGCTTCAACCTCCAGCTGAACAACGGTACCGACAGCATCAACACGTGGATCCCCTCCCAGGATGCCAAGGAACTCACCTCCGAGGCCTTCGCCGCCACTCTGAAGTCCGCACTCGATGTCAGGGGATTCACTTATGACATCACCGAGACCGGTTGGGTCAAGTCCATAACCGCAAACGGTGTGGAGTACAAGGTCAGCGGCACGTTCCCTACGGATCCGTACTACGGATTCGCCATCTATTACGCCCAGGGCGAGAAATGGGTTCCGACCAACAACTACTCCGAGAGCACCGTGTTCTCCATCGTGCTCGACCAGTACCAGTTCTCCGCTCCCGCAGAGGCCGACAAATATTACGACGGGGGATGGGGCTACTATTCCCTCCTCCCGACCGCAGCCACCAGCTCATACACATCCGCTATCGTGGAGCCTTCCGATGACGTGGACAGCATGTTCATCTATGTCGCCGCCGCCATACTTGCGGTGCTCGCCATCGGGATAATTGTGTTCGCCCTCAGGAAGGCAGGCTGCTCCTGAAGGGATGACCTTTTTTAAACCACTTACCGGACACCGGAAACGGGTCCGGGTCTTCATTCTACATCGCCGTTGTCACGGTCTTCCTGCATACGGTAGAATTCTACGATCTCCGAGGCGGTGGTGCATTGCTCCGGGGTCTTGTCATCCCTCACCCTTCCGGTGAACCGTGGGAAGCGGAGCCCTAGTCCTGCGTCCTCCTTAACAGTCCCGTAGGCTATGGTGTGTATGGGGCTCAGGCTGATGTCCGCAGCCGTCACCTCCAGGACGACCCCGGGGATGAACCATACGTCCGGGACCATCTCTGCATCCAGGGATGCGGGCTTCGTCTCGCACCTGTACTTCTCCAGAAGGCCGGGCATGGCGTCGAGGAAGGCATCGTCGAAACCCGTTCCCAGCTTGCATGCGGTACCGAACCTTCCGGTGTCCGGGTCGTATGCGGCCATCAGCAGGGCGCCGTATTTCCCGGCGCGTTTGCCCATGCCGTAGAACGCCCCTACCACCGTCAGATCGAAAGAATCCACGAGTGCCTGGGTGTAGTCCTTCTTGTATTTGATCCAGAGGAATCCTCTCGACCCCGCCCGGTATACCGAATCCTCGGACAGGGATTTCGCCATTATCCCTTCGCATCTGGCCGCTATGGCCCCGTCGAAGAACTCCTGGGCCTTCTCGTCCGAATCGATTATGGCCCTGGATGTATACCCAATACGGTCGTATCTTTCGGAGTCGTCGTCTTTGAAGGACGATTCGAGCCTCATCCTGCGGAAGGAGTACGGTTTCAGGGTATAGTCCTCGCCGTCGTAGTAGAGCATGTCGAAAAGGAATATGCGGACGGGGATGTCCTCCACCGCCTTCTCCATGCCGTGTTTCTTACGCCGGTGGGTCACGTTCTGGAAAGGTTGGAGGGTCCCGGTGTCCGGATCGTATGCTACACATTCGCCCTCGATTATTGCCTCCCTCCCCTTCAGCTGTCTCAGAAGAGCTTCCCCTATGTCCGGGAAATTGGAGGTAAGGTCCTCCAGACGCCTTGAGAACAGCTTTACGAATCCTCCCGGCCCCTTCTTTATGTGGGCCTGTACCCTGATGCCGTCGTATTTGTACTCGAACGCGCACTTGCCGCCCAATCTTTCCATTATTTCCGGGAGGGAGCGGAGGCGTTCTGCGAGCATCACCTTCACCGGGTTCCCGACGGAGACCTCTATCCCCTTCACGGCATCAAGACCTCCGGATGCGAGGGTCTCCGCCACCAATCCCATATCGCACGTTATGTTGAACGCCCTCTCTATATCGGGGCGATCCTCCTTGGAGGCGAATGCCGAGGCGAGTGCATCCATTGCGGTCATGGTTCCGGCGCCGACTCTCATCCTGCCGGTGACTATCCTGCAGAGGTATCTGGCTTCCAGGGGCGACGAGTCGTGGAGCATACGTGCCAGCAGTTTCATTTTCTTGTCCTGGGAGTCCTTGCCCGATGCGTTCTCTATGGCCGTGAGGCCTTCGATGACGTTTTGGAACGACAGGGGTTCGGAGAACAGGGTCATCTGTTTCTTCTTGGCAATGAGCATCTCGGCGACCTCACCGGGGTCGCCGGTCTTCGTCCACAGGTCCTCGACCTCCTCCGACCTTCTCCCGGATACGGATGCGATCGCCTTCAGTACCAGTTTGTCGGCCATGCCCAGTTCCAGAGGGACGAAGTCCGGGTGGAGTCTCCCGACCGAGAGGTATATGGTCTTTCTGATCTCCTCAGGCTTCACATTTCTGAAGAATTCGGCCAGTATGTCCGTCATCTCCAGACGGCTGCTGGTTTTCTCCAACCTGTCGAATACTTCCGCAAGATCCCCGAACTGCATCATCCCATCCCTTGAAGATCAATAGATGTCTATCTCAGTCTGTCTCCTATCGACCGGGCGTTTCTTCTGGAGGTCGCGGCTTAGGGTCTCCAACCTCTGCCTCATGAGGGCCTCCTTCTTCTTGCTGGCACTTTCGACAACCTCGTCCATCGTACCTGCCGCGATGAGGACATAGACCTCCCCGTCGTTCTTCCTTCCGGTACGGCCTCTCCTTTGGATCGTCCTGATCTCGGAGGACACGGGCTCGTAGAATATCACGGCGTTCGTGCTTGTTATGTCCAATCCCTCCTCCCCTACGGAGGTCGACACCACGACGTTGAAATCTCCGCTGCGGAACTGGTCCAGCATCTCGATCTGCTCTTTCTGTTTCAGTCCGCCGTTGGCCTGCCCTATGAGTTTGGTGACTTTAGCATTCTCCACATGAGACAATTTCTCCACCAGGATGTCGCATGTCTCCCTGTATTGGGCGAATACCAGGATCTTGGAGCTCTCCCCCGAGTTGAGGACTCTGCTTACCAGGCTCATTATGCGAGACACCTTGGGATGCTCCACATCCGAGGATCCGATTATGTGCCAGATCTGTTTGTATTCCTCTCTTTTGACGAGCTCCCTGTCGGCCTTGGGACCTTTCGGGTCCTCTCCGCTCTCGTTGATCTTGGAGAGGAATGCGCGGAGGGGGGACATCCCCTGGGTCTCCGCCAACTCAATGGCGTACAGGAGTTTGATGCACATGGAGGTCAGGCTGAGTCCGCGGAACAACGTCATGCTCTTCTCTCCGTTGTGCAGTCTCATCTGCAGAGACCCCTGTATCGTCAGCATGTGTTTTTTGGATGCAGGCCAGTTCGGATTGGTGAGGTGAAGGGCCGAAAGGTCTCCGAAATCCTTGTAGAGCATCTTGCGGAGGAGGTCCGATATGTCGGTGAGGTCCTTGGGAAGGTTCACCACTATGCGATTCACATATGTGTCATGGACATAAGGTGAGACGTCTGGGTCATCGTCGGAACGGACATCTATGCGGGTCAATCCAAGGTTCCCGCATACCTCCTCGATCTTCTTCAGGTCGCTTCCCGGCGAGGCGGTCATCCCCATGGAGACGGCATCTTCGGGGACATATCCTGCGACGTTCACATAGTCGTAGTTGCCGGTGCCTCTGTGGGCCTCATCATAAATGACGAGGCCGAAATCCGAGAGATCGTATACGCCGTTGTCGAGATCGTTGGAAACGGATTGAGGTGTGGAGACGACGAGGTCCGAGTCTTCCAAGATCGCCTTCCTCTTCTTCGGTTGTATGTGTCCGTTGACCATCCCGACCCGGGTCTCCGGCAGCATGGATGAGAAGTACTCGCTGTGCTGGTCCACCAAGGGTTTGGTAGGTGCCAGCATCAGGACTTTTTTCCCTTTGTGCAGGATCCTTGCGGCCACCAGCAGGGCTACGGCAGTCTTACCCAGACCTGTAGGGAGTATGACGAGTGTGTTCTCCCCTAGGCATCCCGATGCTATCGCTGATTGGTATCTTCTCTTCTCCAATCTGTCTGGGGCGATCCCGGGGACGTCGACATAGTCCATTATGCCACTTCAATATCTGGGTCATTTAAAAGGGTTGTCGAGGGGTGACCGATTCTGAGGGATAATGTAAACACCGCCCTATTAAAAACAGGCGGGCCCGAAGGCCCGAATTGGTTGTGCGCCCAGCGTGAACGGAATCTATAGGGTGAAAGTCCCGAACAGGCCTTGCAGTCGGAACTGTAGCTTAATCCAAGGGTATCATCCGCGAGGATGGATATGAAGGAAGGAGGAGGCAAAACCGCGAGTCGATGAACAAGAACCACATAGTAGGCGTCAGGACATGGACGAGTCCCCAACTACGGATTAAGTCCCAGACTGCACGGGTTGTCCTGGTGTAAATGTGGCGGCTGCATGCGGTGAAAGATTTCGTTAGTACCTGGGGAGGTCTCGCATCCAGGTCCCTCCGTCGGAGGGACAACACATTCCGCGAGGGATGTCTGAGGATTCGAGAAGTCAGCAGAGGCCATAGCACTCCCAGAGAATGTTCGGAGGAAGGTTCGGGAAGGAAGGGCCGAATCAAACCAAGTGTCCAGAATCGAAGGAAGGTCGGATATGTGCGTAAATCAGAAAACAACGGAAAGCTGCCCGGGAAAGAACAGGTCGGAAACCGAAGGTATCCCGGGAGCGAACAGCATACCCGATACGGATTATCCAACAAGGTCCTGAAAGACCTGGGCATGTATTTCATTCAAGGAAATGTAGAGAAATGGTTTGAAACCGCCGAGTACCGACCGGTACGCTCGGTGGTGTGAGAGGTCCGGTTGGGCAATAGCCCAACCGTCCTACTCGATTGATCTCAGTAGGATCCGCATCCGCCGCCGCAGGATGCGCAACCGTTGAAGTTGGGGTTGCGGATGGAGAGACCGGTTCCGAAGTTGGGGTCGTCCACGAACTCGATGACACAGTCCTGCAGTGCCTTCTCGGTCTCCTCGTCATAGAACATCGCAAAGCTGGATGCGCTGTTGTCCACCTTCTCCCCCTCTGCTGCCTTCTCCTGGAAGGACATGCCGAACTGGGGTCCGGAGCACGCGTATCCGGAGAGGTACACCTTGATGCCCCATCCGGTCTTCTGGTTCTTCTCGAGAAGCTCGTCTATGAACTTCTCCGCGTCAGCGGTGATTGTGACCATGGTGTATAGTTAGTATGTTGTACTATAAAAAGTATAGGTATACCTAAATTCCAATATCCTCAGGTCATTCCAACTTTCTGCCGAACTGCTCCGCATAGGCGCGGAACGAGTACGACTGACTCCGGGTCATCCCCATGTAGGCTGCGATCACGAGGACCTCGAGGACCTCCTCCTCGGTGGCACCCAAGGCGACGGACTCCCTCATCTGGTTCCTGATGCAGTGTTCGCTCCCCATCGCGGCGGCGGCCGCAAGTGCCAGCAGGTGTTTTGTCTTCTTGTCGAACTTGGTCTCGTTCTCGAATATCGCCCCGCTGAGGGACGAGTAGGGTATGAACAGGTCCGGACGTTCGGAGAGGATCTGGTTCGTCACGGGGACGAATCCGCAGACCTTCCTCACCCTTTCCAATATCTTTTCGACAGTCTTCTCGTCTTCTTCCTTCGTCATCGGGACATGGAATCGGTTCATCCGTCTTAATCGTTTACCGGTGTCTGCGGACTTATGACTTTTTTGAACAATTGTAAACCACGCAGGGCGCGCACGTCTGCTGGCCAGATCGTCGGATGATAGTATTTGATGAAGGTTGATCTGATATTGGATGTATAATCCGAATTGTACTTATATTGAGAACGGGATTATTCCGCCAGTCAAGTACTCGCAAGAGGAAATATCGGATGCGTCCGTAACGGAGCATGGACCCCATGGTGGATAACTCCTGGATACACGAAAAGAGGCCTTCCGGCAGATCCGGATGGCAATCCAAGATGATGAAGACGAAAGTCTTCATGACGGTGGCCGTCATCCTTGCAGGTACCATCCTGGCCGTATCGCTGAACGGTCTCGGGTCCAATGCCACCCTCTATCAGTCCGAGGGGGTCGTCGTCGATTTCGGAGGATACAAGACCTCTTGGACTGATGTGGATTACAAGGAGACCGACGACCCGGTGGAACTTCTCGTCAAGGCCTCGGAGAAGCACGGGTATACATACACCATGGGGGAGGACGGTAAGCTGGAGTCCGTATACGACGGATCCGCGACGTATTCCAACGACCCCACCCACTCCTGGGGCCTGTGGTATGTGGAGAAGAAGAGCACATCCTTCACCAGGTCGGAAGGATACGGCATAAAGGCCTCCGATTACACCGTGACGGTGTGGGCCTATACGGAGAAGGATGCGGAACCTGCCGTGGCCGTGGATGCCACCGGTACATCCATCTACGGATACTCCCAGCCCTCCAGCATGGTGACCCTCTCACCCGTATGCACGGAGATCGTCGCGTCGATGAATGCGGTCTCCCTCATCGTCGGTACCGACAGCTACAGCAACTATCCGTCGTCGTGGTCGACGGTCGCGTGTTGGCCGGGAACGACACAGGTGTGTTCACGGTGTCCGGGGACCTTCCTCCCTACACCGTCGAGGAGTACCATGCCGAGACGCCTCTCTGGGAGAAGGCCGCATTGCTTATCGCCGTCATCCTCGTCATACTCGCCGCCCTGTGGGTCGTCATGAGATACGGTCTGAAGTGGGAGCATCCCTACCGCGAGCTACATGACCGCATATTCTGCTATTTCTTCGGGGAGAACTACACCCACAATACCAAGAGCAAGCGTAAGCTGCGTCTAGTCGTGGCCGTCGGGATCATACTGACGTCCGTGGTGGCGTTGGCGTCCCTGTGCATCGGGTCCGAGACTACGATGGGTGTAGGGGAGGCCCTGTCGGCCGCCGTGTCCGCCATACAGAAGGGAGGACACAGCCTCACCTACGAGGAGATGCTCATCTATAACGAGAGGCTGCCCCGTGTCATCGCGGCGTTCGCCGTAGGAATAGGTCTCTCCGTGGCAGGCGCCGTCTATCAGGCGGTCATCAAGAATCCGCTGGTGGAGCCTTACATCATGGGTGTGTCCTCAGGAGCTGGCACATTCGCAGTGGCGGTCATAACGTTCGGATTCACGTTCTTCGGGTTCTTCTCTGCCGGGAGTACATATCTTACAGCCGCCTCCGCCATGGTGGGAGGGCTCCTGGCCTTCGGATGCACCATGCTTCTGGCCGAGAAGACCGGCGGGAAATCAATAAACTACGTCCTGGCCGGTATAGTGGTCGGGCTGGTGTTCTCGGCGCTGCAGTCCCTGATGATGGTGGAGGCCGGGAACAAGGTCTCCAGCGCCCTCTCGTGGCTGTACGGGTCGTTCGCCAACATGGGGTGGGACAACCTGTGGCTGGTCCTGATACCGTGTCTGGCACTTTCCATGGTGCCTTTGATATGGGCAAAGGAGCTGAACCTCGTCCTCCTGGGGGAGGACCAGGCGAGGCAGATGGGTCTGGACGCCAAGAGGTTCGACAGGATAATGCTGATCCTGGCCTCCGTCCTCACCGCGTTCTGTGTCGCATTCTGCGGTGTAATCGGATTCGTGGGTCTTGTGATCCCCCACCTCAGCAGGATGATCATGGGAGGGGACCACAGGCTCATGCTCCCGACGGCCATGGCCTTCGGAGGGTTCCTGATGATAGCGGCCGACCTCCTCTCGAGAATCCTCATGACCGGTTACGAGCTCCCTGTCGGGGCGATAACCACTATAATCGGCGTACCCATGTTCGCATATCTGCTTGTCAGAAGGGGGAAGAGCTATGATGCCTGATCCGGACGGGTTGCGCGGGAAGGCCAGGCGCCTTATGGACGGGGATTCCCGTAAGCATATCGACATCAAGAGACACAGAGCCAGATTCATACTTTGCGCCGGCATCGTCATACTGTTCGCGATGTTCCTCCTGTCGATATCCGTAGGACCTACGGGCGTACAGAACCCTGTCGAAGCCCTTATGAACCTCTGGTCCGCCATATCCAAGGGAGGGGAGGGCCTGACCCCGGAGGAGCTGGCGGTCTACAGCTCCCGTCTGCCGAGGACCGTCGCCGCCATAGGGGTGGGGGTGGGTCTCGCCGTGGCAGGGTCCGCATACCAGGCGGTCATACGCAACCCCTTGGTAGACCCATACATAATGGGGGTGTCCTCGGGGGCCGGTACGATGGCCGTGGCGGTCATCGCTTTCGATTTCACGTTCTTCGGACTGTTCTCCCCTCATTCCATATATCTGACCGCGGCGTCCGCCATAGTCGGGGGCCTTGTGGCGTTCGGCACCACCATGTTGCTGGCACAGCGTGCCGGAGGCACCACCAACTCGTACGTCCTGTCGGGGGTGGTGGTAGGCTTGGTCTTCTCCGCGGTGCAGACGGTGATGATCGTGTTCTCGGGGGACAGGATATCCAGCGCCCTCATGTGGCTGTTCGGTTCGTTCGCCAGCATATCTTTGGTCGAGGCGTTTTCCGTACTGATCCCGGCGTTGGTCCTGTCAATTATCGTACTGAGGTATGCGAAGGAGCTCAATCTGGTGCTCCTCGGCGAGGATCAGGCGAGGCAGATGGGTCTCGACGTCAGGAGGTTCAACGCCCTCATCCTCATCCTGGCATCCGTGCTGGCCTCGGTATGTGTGGCGTTCGTCGGTATAATCGGGTTCGTCGGACTCGTCATCCCCCACTTCTGCCGTATGCTGTTCGGAGGGGACCACAGGCTCGTCCTGCCGGCATCCATGGCCTTCGGCGGCTGTCTGATGATATTCGCCGACCTGCTGTCCAGGATGATAGTTTTAGGTATAGAGCTCCCGGTGGGAGCGATAACGACCCTGATCGGGGTACCTGTGTTCGCATATCTGCTGATCAGGAAAGGGAGGATCTACAATGGGTGAAACGCCTCTGTTGGAAGTTCGTCATTTGGATAAGAAGTATGATAACGGTTTCCATGCCGACAAGGACATATCGTTCACTCTGCCGTCCGGTCTCCTGGTCGGTCTGATAGGGCCGAACGGCTGCGGGAAGACCACGATGATGCGTTGCATCAACAAGATGCATCAGCCCACCGGAGGGGACATACTGATAGACGGGGAGTCGGTCCTCCCCAAGACCCCTGCCGAGGTGGCCCGGCTGGTCTCCAACGTTCCGGCGGAGATGACGGCGTCCTTCGGTCTCACCGTCTTCGAGACGGTCATGCTAGGCAGGTATCCATACCTGCAGAATATGTGGTGGGAGACAGAGGAGGACGAGTCGATGGTGGAGGAGACCCTCCGCAAGTTCGGGATCCTTCATCTCCAGGACCGTCCTCTGAATATGCTCTCGTCCGGAGAGAGGCAGAGGGTCCTGATCGCCAAGGCGTATGTGCAGAATCCCCGTCTGATGCTCGTGGACGAACCGACGTCCCATCTGGATATGAAGTATAAGCTGGACGTCATGGAGTATCTGCGTGCCATGGTGAAACAGGATATGACCATCCTCGTGGCGGAGCATGACATCTCCCTCATGGCTAGGTACTGCGATCAGTGTATAATAATGAAGAAAGGGGAGATCGTAGCCATGGGCGACCCTAAGAAGGTCATAACCGAGGAACTCATCCGCGACGTGTACGAGGTGGAGGCGTCCGTCGGTACCGACAAGGACGGCGAGATCTATGTCCTCCCCAAGAGGTTCGTCGGGGAATACCATCTCTGATCCGGGAGTTAGTGCTAACTGTAGCAATCGTCTTTAAAATCCCTTCTCTGCGAACTCCTTTCTGCGTAAAACGCGGAGAGGTAAGATGGAAAACAACAATAGCGGAGAACACAAGACCAACGACGACAGGCTGACCGACATCTTCTCCAGTGTCGGGAGACAATATAGGCTGACCGACGTGACGGCGCAGTTCGTCGCCTTCAGGGACCTGAAGATAAGGTGGCAGAGGTCGTACAAGATGGCGGACTTCATGGTCTCCGATTATCTGGACGACGCTCCCGACGGGATCCTTTGGGATTTTGCCGATACGATAATCGCCAAGATATTCGCGGAGAACGATTCAGATTATTCGAATTCCGTCATCGAATGGATCTCGTCGGACGGCTTCCGTGCGCGCAAACAGCCGATATATCTGCGTCGGAGCAAGAATCTGACGAGGTCCCCGGTGGGCAGGGAGAAGAACCTTCTGGATTCCTACGGCCGTCTGGTCGACGACGGTCTGGTTGAAGAGGACCCCGGACTGTGCATATCGTGGATGAAGAGCGCCACGGCCAGGAAGATAGGCCACTGCAGCGTCGTGATGGATGTCGTGGCCCTCTCGGGGGCCTTGGACGATGCACATGTTCCGGATTTCGTCCTGGACTACTGCCTCTACCACGAACTCTGTCATGTGAAGATAGGCTTCGACCCGTCGGGAAGGGGACATGACCAGAAGTTCGCCGGACTAGAGGATATGTATCCGAGAAGGTCCGAGGCGGTGGAGTGGCTCAGACGCGTGGATATGTTCGTCTGAAGAAGATGTCTCCCGAACGCTAACACGCCCTTTCACAGTCCGGCGATGACGCCGGTCTCGGAGCACTGACGTACGCCGGGAGTATGTGTCGGACCCTGCGTTGGCCTCCGGTCACTGCCGCGACGACGCGTCGCTGCTACCGCAGGAGCCCTAATGAATTAGGGACAGGGCCGCTGTACGCCGTTCCGTACCTATGGCGGTCACGTATCGCGCCCATTGGTCGGAACGGTACTGCTGGGAGCCGGACAAGGGTATTTTAGCGTTTCGGGTATACGTTTATCGTCGATTTTTTAGTACGATTATTGTCTTTAACTTCGTCAAACGATGAATTTCATACGATTTATATTAGTTTAATTACGAAAAACATGAATTTCACATAGTATTCGAATGTAATTCTACGAATTTCATATTCACAGTGGTTAGATTTATTAAAGGGAAGTATATATCGCACTCCCATGTTGGAATTCTTCAGCCCCAAATCCGTAGCTATCATCGGCGCTTCCAACGACGTGACCAAGCTCGGTGGGATGCTCGTCAAGAACATGCTTGATGCAGGATACAAAGGAAAACTCTGTCCGATCAACCCGAAAGGCGGGGAGATACAGGGACTCAAGGCGTACACTAACGTGAAGGAGATCGGGGAACCCGTCGATCTCGCAGTCGTCGCCGTCAAGAACACCCTCGTCCTTCAGACCGTCAGGGACTGTGCGGAGGCAGGTATCCACCATATGAGCATCCTTTCCGCCGGTTTCAAGGAGGACAGCCCTGAGGGAGCGGAGATGGAGAAGGAGATCGTCGCCGAGGCGAAGAAGTTCGGTGTCAGGATCTGCGGACCCAACTGTTTCGGAGGAATGAACATCAGGAGTGGTGTGAACTACACCTTCTCCCACCTGCTTCCCCAGGCCGGGAACATCTCCATCATGTCCCAGTCCGGTGCCGTCGGATCCTCCATACTCGACTGGTCCTGTGCCAACGGTGTAGGTCTTGCCAACTTCGTCACCTTCGGTAACAAGTGCGACCTCGACGAGGGCGACTTCCTGAGATATTTCTCCGAGGACCCCAACACCAAGGTCATCGGAATGTACTGCGAGGGCATCTCCAACGGAGAGAAGTTCATCCAGGCCGTCGAGAGCATGCCGGTGAAAAAGCCCATCGTCATCTTCAAGTCCGGAAAGACCGAGGCCGGTTCCAAGGCTGCATCCTCCCATACCGGTTCCATCGTCGGTTCCGATGCCGTCAACAATGTCATCTTCAAGAAACTCAACATCCACAGGGCATTCGACCTCGACGAGATGTTCGACGCCCTCCTGGTGTTCTCCTGCTGCAGCCCCATGAAGAAGGACGGTCTCGGGATCATCACCAATGCCGGAGGACTCGGGGTCATGTCCGCCGACGCCGCCTACAACGCCAAGTACGTGGAGGCCGCCAAGCTCGCACCCGAGACCATCGCCGACCTCAAGGCAGGACTTCCCAAGCTCGCCGGTATCACCAACCCCATCGACATCAGGGGAGACGCCGCCGCCCAGGATTTCAAGACCGCCATCAACGCCGTCATGAAGGACAAATCCGTAGGAGGACTCGTCATCATGGGTTCCCCGCTTGATACCGCGGACCTCGTCGCCGTCGCCAATCTGCTGGTCAGCATCATGGACGACATCCCCTATCCGACCACTGTCTGCTTCGCCGGAGGCAAGAAGTGTGCCGAGGCCGATGCGATCCTCAAGAAAGGTAAGTTCCCCTGCTACCCCACCCCCGACAGGGCCGTCCGCGCCTTGGACATCCTCAGGCAGTACAACATCGGCCTCGAGAAGACCAATGCCGCACTCGAAGTACCCAAGGTCGACGGGCGCGGGAAGGTCAAGGCCATCATCGATGCCGCCTACAGCGAGGGCCGCCACTCCCTGACCGAGGCCGAGGGTAAACAGATCTTCAACGCCTACGGCATCCCCATCCCCGGAGAGGCCACCGTGAACTCCGCAGAGGAGGCCATGGCCGCCTGCGACAGGATCGGATATCCCGTCGTCATGAAGATCGTCTCCCCCGACATCGCCCACAAGACCGACGTCGGCGGTGTGGTCGTCGGAGTGAAGGACTCCGCCGCAGCCAAGGCTGCCTACGAGCAGATCATGGCCAACTGCAAGAAGAACAAGCCCGAGGCGAGGCTTGACGGAGTATCCGTCCAGCAGATGGTATCCGGACAGGAGGTCATCCTCTCCATGATGAGGGATGCCCAGTTCGGACCCGTCGTGTCCTTCGGACTCGGAGGTATCTATGTCGAGATCCTCAGGGAGATCTCCCAGATGCACGTCCCCATGTCCGAGCAGCAGCTGGAGGAGATGATCACCTCCACCAAGGCATACAAGCTCCTGTCCGGGGCCAGGGGAATGCCCGCATCCGATATAGATGCCATCAAGGACGTCATCAAGAGGATCGTCCTCATCGCCCAGGAGAACCCGGAGATCACCGAGCTGGAGATCAACCCGGTCCTCGTCGGGAAGAAGGGTCAGGGCTGCTGGGCAGTGGACTGCCTGTGCACCCTCAAGCACTGATAAACGTCTTCCGGCCCCTTCGGGGGCCGGTCCATTTTTGGAATATATTTTAAGCGGTCCGCCATATCGGTGGCCATGACATCCGAGCTCGTATTCGTGGGACTCGGCCTGAGCGGCGTCGACGGGATGACCGTCAAGGCCCTCAACGCTCTGAAGGAATGTGACAAGATCTACGCGGAGTTCTATACCTCCAATCTCATCGGGACCGAGGTATCCGACCTCGCCGAGTTCATAGGTAAGGAGATACACGTCGTATACCGCTCCGAGGTGGAGGAGGGTCACGACATCATCGAGGACGCCAAGACCATGCGCGTGGCGTTCGTGACCGCAGGGGATACGATGCTCGCCACGACCCATGTAGACCTGAGGATACAGGCGGTCATGGAGGGGATCCCCGTCAGGGTCTTCAACGGGATCTCCATCTTCAGCGCCTGTCCCACCTGTCTCGGGCTCCAGCCTTATAAGTTCGGAAGGACCGTCACCCTTCCGTTCCTGGAGAGGAACTACCAGCCAAAGTCCCCCTACGACCACATCATGGAGAACAAGAAGCGCGGACTCCATACGATGATCCTTCTGGACATCAGGGCCGAGGAGCTCAGATACATGACCGCGAAAGATGCCATAGAGTGGCTTCTCGCGGGCGAGGAGAAGTGGGGGGAGGGCCTCATCACCGACAAGACCCTCCTTTGCGTGATATCCCATGCCGGGGCCGAGGACGAGAAGGTCGTCGCCGGATATCCCAAGGACCTTCTGCAGATGGACCTCGGCGCTCCGTTGCAGACCCTCGTCCTTCCCGGAGAGCTCCACTTCATGGAGGCGGAGGCACTTGTGGACTTCGCCGGGGCTCCGGAAGAGATCATACAGGATGATGAGTGATGGCGAAGTGCATCCGCGTCCCCAAGTCGGAGGGGGAACCCATCAGGCGTGCCCTCATGGAGGAAGGGCTTCTCGATATGGACTACCGTATAGGGTCGGAAGGCGACAGCATACTGATGCCGGTTCTTTGCGACGGGTATCGCGGATATGCTGCCGAGGAGGCCGAACTGAGGCCTTCCAACCGCGGAGAGACCGATTACAAGGACATAGCGGACGTCCCGGACGGATTGAAGGAGTACCTCCCCAAGTCATTCGACGTCATAGGGGACATAGCCATACTGAAATTGGAGGATTGCCTGGTCCCTTACAGGGCCGCCATAGGCGAAGCCCTGATGAAAGTCACCCCCAACATACGCGCCGTCTTCCTGGACGGCGGTGTGAAGGGGGATTTCAGGGTCCGTGAACTGGAGAAGATCGCCGGTTCTGGTACCTCCGAGGTCATACACCGGGAATACGGGACGCGTATGATGACGGACCCGTCCAAGGTATACTTCAATCCGCGTCTCGCTACGGAGAGGGCCCGGGTAGCCTCGATGGTCGAGGACGGGGAGGTCGTCATCGACATGTTCGCCGGGGTGGCACCGTTCGGCACGGTCATATGCAGGCATGCGAGACCGTCCATGGTGTACTCCATAGACCTGAATCCAGAATGCGAGAGGTTCATGAAGGAGAACATACGCCTCAACCATATCCGCAACATGGAATGCATCATCGGTGATTCCACCGAGGTCGTCAGGAAACTGCCCAAGGCCGACCGCATCATAATGAACCTGCCGCAGATGGCTGACAGGTTCCTGGATTCCGCTCTGCGCTCGGTGAAACCGTCCGGCATCATACATATGCACAAGATAATGGAGCGTTCCGAACTGGAACCGTTCCAGAAGGAGATGGCGAGGAGGATGGCGGACGAGGGCCTCGGGATGAGGGTCGTCCGCGTCTCGGAACTGAAGACGTATTCGCCCACGATGAGCGTATACGTCTTCGACATATGTCCCGAGTGATTCACTTCTTGTTCACGGGGGCGAGGGTCACACCGGTCTGTCCCTGATAGTGGCCGCTGCGCTTCTCGTAACTCTTCTCGGAGGCTGAGGTCATGGTCTGGAAGACCAGCTGACAATACCTCTCCCCAATCGGTATCTCCAGTTCTTTGTCGGAGCTGTTGTAGGATCCGAGGGTGAGCGTCCCTTCGAATCCGGCGTCGACCATGCCGAATGCGGAGATCGTCCCTTTCCTTATCCACGACGTCCTCAGCCAGAGGTTGCCGCAGACATCGTCGGCCATCCTGACCCTCTCGATGGTGGAGACGAAGAACATGGTCTTCGGGGGTACCTTGACCGTCCCCTCGTTGTAGACCTTCCCGTCTATGGAGATCTCCGCCACCCTGAGGTCGTAACCGTTGGGAGTGAGACTTCTCTCGTTGTAGTCGCTGATGCCTATGCGTCCGCTCTGGATGCCGTATAGGATGTCCCTGTCGGATAGGATTGCCATGGCAGGTTATCGCCATGGGGATAATAAACCCTATCAGCGGAATCTCTGACGGTCCGCTATCGTGTTCAGGACGCCGTCCAAGAGTCTCATGGTGCCCCCGAGTCCGATAGCCGGTTCCGCCCGTACGTTCATGGTCTTGTCTCCCGGGCCCTCGACATCCACATGTCCCAGCGCAGTACCTTTCGATATCGCGGATGAACAGATGGCGCCTCCGGCGATGATGACGTCCGTTTCGGTGTGCAGAGCATCGTCCGATAAGGGGATCCCCTTGGATCCGAAAAACGAGAATGTCTCATCCTTCCAACGTTCCCCATTCGGACATGTCACGGCCACGGGGATCATACCAAGGTATCTGTAGAGGAATCTCGAGACGGCGTATGCGGTGGATCCGTCGCAGTAGAGGGAGAACGTACGTCCCTTAGGCAGCAGGTGGCAGGACTCCATGGTCCTTATGCAACCGGCCGCCCTTCTTCTGCATACCTTTATCTCCTCCAGTGCCGCGGTAGGATCTCTTTTCATGATCTGGCACAATGAGGTCACCCAATCCTCGAGGGCATCGAATCCAATGGGTGCCCCTTCCCGGGGTCTTACGGTTTGGATTCCGTACTCCCTTTCATAGAAGTCTGCCACCCTGTCGCCGTACTCCGGATAGACCAGGATGTTGGCTTCGGCCTCCGCGGACCTCCTGATGTCCTCCGCCGTCCATCCGGCACCGATCACGCAGTTTATCTCTATGCCGCATAGTGCCAACAGGTTCCTCAGGTCTTCCACCGTGTCATTCCAGTTGAGGTGGAGGATGGAGATCCCGACCAGGTTGACGGTCCCTCTCCTCGGGGTTTTCCTTTCCGGCCTTATCCTGTCGACAAGTGCCAGGACCGCATCCTGGAATCCGTCGGAGCATGTCCCGGAATAGTCGGCATGGTCTATGCACACCGTCGGGATCCCGCGGCCGACGGAACCGATATCTTCGCCGATGAGGGATGCCCCCGGCGAATTCACTATGCCTATAACGGACGGCCCCATCTTCTCGACCTTTGCATACAGGTCCTCCAGTCTGTCTTTTCCGCCGGTGACGAACTTCCCCATGTCTAGGTATGTGCACGGGACCCGGGGCTGGCTGAAGAAATATCTGCTGCCCATCTCGAACAGGTTCCTCGATACAGTCCCTCCCTTCCTCGTCCTGTAGCACGATTCCGATACGGAGGAAGGATAGTATTTGCATCCGGTCGGGCCGTGTATTATAGTATATCCGTCGGCCACCCCTTCCAGACCGGCTATCAGTCCCAGAAGGCTTTCCGGTCTCTCGTTGTCAAGCGACATCCTTCCTCCAACCCTCCTCCTTAGGTGCCAGCATCCCTCTTATCCAATCATCCGTGAGTCCTCTGGCCGCGAAAGTGTCCGTCGAAGGGGCGCACGGCAGACGGGACTGGTATATGGACGGGTCCACATCCGCAATCGCAGGGACCAGAAGTATGTCCGGATGGGACGAATTTATAGTCCGCATCACATCCGGCACATCGTTTTCATATATGGCCGTGAATCCGTCCGGCATCCTTTCGTCGGTCAGGTCGTCCGTATGGTCCGAGCGGCTGAGTATGTATGCACCCTTTATTTCCAGGCCCGCACCCTCCACCGCCTCCACGATCCACGAGACGTCGTTGTTTATGGCGACTATGCAGCAGGTCTTTCCCGAGAGGATCCTTCTGGGACCGTCCATCATGCGGTCGAACCTCTCCCTTATCCCGTCTATGATCATGTCCGCTCTTTCTTCGCATCCGAAGAACCTTGCTACGCAGCGTACCCATCTGGATGTACCCTCTATTCCTCCGCGCACAGGTTCCTCCAGGGTCTTCATGCCGTATCTGTCCTCCAGGAAACGGCATATCTTGTCGGAGAAGACGTCCGGGTTGAGCTTCAGGTTGACGGTCGCACGGGAGGCACCTTCCAGTCCCTTCATGTCGGTGATCCCGGGGAGGATGCAGTTCACCGTTATCCCGAGGGACGACAGTATGGATGATACATGTGCCAGCTCCGACTGCATGTTGCTGGACATCGTCTTCGATCCGACGAGGTTCACGGAAAACGGTATCGTTTCGCCCGGGGACGAGAATCTTTCCACCAGACCTATGCCCGCATCTATGACGCCCTGCATGAAGTCTCCGGTGGCGTTCCCGTCCTCCTTGAGGATGCATATGCGGGTCCCCGGATTGTTCATTTCCACCTTGCCCACTATGCCTGGCACATCGTCCCCTATGATCCCCGGGGGGCATGCGGTTATGACGGCGATATCCTTCTTTCCGGCGGCTATGCATTTCCCTAGGGCATGCTCGAGGGCCTTTCCGCCTCCGAAGATCATGTCATGCTCCTTCATGTCGGTGCAGATCACGTCTGGGTCTTCGAACGCCTTTACCACCCGGTATCCGCGACGCATCGCGCCGTTCACGCTGTTGGAGTCCAATTGGATGGTGAAATGGGCACAGCTCTTCGGGGAGTGGAGGACGGTGGTCAGACCATCTATCGATGTGCAGACGGATGATGCTCCGCTGAAGGCGCAGCCGTTCAGCGGTTCGTCGTACTCGGCGATCCTGGAGGAGTAGGGTCTAGGTCTCCGGCTCACGGTACTCGATTGGACGGAGGCCGGTGCGGCCTTTTCCGGGACGGAGGTCCTTCCGAGTATCGTCCTTTCCAGTTCGTCTTCGGAAAGGAATCTCGCACGATATCTCCTTCCTTCCAACACCTTTTGGGCCAGGCCCCTGAATGACGACGCCTCGGGTGAGTCCGGTCTCATCTCCACGACGGTCTTCCCCTGTTTCTCGGCCTCCATGAATATGGGCGACCTGCCGAATGCGGCTATCACGGGGACACCTACCGCTTCGGAGAAGGCCTTTACGCGGCCGTCCTCTGCCGGGTCCCCCCTGCTGTTGAATATCAATCCCCCGATCCTGTCGGGGTCGTAGTTGGCCGTACCTCTCAGGATGTTGTTGGCGGCATAGATCGACATGAACTCCCCGGACGTCACTATGTAGACGGTGTCCGCATATCCGTTCCTCAGAGGGACTGCGAAACCTCCGCATACGACATCCCCGAGAACATCGAAAAGGGTGATGTCCGTATCCACGGATTCCGCCCCCAGGTCATTCAAGAGGTCGAATGCGGATATTATCCCCCTTCCGGCGCATCCTACGCCCGGTTCGGGCCCTCCGGCCTCGACGCAGAGACATCCCTTGTATCCTGTGGCCATGACGTCCTCCAATCTCCGGTCCTCGGGTTTCACGGTCTTCAGGTATTCGAGGACGGTGTTCTGGGACCTGCCGCCTATCAACCCTCTGGTGGAATCGTGTTTGGGGTCGCATCCTATCTGCATGACCTTTACGCCCATGTCGCCGAGGGCCGCTGTTAGATTGGACGATACCGTGGACTTGCCGATACCGCCTTTTCCGTATATCGCTATCTTCCTGCCCATTGGATCGACCGTAGAAACATACCGGGAAAATCCCATGTATGGATGTAAATTACATCCAATGTATTTAAATCATAATCTTCGTAGTATATTACATCCCACTTACATTAATATTCGATAAATTCCTTCTGGATATTTGTAAAACAGGGAGAGGGCGAGATGGCTGTAATATCCACCGGCGCGGGTCGTATTTTCCAATCCAACAGAAGATTATTATCCGTTATGGATATGGGGATATGATAAAATGCGCATCGTACCGAGGAACGAGCTCAGAGACCTGCCGAAGACGGTCCACGGAGGGCAGGGATGGAGGCTCACAGGGGTGGAGGACTTCAGTCAGAACCTCAATCCTCTCGGACCCCCGCCCGAGTTGAAGGACGAGATCCTCAATGCGGTCTCCGAGATCGGGCATTATCCGGACGCCTCCAACGAGGTGCCCAAAAAGGCGGTCGCAGACTACTTCGGTCTGGACATCGACAATGTGGCCATGGGTGCCGGCTCGTCCGAGATAATCAGGAATTTCCCGGCCGCCTTCATGGTGCCGGGGGACAGGGTCCTCATGATGCGCCCTTCGTTCGCGGAGTACGCCCAGCAGTGCAGGATAGCCGGCGCATCCATAGATTTCATGGACCTCATGCCGGAAGACGATTTCCGTATCGATTCGGAACGGCTGTCCCAGATGGTCCGCGACAACCATTACAAGGCCGTCTACATATGCAATCCCAATAATCCGACGGGACGCATCGAGAAGAGGGAGAAGGTCTTGGATATCGTCAAGGAGTGCGAGGACCTTGGGACCATGGTCTTCTTAGACGAGACCCTTCTGGGTCTTTCCCCGGAAGCCGTCAGCACATCCCTTACCAAGTATGTGGGGAAGTTCTCCAACCTCCTCATCGCGGATTCCTTGACCAAATCATTCGCCATTCCGGGGATGAGGATCGGGTTCGGCCTCTCCAGTCCGGAGATCATCTCGGAGCTGGAGAAGGTCCAGCTTCCCTGGAACCTAGGTACGTTGGAACAGGCCGTCGCCGCCTATCTTATGGAGTACCGTATGGACTATCCAGATGTCGTGGCCCGGGAGCTCAGGGCCGAGTCGGCCTATATGCATTCCCGCTTGGACGACATCGGTTTCCCCGTCGGCCCTCTCTCGGATTCATTCTTCTATTTCGTGTCCGTGGAGGATCTGGGTCTTACCGGAGAGGAGATGAAGAGACTCATGCTGAAAGGCAGTGTGATGATACGTGACTGCGCTTCCTTCGGTGACAGGTTCAGAGGATACATCAGATACTGTGTGAAGGACAGGTCCAGGAATGCGAGGTTCATGGCGGCTGCGGAAAGCGTCATGGACGAACTCCAGGGAAGATGAGACCGTGGAGTTGTGGCTGGACGCGGTCCTGATAGCGATATTCGCATTCCTCATAGACCGTTACATAGGGGACGTTCCCAACAGATACCACCCCCTCAGATGGATGGGCAACCTGTTGGATTGCATAGACCGCCGCATTATCGACCGCAGGTCCCGGTGGAACGTTGTCATCGGATCCCTCTCCTATGTCCTGGTCCTTTTGGTTTTCGGAGGGGTGGCCCTCACCATAACGATGGCCTTGCGCTACGGTCTCGGCGGTGTCGGGGAGTTCGATGTCCTGGGGGTCCACTGCAGTTTCGGGGAGATCGTGTGGATCGTCGTATCGGCACTGTTCGTGAAGGTGACCTTCGCCCTGTTCGCATTCAGGAAGTTCTGCTCCCCTATAGAGGACGATCTGAAGAAGGGTGACCTGGAGGCCGCAGCCGATAAGACCCAGATGATGGTCAACAGGAAGATGAAAGGGATGGACCTCCCCCATATAACGTCGTCCTGCTGCGAGACGGTGTCGGAGAATCTCGTGGACAGTGTGATATCGCCACTGTTCTACTTCGGTCTCTTCGGCCTTCCTGGTGCGATAGCATTCAGATGCTCCAACCTCATGGATGCGATGTGGGGCCACATCAATGAAAAATATTATGTGCTGGGTCATTTCCCTGCAAGACTGGACGACGTACTCGGATACATCCCCTCGAGGATATCCCCCCTGTTCGTCGGTGTTGCGGCCAAGTTGATGCGCATGCGCAGCGGGCGCAGCGCCGTGAAGGCGGCCATGGCGGAGCATAGGAAGACTCCCAGTCCGAACAGCGGATGGCCTATGACGGCGGTGGCCGCCGCCATGGGGGTCTCCTTCGAGAAGGAGGGGGTGTACGTGATGGGGGAGGGACCTCTCCCCTCCATAGACGATATACGCAGATGCTATCATCTGGTGGAGTTGACGTCCCTGGTGTTCCTCCTCATAGTCACGATCCCTCTGGGTATGTTTCTGGGGATCCATGTGCAGGTGTTCATAGAGGACTTCATCCATGGTCTTCTGGGGGTGTTCCGAATATGAGATATGTAAGAAGTTCCGAGATCCGGGAAGAAGGTGACCACGAGGCCACCGCCGTGATCCGTTTCACCGAAAAGATGGAGATCCTCAGCAGTGCCCCTCTGAACGGAGGTCATGCACTAACGGATACGGTGTTCATAATGCAGGTCCCGCATGATTACGACGGGGACTACATGACGGATCTCCGTTCCAAGCGGGACCAGTACGGGCTTCCGGAGGACTCCGTAGGCTTCATGACCTCGGCCGAGGTGAGGTATGTGTTCTCCACCGCGGAGGAGGTTTTCGAAGGAGGGGAGGCGTTCGTCGCGGCCACCGCAGGTGTGACCAACTGCGTCGAGGCCGGGAATGCCCTCGACCGTTGGGATGAGAGGAAGGCCCGTTCCGAAGGCATATACAGGAGGCTTATCGCAGGTACGATAAACATCGTGGTCGTTTCCTCCGTTCCGTTGGATGATGCCGGGAAGATAAATCTCATGATCCCGTTGGTCGAGGGGAAGACCCTTGCCATGAGGGATCTCGGGTATACCGAGACCGGTACGACCTCGGATGCCATGGCCATAGTGTCGCCGCCCGCTGCCGACAGGTCCCCCTTCGCCGGCACAGGGACATATCTGGGTATGTCTTCGGCGAGATGTGTCAGAAAGGCCGTGGCCGAATGCATAAGGAAAAGGGGGGAATCCCCGGAGACCAAAGACTCCCTTACGATGTTGGCCGGTGCAGGCATAGGGTCCGATATGCTGTGGTCATGTGCTTCCGCTCTCGGATTGGATGAATCCGTGAGGGGCGGTTTCGAAGAGGTCCTCCGCAACATGGCGGGGGATCCCGACATATGCGCCCTCGTATACGGGATACTGTCCTCCGGCATGATGGCGGACAAGGGATGCATAAACGGTCAGGTGGAGGGGGGGATGCCGGAGGTCCTTACCGACGGGACCTTGGCCATATTCCTGGCCGGAAAGATATCGGAGGACCGCGGAGGGGATTCCACCGTGGACCTTCTGAGGATGAGGCCTCTCCGGGAAGAGGATGTCAGAGAATATGCGGAGATCGCCGCATACGGTCTGGTGGCAGGTGTGGTCGGATATATGACGGGGTTCTCGGATGACTGAAAACAGTGATGTGCCAGAAGGTGGCGGTGAGACTCCGAAGGGGGGTTTCGTCTCGGCCATAAAGTGTATGATCTCGTTCTTCACGATAATACGTCTGGACGTCGGTCAGAAGGAATTCGATGCCATGGAGAGGAACTTCTGGGCCGCCCCCGTGATCGGATTCCTTAACGGACTGGTGGCAGCCGTCGTATGCCTCCTTCTCGTCGAAGTGGATGCGAGTCCCCTCCTCCAAGGGGTCGCCGCCCTCGTGACCGTGTTCGTGTTCTCAAAGTTCCTGCATTTCGACGGTCTTACGGATTTCGGGGACGGTATGATCGTGTCTTCGGGGAGAAGGGAGGACCATGTCCGTGCCCTGAAGGACAGTCTGATCGGTGCCGGAGGTTTCGGTGTGGCCCTCACCGTCGTCCTGATATCGGTCGCATGTTACACCAATATCGCAACATATTGGGGAAGCGTCATGGCGGCGGTGTTCGCCGTCGAAGTGTTGGCGAAGAACGCCCAGGTGGCCGCAGCCGCATTCGGAGAACCCGGGAGCGGTATGGCCTCGCGTCAGGTGGGTATGACCGGTAAGGGCTCGCTTGCGAAGTCTTCGGTCGTATCCGTCATCCTTCTCGCCGTCATCTGCCTCATATATCATGGGATCTGCGGCCTGATGGGTTATGCCCTGAAAGATGATGTCATGATTTTATGCATGGTGCTGGGTCTTTTGATGTCGGTGGCCGTCGGCTGGCATATGGCCCGTACGGCCAACAGGGTCTTCGGGTTCGTCAACGGCGACATCCTGGGGGCAGCGAACGAGATATCTAGGGCGGTCATGCTCATCATGACCGTCATCGTGCTGGGATTGTGCATCTGATGGAAGCTTTGATCAATGCCGGTGGAAAAGGGACGCGCATGGGTCCTTGCGGAATAGAGAAGCCTATGCAGGTGATAGGCGGGAAACATGTCGTCCAAAGGGTCGTGGAGGCCATGCGCGGAGCCAAAGGCATCGAACGTGTCCTCGTATCCGTGAGTCCGAATACACCTAAGACGGAGGCCTATCTGAAAAGTATCGGTGTCGAGACCATCAGGACGTCCGGTGAGGATTTCATGATGGACCTCCATGAGTCGTTCTCGGTCATGAGCGGAGATTATGTCATGACCAGTCCGTCCGACGTGCCTCTGATGACATCTTCCGTTATAGACTGCACATTGGACAGTTTCAAGCCCGAGATGCAGTCGATGATCGTCCTTGTGAAGGCCGGCATAGTTCGTCAGATGGGCATCGTCCCCTCGTATACGAGGGTCCTCGACGGGGAGGAATGGGTCCTTTCCGGCCTGTCCGTCATGGACCGGAAGGGGACATTGGAAGGGAAATACCTCAACGAATGCTGTCTGAAGACCGATTGGAAGGAGTTGGCCGTGAATGTGAACACGCAGGCCGAACTCTTCCTTGCGAGAAAGCTCTTCTGATCACTCGTTGTCGGCGGTCTCCAGAGCAGGTTTCTCCGTCTTCTTGGACCTGGTCTTGGAAGCGGACGTCTTTTTAGCCGTCTTCTTGGAAGACCGTTTGCGGTCGGAGACGACCACGGTGACTACCCTTCCTACCCTGTCGTCGGACGATGCCGCAGATGGAACAATCCCAGTATTCTCCGTCTCCGTCTCGGCCGTCTGTTTCCTCTTCTTGCGGAGAGGGCAGTCCATGTTTATGCATTCCTTTATGGAACCGATCTGTACGACAGGGGCGCCGCATTCGGTACAGCTCTCGCCTACCGGGACTATCGTCCCTCTGGGTCTGAGCGGATAGGTCTGAGTGCATGCAGGCCATTCGGAACATCCTGCGAAACGTCTTCCCGCCTTGGAGTACATGATGCGGATGGTACCCTTCTTGCAGGTGGGGCACGGACCGAGGTCGTTTTTGTCCGTATTGCTCTTGCACTTCGGGTCGATGCACTGCAGGGACGGGGGCACACCCTTCCTGATGACCTTTATCTGTGCCAGCCCGCATACCGGACAGACGGAGTCCGTCATCTGGACGAGGGCACCCTTGGGGAGCGGGTATGCGCGGTTGCACTCCGGGTATCCGTTGCAGCCGATGAAGTTCCCGTTCTTCGACTTCTTGATCGTCATGCTGTTCCCGCAGCTGGGACACATGCCGACGAACTGCTGTTTCTTCAGCGCGGCCTTTATCTCGTCCCCTATGGCAACGCTTTCGGAGTCGATCTTGACGGCGACGTCGCGGAGCATGTCCTGCGATTCCTTGACCACGGATTCGAGGCTTCTCTCCCCATCCGTTATGCTGAGCATATCCCTTTCCAGTTTCGCAGTCATCTCGGGTTCGGTTATACCTCCGCCGTGATGCTCGAGGGCCTTGGTCAGGGCTATCCCGCTGGCCGTAGGGATGAGATAGTTACCTTGGACGTAGTTTCTGGAGAACAGTTTCCCGATGATGTCGTGCCTGGTGGATTTGGTACCGAGCTGGAGTCTGTCCATCTCTTGGATGAGGGAACCCTGATTGTATCTGTACGGGGGTTTGGTCTGGGACTCGTCGTTGGTTATGCCTCTGACGTCGACCTTGTCCCCGACCTTCATGTCGGGGATGCGGCTCTCGGCGGCCCTGAGGTACTTCCCGTAGTATTTCTTCCAACCCTTCTCCTTCTGTACATACCCGTCGGCCTTGAACGTCTCCCCTGCGACGTCAAGTTTGACCTCGGAGACCTCCGCCACTGCGTTCGGTGCCACGGTGGCGAGGAACCTTCTGACGATGAGTTCGTAGAGTTTCCATTTGTCCCCTTTGATCTTGGCCGAGGTGGCTCCCGCGGTCGGGTAGATAGGCGGATGGTCCGTCGTCCTCCTTTTTCCTCTGGAGGGGGAGATCTTCTCCTGCTTCAGGAGTTCGGAGGCCTCCTCGGAGAAGTCGGAGTCCTTGAGTCTCTCGAGGACGCCCCTCAGAGAGAGGCTACGGGGATACTCGGTGTTCTCCGTACGGGGGTAGGAGATGTATCCTCCGGTGTAGAGGTCCTCTGCCAGTTTCATGGCGGCGGAAGGGGGGATACCGATCTTGTTGGCCTCGACCTGCATCATGGTCGTATCGAACGGCGGCGGCCTGTACTCCTCCTTGATACCCTTCTCGTAGCTCGAGACGGTCGCCTCCTTGACGTCCTTGGTCTTGCCGAAGATCTCGTCGGCCACATCCTTGTCGAATATCTGGCCCTTCTCATGCTGTCCTTTGAAGGCCAGCATGCCGAATCTCCCGTTTATCTCCCAGTAGGATTGCGGCACGAAGTTCTCGATCTCCTCGTTCTTGTCCACCAGAAGCTTGAGGGTGGGGCTTTGGACGCGTCCGACCGACATGAAGTTCTTTCCGACCTGTCCTGCGGACAGGGATATGAGTCTTGTAAGGACCGCTCCCCAGGAGAGGTCGACGACTTGTCTGGCCTCGGCGGCGTTGGCGAGCCTCTCGTCGGGTTCGACAAGGTTCCCGAAGGCGTTCTCGATCTCCCCTTTGGTCAATGCGCTGAATTTGGCCCTCTTGACCTTGGTCATGTCCACTCCGGCCGCTTTGACGGTCTCCATGCCGATGAGTTCTCCCTCGCGGTCGTAGTCGGTCGCGATGATGATCTCATCCGCATCCCTGGACAGTTCGATGATCTTCGAGAGGATGGATTTGACACGGACGGTCTTGATCTGCGGGGCGTTCACGAGGTCCACGGGGGAGGTGGCCCTCCAATCCCCGTACTCCTCGGGGTAGTCGAGCTCCATGATGTGTCCGCGAAGGCTGACGACGTTGTAATCGTCGGTACCTGTGCTGAATGTGAGGGAGGTCACGCCTCCAGCGGATGCCGAGTGCGATTTTCCGTCCGAAAGGATGGTGGCGATCCTTCTGGCGGCGTTCGCCTTCTCGGTTATGATAAGCTTCTTCATCATCCCCCGTCAGTCTGTACTTTTTATTTATTGGTTGGTGTGGACATGTGCCTTCTCCTTATTTTTAAAATTATAAATATAAGCCCAACCCGGAACGGCCCCGTGACATCCAACGCATAGTTTCCGAATCCAGCGGACGCTGAGTTTATATCTATGGATGGATGTATAATCCATAGATGGGAACCGAAGAAGTCCTGAAGAAGATAAGATCCCGCGACGGCGTTTTGGACGCTTTCGTCATCGACGAGGACGTCCTCTCGATGATCGAAGGAGAGGAATCTAACATCAGGACATCCGGGGGTCTCGTCTACGAGAATCTCGGGATAGACAGGAGCAAGGAGATGGATACGCATGTGTGTGTCTTCTCCAAAGGCTTCATTACGGATCCGAAAGGCCCCATGGTCGTCATGACGGACGATACTGGGGCGATATACGGTCACGACGTTCCAAGAAAATGCAAACTCTCTTCCTCAGCAGTAAGGAACGGTGCCATATGGATCTCGGACGATTTCGTGGTCTATCCCGACATAATCCCCAAATCGGAGCCGAAGTTCGTGGTGCTGCCCCGCAGCGTCGACTTCTTGGAGACGGAGACGACCTCGTACAATCCGGCCCTTTCCACCGACGGTCTTCTCAAGGAGAGGTTCGGGTTTGGGGGCCGCGGGGATTTGACCACGACCATCGTCGCATTCAATTCCGGGGCCCAGACATTTTAATGGCCGGAATCCTTTGCAGGTCGTATGTTCTCCATTTCTGAAGTGGTCGGAAAACTCGGGTCGATGCCTCAGATAGTCTCGGTGTACATCCCCGATGAATCGGATATCAGGACATTCTATGAGGAGGAGTCGAGGGTCTCCACCATATCCGACATGCCCATGGAGAACGAGGCCATGGCCGTTTCCAAATCCAGGAAGCACCACCTCATAGTCGTTTTCACCGAGGGTCTGGAGAATTCCCCGCACCACGAGGTCGTCATGAAGGACGGAGACGGGAATCTGGTGGGGTGGGACGTCCCTCCGGGTCTCGAGTACGAGGTGGAAGGGAGGGACGACCTCGTCTGGATGAGCGAGGATTTCGTCATTGACCCCTCGGCCATGGAAGGGGAGATAAGGGTGGTTCTGGTGGCGCAGAGACTCACGGTCATCGGGGAGGACGACGGGGTCAGGGACCCTGTGGCGATGTTCCCCTCCCCCTCCACCGACATGATGATAAGGGAGAGGTACGGGATCACCTTGGATTCCAGATGCGCCACCGCCATAGTGGGGTTCGACGAGGTCTGATCCCATCATATGGGGTTCTTTTCCGGGTCGTAACGGCCGTCGTCGATGCGTGCCTGCACTATAGCAGGGACCTCCTCGAGATATTCCGTCGGGAAGTATCCTGATTTTATGCTCTTGCTTCCGGTGGTGGACAGCAGGCACACGGTACAGTGCGATACTCCGAAATGCCTCGATATGAGGTCTCCCGATATCTTGGATATCTGGATCCTGTCGTACTGGATCATCACCCATTCGCGGTCCAAAAGGCCGTTGCGCATGACCATCTTGTCCTCTCCCAGGCCTATGCGGCGGAGAAGGTAGGAACGCCATCCGCGCCAGAACGCGTATGCCGCCGTGAGTATGGTCAGCACCACGGGGGCTGCACGGATCATCGCCATCAGGACGTCGCCCACCCCCTCCATCATATCCATGTGCCAGATTGTCCAGCACGGCCAGGCTGCGACCGTCACCAGTATCGCATCGAAGACGACCGCCTGGCACAGCATCGTCTTCCATGCGGCCTTCGGAGGGGAAACCTCCGGTATCTCGCAGTCGAATTCCGGGAGGACCTTCTTGATGAGGGCCTCGGCCTCCGCATCCGGCATCAGGAGGCAGAGCATCGGCGTCGCAGTGCTGGTCGCATCGATCCCGACCACTTCGGCCTCCAGGCACGATCTGTGCATCATCCTGGCGAGAAGCGGGCGTCTGAGCCTTATGGCGTTGATCTTGGCCACGTCGAATTCGGTACGGTAGTTGTGTAGAGCTCCGTACTGGAGACATATCGTATCCTCGTCGCGGTACATCCTGAATCCGAAGTACCTTAGCAGGACCGAGACCACGGGGATGACCTCCTGGACCGCGAACATGAGGATACCTACCATCAATCCGCCGGAACTGTTCATGAATATCGATACGACCGCTATCGCCAGGAATATCCCGGCCCATACTATCTGCCACGTAGGCTGCGATATTATGCTGTGGACCACCACCTGTGCAGGGGTGAATGATACGACGGATTCGTGTTCCTCGTCGCGGTCCACCTCCGATCCCGTATGGAATGTGCGGGAGTAGACGTAGTCACGTATCTCGTCGGCGAGTTCTTTCTTGAAGGAGAAGCAGGCCTCGGGAGTGGCCGCATTGACGGAAGAGTTGACGTTGAAGCTCAGAGTCTCCGTCCCGGCGATCCTGTCGAAGATGTTGCGGGTTATGTTGACGGATGCCACTCTGTAATAGGGTACGACCTTCGTCTTCCGCGATATGAAGTTGCGGCGTACCGTGAAATCCTGGTCCCCGAACTCTATGGATGTCGTCTTCCAGAACATCACGATGAAGAATGCCATCAACGCGATGAGGGCGACCATTCCGACGGCGATCATGTACGATCCTCCGTCGCTGACCATCCCGAATGCGATTATGGCCAATACCAAGACGGTTATGGTCAGGTTCTTCACGATAACTATCGGGTGGTTGATGTACGGCCCCTTCACAGCATCGCTCATGCACGTCCCCTTGCCCTCAGTACCTTGTTCACGATCTGTCCCAGATCGTTCGCCACACGCTCCGCCTCATCGGGTTCCAGATATTGGATCTGCGCCACCCCTCCGGCGGTGGTGACGACCACGTCCGCCAGGCCCCACATGCGGTTTATGGGTCCGTGTGTGACCTCCACTTGCATCACGCGTTCGATGGGGACGAACGTGTGGCGGATGAATATGACGCCGCACACGACATCGATCTTCTCCCCGTCCAGGAGATAGCGGTAATGGCGGTAGAATACAGGGGGTGCCACCAGACAGTATATCAGGAGGATTGCGAAAAGGGCGATCAGTGTGATACGTACCTCGCGGGAGAAGTCCGTTTCCCCGACGGAGACGTATATCGCAGCCACGAAGATGCCGACCAAGGCCAACAATACGGCATAGCCGGTATACATCGAGGCCATGCATCTGCGGTTAAGCCTATGGTAGTTTTCGGTGCTTTCCATTTTATCAGAGGTCCACACGGGGATATCCTATATATAATAGTGTATGAAAATGTTCATTTAAGTAGTTTGAAAAGGCGTTTCCGTGATAATGTGCCAGATCAGTCGTTTCTGACGCCTATGTAATGCAGGTGGGCAGTGGCCTTCGATGCCATGGTCAGCTTACATCTGAGGACTCCTTTGAGCGATCCGAGGTCGTTGGTTATCTGCTTAAGTTTACCGAGCTCGCCCTCCAGTGCTATGATCTCCATGCATCTGTCATGGTCGAGATGCATATGGATGGTGGTCCTGATGTCCTCGATGGAATTATGCTGGATCTCTGTGATCTTCTCGCTGAGTCCGGTGGTGTCATGGTCGTAGATCATGGTGATGACTCCGCACATGTACTCCTTGTCGTTCTTCCACTCGTTCTCGGCGAGGGAGTCGCGGACGAGGTCGCGGATCGCTTCGGATCTGCTGACATATCCTTTCTTAGCGATTATCTTGTCGAACTCGGTCAGGAGATCGGGTTCCAGTGAAACACCGATGCGCGTTACGCCTTCCATGTGTCTGATATGTATATCTTGATAGTTAAATCTGTTGAGATGACATACGATATGGATACGAATTTGTTAATCAGGGGATACTCCAATCCAGTCAGATTTAAACGGGGCATGGATATCTGCCACATATGACCGAACTGTCCGAAAGCGTGGCCTGCGCATTGGACTCTGCAGCACAGAGGCTCCTCGGAGGGAAAGACGTGGCCGTCGCATTTTCCGGAGGCATAGACTCCGGGATAGTCGCCGCCCTTGCCGTCAAGTATGCGAAGAATGTAAGACTTTACACCGCTGGCACATCGGGTTCCCACGACATCGAGGCCGCCTTGGCGACGGCACCTCTCATCGGTGCGGACATAGAGACCATCGAGATACACGATTCCGACATAACGGACTATCTGAGGGAGGCGATGGCGATCACCGGGACGGACAGCCCGCTCACCCTCGCCTTCGAGATGCCCCTGTTCTGTGTGATGAAGACCTGCAAAGAGGATTCGGTCACCGGAGGACAGGGTTCGGACGAGCAGTTCGCAGGATATTCGAAGTATGTCGGCAAGCAGGACATACAGCTCAGGGAAGAGATGGTCAAAGACATGGCCAAACTCTACAAAGAGACCCTCCCCCACGAGAAGAAGGTGGCGGAACACTTCGGGAAGGAGATCGCATATCCTTATCTGGACAAGGATCTGGTCGCTATCCTTAGAAGTGCACCTACGGAGGCGATACGTCCCGTGGACCAGGACGTCCGGAAGAAACTCCTGTCCGATGCCGCCAGGGACTTGGGCCTCGGGTATTTGGCCGACCGTCCCAAGAAGGCGGCGCAATACGGTTCCGGAATGATGGATGCGGTAAAACGCATCTGCAGGAAGAGGGGCATCACATACAACAAGTTGGTGGCGGACCTCAGGAAGGAGATGGACGGATATTCGAGGATGTGAGTGGATATGTCCGGCAAAAGCGGAGGTAACGATGTAGAACGTCATCTGAGATGGCTGTACGGCCTCCAGATGAACGGGATAAAGCTGGGTCTTACGAATATAAAGGAACTTCTCCGCAGGATGGGCAATCCCCAAGGTTCCTACAGGTGTATACATGTGGCGGGGAGCGATGGAAAGGGTTCTACGAGTGCCATGATCGCATCCATCCTCAGGAAGGCGGGTTATTCGGTCGGATTGTACACCTCCCCCCACATATTGAGGTTCAACGAGCGCATAAACGTCGACGGTCGGGACATATCCGATGAGGAGGTGTCGGAGCTCACAGGATATCTGAGACACTTCTCCGACGACATGTGCGAGAGTGAGATGTTCTGCACATTCTTCGAGATAACGACTGCGATGGCGATGCAGTACTTCAAGGACAGGAAGGTGGACTTCGCAGTTTTCGAAGTCGGCATGGGTGGCCGTTTCGATGCTACCAATGTGATTGTGCCAGAGGTGTCTGTGATCAACAACATCAGCATGGAGCACACCGAATATCTGGGGGATACGATAGAGAAGATCGCATTCGAGAAGGCCGGGATAATAAAAGAAGGCGTCCCGAGTGTGACGATCAATCCGGAGCCGGCGTTCGGTGTCATAGCATCCGTCGCGGCAGAGAAGGGTTCGGGGCTGAAACGTGTGGATCCCGAAGACATCGAGATCGTATCCAATATCGGAAAAGGTCCGGAATTCAGATATCTGGGTCATAAGTATTTCGTCTCGATACCCGGAAGGAACGAGGCCAAGAACGCCGCTGTCGCCATAGAGGCCCTGAGGGTGCTTCCGGAATTCACGGACAGGATAGAACCGTATGTCGCCGACGGTCTCGCATCGGTGAGATGGCCGTGCAGACTGGAGAACATCGGTAACGGATTCATAGTGGATGTCACACACACCAGGGCGGGGTCGGAGGGACTAGCATCGGATGTGGGAGAGATCTATGGGAAGGTTGTGCTGGTGTTCGGCATACTCTCCGATAAGGATGCCGATGACATCTGTCGCAACCTCTCCAAGGTGGCATCCAAGGTCGTGGTGACGCAGCCCCAATGTCTCCGTGCGAAGGCCGCAGAAGAGGTGCTTTCGATAATGAAGAGATATGTACCGGATGCCGAGATCAAACCTACCGTCAGGGAGGCCATCGAGAGGGCTGTGGAACTAAGGGACGACGGGGAGGAGGTCCTTATAACAGGATCTTTCTATATGGCAGAGGAGGCCTTGAGATGGATGGGCAGGACATCACAGTGATATTGGACAGGATGTCGGAGGTGTACAACCAGGGGGCGTATCCGGGCAGGAACTCCGAAGGCCTTAATCCGGAGTGGCCGGCCGATCCGTTCCATGTATTGATCGCCACCATATTGTCCCAGAGGACCAAGGATGACAACACCCGCAAGGCGTCCGACAATCTTTTCCACAAGTATCCTTCGATCGGTGACATCGCAGATGCCGATCCGGAGGATGTCGCATCCCTGATCCGTCCGGCCGGGTTCCCGTCTCAGAAATCCAAGGCCATAGTGGAATGCTGCAGGATACTCCGCGATGTCTACGGAGGGGTAGTCCCGGAATCCACGGAGGAGCTATGCTCCCTTCCCATGGTGGGCAGGAAGACCGCGGCCTGTGTACAGACTTATGCCATGGGCATACCCGCAGTCTGTGTGGATACACATGTCCACAGGATATCCAATCTGATGGGTCTTGTGAAGACGAAGAATCCGGAGGAGACGGAGTTCGCATTGATGGAGATCACCCCCCGCGAGCGCTGGGCCGACATAAACAGATATCTGGTCCGCCACGGGCAGGTCTGCTGTCTTCCCCGTCATCCCCACTGCGAGAGATGCATGGTCCGCGACCAGTGCGAATACGGTATACAGCACAGTGATTGAGACATTCGGGCGTGGGACAGTTTTTAATCCACCCTGCCATACCGTTGTGCGATGCATGAGGCCTCGGTGGTCGCGAATATCGTGGACGCCGTTCTGGAAGAACTTAAGAAATACGACGTCACGAAGGTGAACGCCGTCACCATCGTCGTAGGGGACCTCACCCAGCTGGGTATCGAGCAGATGGAGTTCGCTTACGAGGTATTGTCCCAGGGAACGGTCCTCGAGGGTTCCAAACTACTGGTGGAGCCGGAACACATAGTTCTGGGATGCGACAAGTGCGGATACGAAGGTCCGGCCAAGATGATCGATTTCGGGGAGGATGGTTACGGACATGATATCCCGGTCCTCAGCTGCCCCAAGTGCGGAGGCCCCGTGAAGGTGTTAGAAGGCGAGGCCTGCCGCGTGAAGAACATGGATATCGAAACGAGGGATGACTGATGTTCAAATACAGAGACGAGCAGACCGCCAAGAAGATCCTGGCGGCCATCAAGGACATGGGAGTGAAAGGCAGGTTCATGCACATCTGCGGGACCCATCAGGACACCATCGTGCGTTTCGGTCTCAAACCGTTGATGGACGATGCCGGGATAGAGGTCCATCAGGGTCCCGGATGTCCCGTATGCGTCACGACCAGCAAGGAGATCGCGGATGCGATCACCCTCGCCAGGAACGGTGTGACCATAGCCGCCTTCGGCGACATGATGAGGGTACCGACGACCATAGGCTCCCTCTTCGATGCGAAGACCGACGGTGCGGACGTGAGGATAGTCTACTCCGTGGAGGATGCCGTGAAGATGGCGCACGAGCAGTCGGGTCCCTTGGTATTCGTCGGGGTGGGATTCGAGACCACCGCACCTTCCACGGGCGTCCCCCTCCAGAAGGGTCACCTCCCCGAGAATTTCAGCATATACAGCTGTCACAGGTATACCGCTCCCTGTGTGGAGGCTCTTCTGAACATGGGCGAGAGCAAGATAGACGGATTCATAATGCCCGGACATGTGGCCGTGGTCACCGGTACGGAGCCGTTCAACTACTTCTCCGAGAAGTATAATCTTCCCCAGGTGGTCTGCGGTTTCGAGCCTCTCGACATGCTGATGTCATGCTACATGCTATGCAAGCAGATACACGAAGGCCGTGCCGAGGTGGAGAACGAGTATTCCAGGGTCGTACGCCCCCAGGGCAACGAGAAGGCCCGGAAGATAATGGATGACACCTTCTATGCGGTGGATACCAAGTGGAGGGGATTCCCGGTCATCAAGAAGTCGGGGATGGCTCTGCGCCCGGAGTTCGAGCAGTACGATGCGACCAAGGTCCACGAGGATATTCTCAGGAAGACCCCCGATGTGGAGGAGGAGGCCAGCGGATGCAACTGCGGTTCCGTCCTCAGGGGACTCATCGATTCGGAACAGTGCCCCATGTTCGGGAAAGGTTGTAAACCGACCTCCCCAATGGGACCGTGCATGGTCTCAGCCGAGGGTAACTGCAACATCGCCTACAGGTTCAGGGGGAAGCTCTGAATGATGGAGAAGGCTTATCCCAAGGCCCCCACCCTGGTCCTGGTCATAACCAACGACTCCACCGTCATGCTCAAGGACGGCATATGCAGTGCGTTCGAACTGTTCGGCGGCCGTGCCCAGGAGGTCAAGAATCTCGTGGCGAGATTGGATCTGGCCAAGAAGAAGGACGGGTCCAAGCTCTGCGAGGTCTCATTCGGGATGATAACAAGCCATTTCGGTTATGTGCCGGCCGATTATACGGTCATGAAGTATCCTGCCGAAGAGGTGATGTCCAAACCGGAGGACTATGAGCGTGTCCAGGGTCAGAAGGATTACCTGGGGAAGATCGAGTACACCTCCAAGCTTTTCGACAGGATCGTGGTCTGCGTCCCCAAGCACATGATGGAGATGATGATGGAGAAGGACGTCCTTCCGAAAGGGAGGGTTATCGCTGTCACCAGTCCCGATCTGAAGGAGGAGTGCGAGGCCAGGGACTGGATGTATCTGGAGAGGCGCGGACCCCGTGTAGGTTCCGAGAACGCGGACCTCATAATGAACGAGATCGTCAGGATCTCGCCTTGAATCCCTTAAACCTTTCTTTCAATCTTTCCTTATCCGCGGCCGAGACCCTGAACGAGTCGCGGATCTTTCTTACAGTCATCCTCAATATCTCGTTGCTGGCACATATGGAGAACATAGCATCTTCGGTCTTTTCCGGGTATGATATGTAGCAGCACGAGAGTGTCCATGCGGCACCCATGTCGTAGTAGTATCCGGGACTCCGTACCGTGCACATGAGCCTTATGACCTCGTCTATGTGACGGTCGTCCAAGAAATGGTCCAGCATCATCACGGCTCCGGCCCTCATGGGAAACTCCTCTCCGGTGTCCAACAGTTCCACACACATGTGCCAGAGTTTTTCTGAAGCGTTCCCGGGCCCTGTTCTGAACGCTCCGCAGAACGTGTCGCACACCGCCCAATTATCTATTTCGGGGACGAATCCGGCCATTCTTTCCAGCCTCTCGTCCGCATCCATCTCCGCCGTTGCGATGACGAGGGCCCTTATCATGGATTGTTCGAAGCTTCCCGTATCCTCTTCCAGGAAAAGGCGCCAATCGCCTTTTATGACGTCTTTCGCTATGGATCTGAGGGCGGGCATCCTTACGCCGTACATCTTCCCTTCGTACGGGACTATCCGGGAGTTGAACTCCTTATACTCCGGGTCCGATCTCTCTTCGAGGATCCTGTCGATTTCTCCGACCCTCATCTGTATTCCTTTTCTATGGTGAGGAGTCTGATCTTGAGCGCCCTTCCGCCGGCATAGTTCCCGGTACCGTCTTTGGGGACTACGCGGTGACACGGTATGATGAGCGGTATCCTGTTCAGTCCGCAGGCGGTACCCACCGCACGCGATGCGCCGGGACGGCCGATCGTTTCGGCGATCTTCCCGTAAGTCGCGGTCTTCCCATAAGGTATGGCGCATACGGCATCCCACACATCCATCTGGAATTCCGTGCCGTCCTGATATACTGGCACATCGAACTTCTTCCTTCTTCCGGAAAGGTATTCGTCGATCTCTTCGGAGGCTTGGGAGGTTATGTCGTCCTCTCTGTCCTCCATAGCCGGGAGATTCTCGCACGGGAGGTAGACGGCGGTCACGCTATGGCCGTCGCTGCATATGCTGACCATGCCTATGGCCGTCATGTACGTGTGGATGTGCTCTCCCTGCATAACGGTCCAGTATTGTCCTGAAAACTACTTATGTGATTCCACTGTTGGAACATACATGATAATATGCGCCAGCAGACGTACCGACATCCCTGCTTTCCATGCCGAGTGGATGGTCAACCGTCTCCGGGCGGGCTACTGTCTGGTGCGCAATCCGGTCTACAGGCAATTGGTCTACCGGGTGGACCTGACCCGTCGCAACGTGGACGCGATCGTATTCATCTCGAAGGACCCGCGGCCGATGGTCCCTTATCTCAAGGAGATCGGGTCCATGGGTCACATGTACATGTTCCAGATCACCATCAACCCCTACGGAAGGGATCTGGAGCCAGGGGTCCCGTTCAAGGCGGATGTGGCCGATTCGTTCAAGGAGATATCCGACAGGATCGGGAAGGACAGGGTCGTATGGCGTTACGACCCCATAGTGATAAACGACAGGTATTCCATAGACTGGCACAGGCGTAAGTTCGAGCTTCTCTGCAGGGAGCTGGAGGGTTATACGGACCGCTGTACATTCAGTTTCATAGACATGTACGGCAAGCTGGGGAAGTTCGGCGACCGTCTGCGTTCGGTCTCGTTCTCGGAGATGGACCGTATGGCGGAGATGATGGTACCGATAGCCGAGAGATACGGGATGAGATTGGGATACTGCTGTGCCCACCGCGACCTGTCTCAGTACGGTATCGAACCCCGCGGATGTATCGACAGGCAGACGATGCGCTCTCTGGACATCCCGTTCGAGGAGATGGATACCCCTCTCCGGGAAGGGTGCAGGTGCGTAAGGAATATCGATATCGGGGAGTACAACACCTGCAGCCATGATTGCCTGTACTGTTATGCCAATACGAACGACCCCTCATCCAGGACGGAAAAGGTATACGACCCGGAGGGGGAACTCCTCTTCGGGACGTTGGGTCCCGAGGACGAGGTCGTACCCCTCAAGGGGAGGGAGACACCCCGTCTCTCGGATTATTTCGACTACAGGCAGTATTGATTCATTCCCAGGTCTGATGCAGGCCGGCCTCCCTGTCCGCTTCCAGCTCCCTGTTCATGCGTTTCTTGGAGAACAGGACGGAATCCATGAACGCCACCCAGATGATCTCGATCACGATGGATGCCGCTATGGGCACCATTGCGTTGCCGATGGCCGGACCAGTCATCACGGATACGCAGAGGGCTATGGCTATGCCTTTGTTCTTGTAGGATATCATCAGGATGTCGGTGACCCTCTGGGACCATGGTATCCCGGACTTCTTCTCCATGACCTCCGTGGCGGATCCGAGACCGAAGTCCCTGAGGAAAGCGACGAACATGAACACGACCAGGATCACCATGTCCTTGGGGAAGTTGGTGGAGCTGACCGACAGCCAGACGAGGAATGCGATGACACAGTTCAGGACGACCGACATGACCGTCTTGTCGATCTTGACCTTGGTTATGAGTCTGGAGACCACCAGAGGCACTCCGATGAGCTCTATGACGGTTATGACGACCTTGGTCATATCCACGATCTCCCCGAGGGTGAGCCATATGATGAACGGGATCCATACCAGGGAGATCACGTAGACGATGATGGTGGATCTGAGGGCATGTTCCAGATCCCCCCTGAGGATGAGGGAAAGCGGTCCTACGGATGCGGCGAACGGAGTGGCCGCCAGGAATACGAGCCCCTTCGCATACGCCTCGTATCCGTCCATGCTGTTGAGGATGTAGTATGCTGCCAGGGGGATGACGGATGCGAACACAAGACCCAGGAGCACGGCCCTTATGACGGACCTGTAGTTCTTTACAGGGTCCAGGTTCCTGAACGGGATCCTGGATAGGGTGATGGTCAGCATCACTGCGAGAAGGAATATGGTAAGGTTGCTGCGGATGTCCGACGTCAGGACATCGTCGGGGAATATGCCCGATACGTTCGTAAGCAACGATATCACAAGTGCGGCGCCCATCATGAACGCGGTGCTGCATACAAGGTTTATCGCTTTCATCGGGCAAGTAAAGTGACATCCGTATATACGGAATTCGTCGATATTATGCGATGGACGTCGTTATTCTGGACAATGGGGGTTAATGTATTGTCCGTGACCTTTGGTCTTATCCCCGTATTGTATGGCGAAACTGGGGCACCTGTGCAGGCATCCGAGACACATGACGCAACTGTCCATGGTCCATTCCGGTCTTCCGTCACACATTTTTATCGCATGCACCGGGCAGAACTCCGCACATCTCCCGCACCCTGTGCAATGTTCCTCCACTGTGAGGTTCTCGGTCCTGCGGGCCTTCTCGTAGAGGCTGTAGAACATCTTCGATATGAACTCCGGGATGCGGTCCTTCATGAAGACCCCTTTGGATCTGGATGCTATCTGGCACATCACCTCCTCCAATTTCTCGTCCGCCGTCTTCACCCTCTTGGAGATGTTTTCCTCATTCGTCAGGTCGAACACGGGGGTCCATGTGTCGGGCATCCTCACCTCGTATGACGCATCCATGTCCACCCCCTTGTCCTTGAGTATCCTCTCCGCCACCTGGGTGATGGCACCGTTCTTGGTGCCGTAGGTGGCGACGAAGAATGTGTACGGTCTCTCTTCGAACGACAGCTCCAGTCTTCTCAGGAAATCCTCGACGATCGTCGGGAGACCCCAATAATATGTGGGACTCACGAACCCTATCATCTTCTCCCCGGATACGTCGAAGGAAAGCTCTCCGGACGTCAGAAGGTCCGGGATATATGCCAGTCTATCGTCGTTGGCCTCTGCGATCGACCTCGCTACGTGCTCGCTGTTCCCCGTGGCAGAGAAATAGAATATCATTCGACCATCCCCCCAGATATGTCAGGACGATTACTTCAACTGAATATATCCTCTTTACGTCATTATTTAACATATATTGGGTTATGATAATGGTGCGGGTCCAAGGTTTATCTATCCTTTTCATTATCCTCCCGGCATGGCGGACGTGAAGCCGGTGAAGGCCGGATGGTTCAACGTTTTCAGACCGTGGACGCTCCACGGGGCGGTCGTCCCGGTCCTCATCGGAGGGGCGGTGGCATATCATGACGGGGAGTTCTGCTGGTGGATCTTCCTGATGGTCCTGGTGTGCGGATGCCTTCTGCAGTCCGCGGCGAACATCCTGAACACCTACGGTGATTTCGTAAAAGGCACGGATACCGTGGAGAACGAGACCCGCTCGCCCGAATTGGTCACCGGGACCCTGTCCCCGGAGAAGGTCCTCTGGGCAGGATTGGCGTGTCTGGGTATAGTCGCGTTATGCGGGCTTGTCTTCATCTGGTATATAGGGTGGGGCATACTGGCGTTCGGCATCGTAGGGCTGGCCGGGGCAGGCCTCTATACGGTGGGAGCATCCTACAAGTATCACGGTCTGGGACAGATAGGGGTGTTCGTCCTGATGGGCATCCTCATGCCTCTCGGCACGTACTACGTGATGTCCGGAGATCTCTCCTGGGAGGTCTTGTTGATGTCCCTGCCCAATGCGTTCACGATCACGGCCGTTCTGAGCGGCAACGAGACGAGGGACTACCACGAGGACAAGAAGGCCCACGTAGGGACTCTGTCCAGTCATATGTCCTACGAGAACAGCATGCGCCTGTATCTGTTCGAGAACACGGTGGGATTCGTCATACTGGCACTGTTGATCGTCACAGAGGTCCTTCCCTGGATGTGCGCCTTGGCCTTCATCACCTTGTATGACTTGTACATACTTTACGCGAACAGCAGGCTGGCACCTTCCGATCCCGGGAACAGCAGGCTCCTGGTGCCTATGGCGTTCAGGCTCAACTGGCATTTCGGAGTGCTTCTCGTGATAGGATACCTTATAGCGTATTACATATTCTGAGGGCTCATAATGACTGACGAAGAGGTAAAGATGAACGGTACCCAGTTCGAAGGTAAAGAGGTCTATGTAAAGGACGTCTTCACCGAGATCGCGGGATACTACGATGAGATGAACGAGATAATGTCCCTCCGGATGATCCAGGGCTGGCACAGATACATGATGAAGCTGGCCGGCGACATCAGGGGGAAGAAGTGCATCGATATCGGCACAGGTACCGGGGAGATCGCCTTCCTCGTCAAGGAGAACGCCGGCCCGGAAGGGAAGGTCATAGGTCTCGACATCACCCCCGAGATGCTCAAGTACGCCGACATGAAGATGAGGGAGAACGGACGCCCCGAGGTGGAGTTCGTGGAAGGGGATGCACTGGATCTTCAGTTCCCGGAGGGATCGTTCCACCTGGTCACCTCCGGATACATGCTGAGGAACGTCAACGACGTCCAGAAGGCCATAGACGAGATGTATCGTGTCCTGGACCACGGGGGAAAGGTCGTAGTCGCGGAGATGGCGACCCCCGACAACCGTTTCATCCGCTATTTCTACAACCTCTATATGAAGAACCGTGTACAGAAGATCGGTCGCAAGTACGATAAGGGCGAGAAGATCGACGGCAAGATGCCCGCGTACGACTGGCTGGTCAACTCCATCAAGGGATTCCCACATGGAGAGGTCATGGCGGAGAAGTTCAGGAAGGCCGGTTTCAAGGATGTGAAGGCCCATTCCAAGAACTTCGGTGCCGTGAACATATACGAGGGCACCAAGGAGTGACCTTCGGTCTCTTTTAATATATATAATAAAAATATGAAGAAGGGGAGGGGCACATCCCCTCCCCGGTTTTCTTTCTCAGATGGTCTTGGGCTTCTTGTAGTTGAAGTATGCCAGGACGGCTTTGTACAGCATGTAGTCGTCGGCCTTCGAGGTGACCTCGAGGGGCGCATGCATGGACAGTACGGGTACACCCATGTCGACGGTGTCCAGGTTGTGTACGGAGATGTCCACGGCGATGGTCCCTCCGCCTCCCACATCCGTCTTCCCGAGTTCTCCGACCTGCCACTGGACCTTGGCCTCGTCGAGTATGCCTCTGAGATATCCCATTACCTCGGCGGAAGCGTCGTTGGTGGAGTACTTACCGCCGCTGCCGGTGTACTTGGATACGACGGGTCCCCTTCCGAGGAAGGAGCAGTTGTTCATCTCGAACGCTTCGGACCATGCCGGGTCGACGGCCGCGTTGACGTCGCAGGACAGACACATGGAGCTCCTGAGTACGTGGCGGATCGGGTAGTTCCAGGCGGATGCGACGTCCTCCAGGAAGTCCTTCCAGAATACGGACCTCATGCCGGTGGGTCCGTCGGATCCGGTCTCCTCCTTGTCGGCGAAGACCATCATGGTGGTGAATTCCGGCTCCTTGGTGTCCAGTTCGGCTTTGAACTGGGCGAAGGCGCAGACCTTGTCGTCCTGACCGTAGGCGGCGACCATGGATCTGTCGAATCCCAGGTCCCTGGGCTGGAATGCGGGGCATGCGCACAGTTCTGCGGAAAGGAAGTCCGTCTCGGTGATGCCGTATTTCTCGAACAGGATGTTCATGATGTTCAGTTTGACCTTCTGGGACACCTTGTCGTCCTTGAAGGGCCAGGAGCCGATCAGGATGTTCATCTGTTCGGCGTCTATCATCTTGTTCCCGGGCTTGGAGACCTGGTCGCGTGCCAGGTGGGGGAGCAGGTCGGTGATGCAGAACTGCGGGTCTTCCGGATCCTCTCCGACCCTTACTTTGACGGTCTTGCCGTCCGCAAGGGTGACCACTCCGTGAAGCGAGAGGGGGATGGCGGTCCACTGGTACTTCTTGATCCCGCCGTAGTAGTGGGTCTTGAAATAGGCCATGTCCGTAGATTCGAACAGGGGGTTGGGCTTGAAGTCGAGCCTGGGGCTGTCCACGTGGGCGACGCTGATCCTGACACCCTCGCTGACGGGCCTCTTTCCGAACGTCATCAGAATGAGGTTCTTGTCGCGGTTGTTGAAGAAGACCTTGTCCCCGGCCTTGTATTTCGTACCGAGTACGAACTCGGTGTAGCCGTTCTCTTTCGCTATAGGGAGCGAATAATCCAGGATCTCGCGCTCTGTCTTATGTTTGAGGAACTCCTTGTATTCCTCTCCATATTCCATAGCCTCTCCGAGGAGACCGTTGTCGGTCTCTCCGAGGACCTTGGGCTTCATCAGAAGCTTTTCCTCGAGTTCCTGGCCAGCGCTCTTGTCCTCTTTTTTGCTAACCATGCTTTTCTGCATGTTTAGGCGGATATTTGACACATTCGCAGGAACGGCTTTTGGATGACGTCGATAATGGGTTGATATTTCCCAATGAATTTGTATATAAATCTATTTACGAATGATGTTTATTTTGTAATTGTTATATTTAATATTAACTTTTTGGAATTCGTCCAAAATTTATAATATTTAAATATTTTTACTTACAATCGAAAATCCTTATATATTGAGCATTCAAATTTTACATCCAACAGCGAAACTGGGGTTACAGCTCTTCCGAAATGTTACTCAACTCCTCGCTGCCGCCGGTCTGACGACCGGTTGTGTCCGCCCTCTTACTCTCTGGCGGACACAGAATCTCGTCAGGGATGCAAATAAAGTGATTTACTATGTCTGAAGAAACGGGTGTAGCCGAGGGCGGTCTGAAGCGCTCGGTAAGCTGGAAGCAGGGGATGTTCATCGCCCTAGGCGTGCCTCTGCTGATCCTTCCCTCATTATATGATGTAAGTAGCATCGTATGGGGGCTTTGTATTGTTGTGTGGTGTCTTTCCGTCATCCAGGGATTCCTGCAGAATCTCGCATACGGTGAGATGGTCACCGTATTCCCTAATGCCACAGGTCTTCCCGGGTGTGCGCAAACGGTTTTCCAACCTAAGAATAAGTCCAATCCCCACGATCTAAGGAAATTCGTCGGGGCCTTCAGTGCCTGGTGCTACTGGTTCGCGTGGTGCCCGGTGGTCGCCATCTTCACCATGCTCATCGGCGACTATCTTATCAGGATGTTCGACCTGGATCTGGCCGGATGGGCGAATCTGGGTCTTTATCTTGCCATCGGTCTTTGTATCGTCATTCTCATGTACGTCCTCGGTTCCCGCGGACTCGAGGGAGGTGCCAAGCTCGGTACCATTCTTGCCATAATATCCATCGTCCCGATCGTAATAATCATCGCAGGTGCGTTCGTCACCGGGATGTTCGACCTGGATCTCATCACCGACCGTATGACCGCTCCCGGATGGAGTTGGGGATTCGAGGACCTCGTCCTGCTGTTCGGATGCTTCGGTCTGGCACAATGGAGTGCCTGTGCCTGGGAGACGCCGCCATCTACGGGCCCGAGTACAAGGAGCCCGGAAAGGACGTCCCCAAGGCCCTGTTCAGCTGCGGTCTGATCTGTCTGTTCATGTACTTCTTCGTATCCGTCGGTGTGTACGGGTCCGTTGACAACCTCGACGCATACGGAAACGCCGCCCTCGTCCCCATCGCCGAGAAGGTGTTCGGAGACTTCGGGAAGTACGTCGCACTGTTCCTCCTCATCGTCGCTATGATCCTCGTCATCCAGACCGGGTTCCTCGGTTCCTCCAGGACCCTGTTCTCCATGGCACAGGAGAAGAACCTGCCCAGCTGGTTCCTCAAGGTCAACAAGTTCGGCATGCCTATCAACGCCATGCTCTTCGTCAGCGTGTTCAACATGCTCCTCGTGCTCATCGTCGGTTACAGCGGATGTGTGGCCGGATCGGGAGACACGAATATGACGATCCTTTCGGCATCCGCCATGGGATACTGTATCGCCAACGGAATCGCTCTTGCCGCGTTCGTCAAGACCAGGAGGGATGCGAAGTTCAAGGGTCTCGACAGGCCGTTCAAGGCACCCAGAGGATGGGAGTATCTGATCGCCGTCATGGTCGTGATACAGTTCTGTGTATGGCTTCCCTGCCTCATCTACTGGAGCTACAACCTGTCCGGAGGACTCATGCCCGCGATCCTCGGTGCCGTCATCCTCCTGCTGTTCATCCCGCTTTGGTGGTATGTGCAGGACCACAAGGACGACGTGTCTGAGGACAAGTGCTCCGGAAAGGAGTGATAAACCCCAACAAACCCCTTAAAAGGGGGGCGCATAGCCCCCAACATTTATAAAATAAACTACACACATGGATTATAATTGATGGATGATTGTTACATCCAATCGGGTGTTTTCGATGGGATGTTACTTAACATGGGTGATGTGCCATCGTCATATCCGACGCCTTCATCCGTGAGATCCGCTCTTATTTCCGTTTGTTTTATATATTATATCAAGAAGAGATGTGAATTGCATATCGATGATATCGGTTTTTAACGAAATGGGGTATTTTGTCAATATAAAATCTGGAGCGATCGCCTTATGCGACAGGAGATTTGGCCAGATCCGTTCTGTTCCAACCTCTTAAACACGGTTTGATTCTCCGGTTTTTTACTTGTATGTGGAAACGTACAGTTACTGGGTGGTTAATGGTTCCAACCATCAGTATATAAAGGTATCTCTTAACCATGATTGAGCTCGCATATATCTAATATATAAATGTTTGTTTACAGTCCCGATTAAGGTTAAATACATCCAACGTCTTCCTAAATCCAACGGTTGCGTAGCAGCCGATTGTGAGGAGAGAGAAAAATGGCAGGATTTGAAAACGAGAAAAAGGCCCTGCAGGATGCAATGGTTGCATACAAAGTACCTGGAATTCTTGACGCAGTCGAGAAAGCCAGGGCAGCCAAGATGCCTGCAAACGACATCATCAACGCAATGGGAGACGGAATGACCGAGGTCGGAGTTCTCTTCGAGAGGGGAAAACTCTTCCTGCCCCACGTTCTGTCCGCAGCAGCTGGAATGACCAAGGCCATGGAAGTCCTCGGCGAGGACCTTAAGGCACAGGGCGGCGCAGAGGCCGCAAAGAAGGCATCCGTCGTCATGGGAACCGTCGAGGGAGACGTCCACGACATCGGAAAGTCGATCTGCTCCACCATGCTTCAGTGCGCTGGATTCGATGTCCACGATCTCGGACGCGACGTTCCCAAGCAGAAGTTCATCGACGAGTGCAACAACGGCTGCACCATGTGCGGAATGTCTGCCCTCATGACCACCACCATGACTGTCCAGAGGGACGTCATCGAGATGATGAAGGAAGCAGGAATCCGCGACAAGGTCGTCGTTATGGTCGGCGGAGCACCTGTCACCCAGTCTTGGTGTGACAAGATCGGTGCGGATGTCTACGGAGAGTCCGCTTCCGAGACCGTCTCCAAAGTAAAGGACCTTTGAAAACGTAATTTACAACCCTAAAGAAGGAAATCCAATGGCAGCACAGGAATTCTACACAAGGATGGGTGACGGAAAGAGGGTCACCATGACCAAAGAGCAGATCATGGCAGACCTCCAGGCCGGAACCGCCGACGCGGCAGACATGGGATCCATCCCCGCACTGACCGCAGACGACATCGAGAGGCTCGCAGACATCATCTGCGACAAGAACAGGATCGTAGCAGTCGAGCCCGGAAACGAAGTCGTCCTCACCTACGACATCGGACAGCTCGACTTCACCGGAGACAACGGAAACTCCGGAAACGGAGTCGACATGGGCAGGCTCGAGGCCGCCCTTATCCACGAGAGGGCCCTCGGTGCAGACACCTTCGAGCTCGCTCACTCCGACTACTCCATCAAACCCGTGAAGCCTGTCATCGCAATGGAGATGCAGACCATGGAGGAGATCCAGCAGGAGATCGTCGCACCTTACTTCTACGGTGCGATGCCCAACATGGGACTTTACTACGCCCCCGACGGACCCTACGGAAACCCCGCAGACCTCATGAGGGAGTTCAAGATCGACGAGTCCATGCAGCAGTCCGAGCTCGCAGCAGAGCACATGGCAAGGGACATCGAGTACGTCGGAAACAAGATCATCTCCGCAGGAGCCGACGGATTCGACTTCGACACCATGGCATCCGCCGGAGACGCCGACTTCGTCGGTGGACTGAAGGGAGTAGAGGCACTGAGGAAGGCCAACCCCCTGGCATACATCAACACCGGAATGGCCGGAGAGTCCGTCATGGGAATCCACGGCGGAATCGAGTTCCACGGCAAGACCGTCGCAGGACTCTTCCCCCACCAGCAGGTCAAGATGTGCGAGGAGGCTGGAGCCAACGTCTTCGGAGCCGTCTGCAACACCAACACCAGCAAATCCCTCGCCTGGAACATGGCAAGGGCAGTCACCTTCGTCAAGGAGTGCGTAAAGCAGGCAAGCATCCCGGTCCACTGCGACCTGGGAATGGGAGTAGGTGGAATCCCCATGTTCGAGACCCCGCCGATAGATGCGGTCACCAGGGCCAGCAAGGCAATGGTCGAGATCGCAAAGTGCGACGGTGTATAGATCGGAGTGGGAGACCCTGTCGGAATGGACATGGCCCACATGCTTGCATCCGGAATGGGCGGAATCCGCACTGCCGGAGACCTCGTTGCCCGCATGGAGTATGCGAAGAACATGAAGGTCGACAAGGCAAAGGAGTACGTCGCAAAGAAATTAGGCTTGTCGACGCTCGACATAGCAGATGAGCACGTAATGAGGGACCTCAGAGAAGAGCTCAAGATCGGCGTCGTTACAGGACTTCCTGGAGCACCCAGGGGAATCGCGGCAAAGATGAACATCGAGAAGCTGCTTGACATCAAGATCAACAGCTGCGAGAAGTTCCGCCAGTCCCTGAAGAACTGAGGAGTAAAACACTTACAAAATAAAGGAGGAAGAGAGTAATGGGAGTAACTACACCCGAGTATCCCGCTCAGAACATTCTGAACGGAATCAAATTCGAACTGTTCAGCGACGATGAGATCCGCAGGATCGACATGGCTACCAGGGATGTCCTCGAGACATACGGTGTCCAGGTTTCGGACGTTGAGGGAAGGGAGATCTTCAAGGCAGCGGGATGCCCCGTTGACGAGGAGACCCAGATGGTCAAGATCCCCGGATACGTCCTCGACAGGGCACTTTCCACCGTCCCGAAGAAATTCTACCTGTACGGACGCGACGAGAGCAGGACCTTCACCCAGGAGTGGAAAGGCAAGGTGCACTACACCTGCTTCGGAACCGGTATCCAGGTCTGCGACTACAAGGGCCACGGCAAATACGAGACCAGGGACTCCAACGAGGAGGACCTCGCCAACATCGCAAAGCTCTGCGACTGGTGCGACGGACTGTCCTACTTCTCCCTGCCTGTTTCCGCAAGGAACTGGGCTGGAAAGGGAGCCGAGGATGTCCACGAGTGCCTGACGTCCATGATGAACACCACCATGCACTTCCACCACATCGACCCCGTCGCTGGAAACGTCGAGTACTACCGCGACATGGTCCTCGCATACTACCACGGCAACGAGGCCGAGGCAAAAGCGAAGCCCATCATGTCCATGCTGGTCTGCCCCACCTCCCCTCTCGAGCTGTCCTACAACGCATCTCAGTGCATCATCAAGGGAGCAAGGTACGGAATCCCCGTGAACGTTCTGTCCATGGCCATGGCCGGCGGATCCTCTTCCGTCTTCCTGGCAGGAACCCTCGTCACCCACAACGCCGAGGTCCTTTCCGGAATCGTTCTGTCCCAGCTGACCTGCCCCGGCGCAAAGGTATGGTACGGATCTTCCACCACCACCTTCGACCTGAAGAGGGGAACCGCACCTGTAGGATCCCCCGAGCTCGGACTGATCTCCGCATCCGTCGCAAAGCTCGGACAGTACTACAAGTGCCCCGTCTTCACCGCCGGTATGTAGACCGACGCCAAGGTGCCCGATGGACAGGCTGGTCACGAGAAGACCATCACCTCCCTCCTCGCAGCACTCTCTGGCGTCAACATGATCTACGGATCCGGAATGCTCGAGCTCGGAATGACCTTCTCCATGGAGCAGATGGTTATCGACAACGATATCATCAGGATGGAGAGGAAGGTCATGGAGGGTGTCCCTGTAACCGACGAGACCCTCGCCGTCGACGCAATCAAGGAGATCGGAGTCGGAAACGACTTCATCGCCCACCCCTCCACCATGGAGAACATCGACCTTGCGTCCGACCCCCTGGTATTCGACAGGCTTATGCTCGGAGACTGGAGGAACAACGGCTACAAGGATGCAGCCGACGTTGCCCACGAGATCGTCGTCGACGTCCTGAAGAACCACGCTGTCAAGCCCATTGACGCCGACGTTCTGAAGGAGATGCAGGCCATCGCAAAGAAGGCCGATGAGGCGTACCTCGCCCGCGCAAAGGCTGAGGAGAACGAGTAAACCCAGTAATCAAACGCCTTACCTGCCCCGGCAGCGATGCCGGGGCGAAAAATGAGGAGAAGAGTGAAATGACCCAGGAAGAGCTTAACGAGAGAGCAAAGAAAGCAGTTCTGACCTACAACATCAACGAGTCCAAGAAAGTAGCGCAGGATGCACTTGACCAGAATGCAGACATCGTCGACCTGATCCAGAACGGATTCACCGTTGGAATCAACCAGGTCGGAGACCTCTACGAGCAGAAGAAACTGTTCCTGCCCCACATCATGGCGGCAGCCAACGCAATGAACGCAGGAGTCGACATCCTGACCCCCCACCTCGGTGAACAGGCCAAGGCCGCCGACAACCTCGGAAAGTTCGTCATCTGCACCATCGAGGGAGATATCCACTCCATTGGAAAGGATATCGCAGCCATCATGCTGAAGGTCGCCGGATTCGACGTCATCAACCTCGGCCGTGACATCCCGCTCAAGGACATCGCCAAGGCGGTCGCCGACAACAACGCCATTGCAGTCGGAACCTCCGCCCTCATGACCTCCACCATGGTCAACCAGAAGGCCTTCGAGGAGATCATGAAGAAGCAGGGACTGAAGGGCAAGTGCCTCACCAACGTCGGTGGAGCACCCGTCACCCAGCAGTGGGCCGACGAGATCGGAGCAGACGTCTACTCCGAGAACGCTCAGGACTGCGCAGTCAAGATGGTCAAGGCTGTCAAGGGCTGATTTCGAACAACAGGTCGCATCCGGTGGGTGCGACCTTAATTTCCCTTACATAACCCGCCGCACCGATGTGTGACGGAGGTGGTAGTAGTGGATGCAACAAATAACGCGTCGGCCGGAGTGCCGATCAGTATCGAAGAATTCAAGAAAGCGGATCATAAGAAGAAGATCCGCTTCGGACTCATCATGGGTATATTCTGTGCTCTCTATTGGGGAGTATGGTACGTTCCCGGATCTGCTATCTGGGGATTCGACAGTTTCCTGCACCCTGACATGTCTGCAAAGGGCATAAGTTCAGACTTGGAGTACCTTCTTGACTGTCTGTTCTTGACATGTATTAATGCGACTGCCTGTGCACTTGTCCTGTTCATTTGGAACGGTGCTCTTGGAAAGTTACGCGAATGGAAGAGAACCCTTATCGAAGTGAAGGCTGCAAGCAAGTACTTCATGCTCGCTGGACTTTGCGGAGCATGTGCCGTGTACGGTACATACATCGCAGCTACCTTCCTCAGCCCTGGATTCGCTGCCGTCGCCGGACTGCTGTATCCGATCATCGGAACCATCATGTCCGTGCTGTATCTGAAGCAGAAGGTTTCCAAGAGAGGATACCTGTCCATCATCGTGCTGCTCGCCGGTGGAATCACTCTGTACGCTGGATCCATGATCACCGGAGGATCAGGATCCGTAGATAGCAACGCTACGCTCGGAGCCATCGGAGGAATCATGGCCGCAGTCGGATGGGGATTCGAAGGAGTCGTTGCCGGAAAGGCGCTGGATGTCTGCGAACCCGATGTGGGTCTCCACCTCAGGTTCTGCTTCGAGGCCGTATTCTGGTGGATCGTCATGATCGTCCTGATCTGCCTCGGATACCCGATGCTCGATACCATCGGACAGATCGCCAACCCGAGCGTATTCCTCGCAGTGCTGCTGATCGGACTGTCTTTCGCCTGGTGCTATGTCACCTGGTACAAGTCGTTCCCGTTCCTTGGAGTCGCAAGAGGACAGGCTGTAGGAAGTCTCTACGCTGCATGTGCAGTTATCTTCCTCATCATCTTCTTCGGGCCCGAGAAGGCACTGGGTTACAATGACGATTCGATGCTGATAATCGTAGGATCCACTATCGCCGGTCTGATCATCTGTCTGATCGGAAGTTTCCTCATCGCAACGGAGGATACGGAAGGAATGGTCAGCCTGAAGGATACGTCCAAGATACTCGGAGGTGACAAGGAATGATAAGAGATGCACCTGTCAAGTTCCGCATAATGGAGATCTTCGAGGAAGGAGGGCCCCAGTGGAACTATGAAGTGGTCCCTAAGGTCATGGAAGAGTATGGAATGCACTCTCACCACGAGCAGCAGATGGTCAACTACGACATCATCGAGATGGTCTCTGCCGGTTTCCTGGAGGAAGGAGAGTCTGTGATCGATGAGGAGGGGAAGTTCAACAAAGGACACCTCCTCACCAAGTACACGATCACTCCCTTGGGTATCGCCACCGTGGACGATCTGAAGAAGAAGGTGAGACACTATGAATGACTGGAGCGGATACGCCAGCAACTTCACTAACGGCATTCCCGCCGGGGACATAATCAGCTCGGTGTTCATCATCGGACTGTGCGTCCTCGGTGTGATCGTCGCAAGGTGGATGTACAACCAGCTCTGAAAGAGAAGTCTGCATCTTCCTTTCCAATAAACAGAAGGGGCTTTTGCCCCTTCATCCAATTTCCTTATGTGGACTTCCGTTTGTAAAAATCATCTAATCATCCAATCTGTTTTTCATATGTGCCAGATGTAGGATTTTTGAGTAATCTCCTATGGCAATTGATGACAATTGGTGTATAATTTCAACGATGTAGCCGCGTTCCGGATCGATCGTGCTACAGTCTTTTGAATGATCTTTTCCAGACATCCTGTTCATTCTTTACAGGTTGGCCGGATCGTGGGTCTTGGGGATCTATAGTTCTTATTATATGTATAATGAGGAGAGGCGGGAATTTATCGGACACGTATGCCATAGGGCATCGTATTGCGTATGGCGGAGGTCATTTTCCAAATCACCTCGTCAATATGCATTTCCGAGGGTGTTTCTTCGATCCTATTTCCTCTAAACCCCATTGGGGATTTTCGGTCCGATCCTGAGAAAATGTGTTGGTTTTCCAACCTTCTTTGGATGTACCGGGCCTTGTTTTGATTATATTTATAAACTTTTCTACTAACGACATTGATGACTTTTAGAAGTGATATTTAAATTTAATTAATATTTATTTTTGTTATTTGTAAAATTTATAATGTAAACTCCTATATTTTAGACTATTAAACAATTATTAACTGTTTATTTTTCTTATAATTAGACATATGTCTATTGACATGAAAAAACATTAGAAAAATCATATAAACAGTAAAGTATAAATAATAGATTTAACAAAGTAACATTGTTTGTAAAAAGTATTAAATACTAAAAATCAACATCAAGTTATCAGACAAGAAAGAGCCGCAACCATGACAGTAAGGTTGTGGCGGGATCCTGTCGTCTGGAGTGGTATAAAATGGCAAACGACGCAATTATTGCTGATCTGAAAAAGTCCATCGAGACCTGGAACGTAGCTCTCTGCAAGGAGGCTACTCAGAAGGCCATCGATGCAAAGATGTCCGTTTCCGAGATCATGGACAAGGGTCTCGGAGAGGGAATGGCAGTCATCGGACAGAAGTTCAACGACGCTGAGATCTTCCTTCCTCAGGTCGTCGCAGCTTCCAAGACCATGGAAGTCGCCCTCAAGATGCTCGAGCCCCTGATGTCCGGTGGATCCTCCGCCAACAAGGGAACCGTCGTCATGGGAACCGTCGAGGGAGACATCCACGAGATCGGAAAGAACGTCTGCTGCGCAATGCTGCGCGGAGCCGGATACAACGTCATCGATGTTGGACCGGACGCAGACTCTCAGACCTTCCTGGACGCAGCCGAGGAGAACGACGCAAAGGTTCTCGGAGGATCCGCACTCATGACCACCACCCTCGAGGCACAGAGGGAGCTCGTCATCGCCAACAACGAGGACGGCAAGAAGTACAAGTGCATCTTCGGAGGAGCACCCTGCTCCAAGGAGTGGTGCGACGAGATCGGCGCAGATGGATACTCTGCAACCGGATCCGAGATCATCGAGCTCGTGAAGTCCCTGATGTGATCGGAGAACGATCGAATATCAATCTACCAAGGTGATAAAAAATGGCAGCAACAAGAGCACTTACCGTCTGCGACACCTACGACAGGTTCGTAAAGGGAAAGAAAGTCGACGAGGCCGAGTGGGACTACACCATCATCCCTCAGAACGCGACCGAGCTGAAGAACAAGTACAAGCTCGACTTCGGGAAGACCTTCATACCCGAGGACAACAAGACCAAGAACGACCTGTTCCAGGCCGGACTTGAGATGCTGGTCAACACCGGTTTCTACAACATGGATCTCAAGAAGGTCATGCATGTGACCGAGGAAGAGGTATGGGAGGGAATCAAGAAGACCCCCACGAAACTGATCCTCGGTGAGGGAAGGGACATCGCTCGCTTCTACCCCAGGCACGGAAACAGCCCTGTCAAGCCCATCATCCAGGGAGGACCTACCGGATCCCCCATCTCCGAGGACGTCTTCGTCCAGGTCATGCAGTCCTACGCCCAGGAGGGTGTCGTCGACGACCTCGTGGACGGAGTTATGACCACCATCGAGGGACACCCCGCAAAGGCCGGAACCCCCTACGAGATCCGCGCCACCATGGCGGAGCTCCGTGCAACCAAGGAAGCGCGTGAGAGGGCAGGACGCCCCGGACTCGGCGTATAGGGACCTGAGACCCCTCTGACCGAGGCAGCAAGGCTTGCCGCGGACATGGTCCACGCAGGACACAGGGTCACCGACGCACACGAGTGCTCCCAGCTGAACGAGCTCAAGATGGACATGACCGGACTGAACATGCTGGCCGGCTGGACCGTCAACGGCGACACCATCATGGTCGAGCAGATGCCCATCTTCGGTGGATACTGCGGCGGACTCGAGGAGACCGCTATCTGCGACGTTGCGACCACCCTCGCATCCTTCGCTCTGTTCAACGGAAACTTCCACCTCGACGGACCTATCCACATCAGGTGGGGAACCACCACCAACAGGGAGTCCCTGCAGATCGCAGCCCACGCCGCGGCAGCAGTCGACGCCAACACCGACCTGCTCCTGGCCAACCAGTACTACCCGATGGCTGGGCCCTGCACCGAGATGTGCCTCATCGAGACCGCATGCCAGGCCATCAACGACACCGGTTCCGGAAGGGAGCTTCTCTCCGGATCCGCAGCCGCAAAGGGAGTCGTCCAGGACAAGACCACCGGAATGGAGGCCCGCGCCATGGGAGAGGCAGCCCTCACCGCAGCCGGAATGAAGGTCTCCGACCTCAACGAGATCATCGAGAAGCTCGTCTCCGGATACGAGCAGCACTACAACGATGCTCCCGCCGGACTGAGGTTCCAGGAGTGCTACGACGTTAAGACCGTCAAGCCCACTGCCGAGTACCTCCAGGTCTACGACAACGCCATGCAGCAGCTCCGCGACGCCGGACTGCCCATCAAGCACTGATCGCAGATCGGATCTCTCCAAACTCTCAAACAAGGGGGCGAAAGCCCCCCGCACTTACCCCCTGGGTCACCAACGCGGAAACGGTGGCCCGGAACACATCAATATCGTTGATGCGGAATAGTGGATGCTAAACGACTTAAGCAAACATTTTATAGCAAACTGGGAATGGATTACGTATGACTGCCTCGAGGCCTGTGGATATCTTCGAAGCGTATTCACGTTTCAACACGGGCAAAAGGGTCCGTGAGGATCAGTGGGACTACATCACCGTGCCTACGAACGCCCTCGCGATGAAGGAGAAGTATCAGATCAGTTTCGGCGATATGATAATCCCCGAGGACGAGGATCTGTCGGACCGTCTTTTCCATGCCGGTCTCGACATGCTGATCACCACCGGTTTCTATAACACAAATCTCGGCAGGGTCATGTATCTCACAGAGGACGAGATACTCGAAGGGATAAGGAAGGCGCCCCGCAAGATAACCATCGGTTCCGGGAAGGACAAGGTCAAATGCAAATCCCGTCACGGGAACAGCAACAGGGCGCCGATAATCGAGGCGGGACCGACAGGGGCCCCCGTATCCGAGGAGATATTCCCGGCGATGATCCAGTCTTACGTGCAGGAGCCTGTCGTGGACACGTTGGTCAGCGGAGTTCTGAATACTGTCTGCGGGGAGTCCGCCACCACGAACACCCCTTGGGAGATCCGTGCCACATTGGCGGAGATAAGGTATGTGAGGGAGGCCTGCTCCATGTGCGGAAGGCCGGGTATGGGCATATAGGGTCCGGAGACCCCTCTGTCCGCGGCAGGACGTCTCTCATCCGACCTTACCGATTACGGTCTGAGGAAGCACGACCTCCATGAATGCTCGCAACTGAACGAGATGAAGGTGGACATGTCCCTCATGAACATGATCGCCGGATGGAAGACCGCTGGCGACCTCATCATGGTGGAGCAGATGCCCATGTTCGGAGGTTACTGCGGAGGTATAGAGGAGACGGCCATCTGTGATGTGGCCGCCACATTGGCCTCTTACGCCCTCATGGATTGCGACATCCATCTCGACGGACCCATCCACATCAGATGGGGTACGACCACCACCAGGGAGACGCTGCAGATCGCGGCGCATTCGGCCGCCGCCATCGATCTCAACACGGACCTCCTCCTGGGTAACCAGTACTACACTCTGGCCGGGCCCTGTACGGAGATGTGTCTGTTGGAGACTGCGGCACAGGCTATAACGGACACCGCTTCCGGAAGGGAGTTGATCTCCGGTGCCGCATCATCCAAGGGTGTCGTGAAGGACAGGACCACCGGGATGGAAGCCCGTATGATGGGTGAGGCTGCCATATCCGCGGCAGGAATGGACATCCAGGAGGCCAACGCCGTATTGGATAACCTGGTCTCCCTGTACGAGAGGAATTTCTCCCGTCCGCCGGTAGGTAAGAGGTTCCAGGATTGTTATGACATCACCTCGGTGACTCCGAGCAAAGAGTATCTCAAGGTCTACGAAAAAGCGATATCCACTTTGAACAAATGCGGTCTCGATATCTGAGTCTGGCACATGTGCCAGAGTGTGTCCCACCAAGGAAAGATATTTAGATATTGGGACAGATTACCCACCAATGGGGGACGGTCCGGCGACCAGCGGGTCTCTAAAACCTAGCCAGCGGGGTTCGACGCCCCGGTCTCTCGCCATTCTTACATTTCAAGTGATAGTATGACGGTAAAGTATACGGATGCACAGATACAGCGCCTCAGGGAATACGGCAACGGGACCTATGAGCAGAAGGTCTTCGAGGACCTCGCGTCAAGGGATGCTGCCTTCTCCAAGGAGATGTCCGTCGCCTCTACCGACAACGAGAAGAAGATCAAGGGGATGATCGCCAATCCGTCCCGTCATGGATTGACCCAGCTGATGAACGACATCGCCGACGCATTGGTCGCCGAGGGTTTCATCGAGGTCCGTACGCCCATATTCATATCGAAGGATGCGCTGGCACGTATGACCATCACCGAGGACAAGCCCCTTTTCAAGCAGGTCTTCTGGATCGACGAGAAAAGGGCGCTCAGGCCTATGCTGGCACCTAACCTTTATTCCGTCATGAGGGACCTGAGGGACCATACGGACGGTCCGGTGAAGATCTTCGAGATGGGTTCCTGCTTCAGGAAGGAGTCCCACAGCGGGATGCATCTGGAGGAGTTCACCATGCTGAACCTCGTGGACATGGGTCCCCGCGGAGACGCCACGGAGGTCCTGAAGAACTACATATCGGTCGTGATGAAGGCGGCCGGTCTCCCGGACTACGACCTCGTACAGGAGGAGTCCGACGTATACAAGGAGACCATAGACGTGGAGATCAACGGTCAGGAGGTCTGTTCCGCAGCCGTCGGTCCCCACTATCTCGATGCGGCCCACGATGTCCACGAGCCTTGGTCCGGAGCGGGATTCGGTCTCGAACGCCTGCTGACCATCAGGGAGAAGTACAGCACCGTGAAGAAGGGAGGAGCCAGCATCAGCTACCTCAACGGTGCGAAGATCAACTGAAGCTTACATAGGTCCCTGCAAGGGGATACGGAAGAGAGAAACAGCGAAAGAAGGAATAGAAATGAGCGTGAGGAGGGAGTAGACTGAAATTGGGTATTGTTGGAGGTGCCCTGCAGGGTATTGAGGCGGCCTACCTGGCCAGGAAGGCAGGTTATGAGACCGTCGTCTTGGACAGGAGAGAGGACGCCCCGGCGCGCTCCCTCGCCGACAGCTCCGTGACCGTCAATGTGGTCGAGGAGCCGGAAAAAGCGAAGAAGATACTCGCCGACTGTGACGCCGTCATACCGGCGCTGGAGGAGATGGATGCCCTGGTGGCACTCGACTCCATGAAGGAAGATTTCGGCGGGCCGTTCCTTTTCGACCTGAAGTCTTATAACATCTCTTCGTCCAAGCAGAGGTCGAACGAGATCATGGGCAGGTACGGCGTCCCCATGCCTAGGCCGTGGCCCGAATGCGGTTTCCCGGCCATCGTCAAGCCGTCTTGTCAAAGCGGTTCCGTAGGTGTCTCCGAGGTGGAGAACAAGGAGCAGATGGATGCCGCCCTGAAAAGAGTGGAGGAGCTGGGGGACACACCCGTCATACAGGAGTTCGTCCACGGGAAGAGCATATCGATAGAGGTCATCGGCAACGGGACCTCCGCCCGTTCATACATAACCACGGAGGTCGTCCTCGACCGCAATTACGACTGTAAGCAGGTACTCTGCCATCCGGGGATCCTCTCCGAGGAGGAGGATACGAGGTTCGGGCTCTGTGCGAAGATGACCGCAGAGGACATGGGTCTCAACGGACTCATGGACATGGAGGCCATAGACACACCCAACGGATTCCGTGTCCTGGAGATAGACGCCCGCATACCTAGTCAGACCCCGGCCTGCATACTGGCGGGAACGGGCATCAATCTTCTGGATGAGCTTTACAGGGCCTGCAGCGGGAAGGAATCCGCTGCGAAGAAACAGTCCGGGGCATCCTCCTACGAGCATTTCCATATCGTAGGGGACAGGATGTACACCACAGGCGAGAAGGAGTTCTCCCACGTGAGCGACCCGCAGTACTGCGAGGGTCTTTTCGGTTCCGACGAGATGATCACCGACTACCGTCCCGGTAAGAGCGAGTGGAGATGCACCATGATAACCCACGGGAAGGACAAGGACGAGGTCTTCTGGAAGAGGAAGGATGCCATCAAGGCCATCATGGACGAGTGCCAGATCGACGAATACATCGACCTTTCCCCGGAGGTGGTCTGAACGACCAGACTCACCCCCAACATGATATCGGGCCTCTCGGACGGGCTCAGCGACATAGACCGGATGCTCATGAGGGACACCGGGATGAACCTGCTGACCCTCGGATTCCGTGCCATAGGGGCGGACGCCTCCGAAGTGGACGTCAAAAGGTTCAAGGCCGCATCGGTGCCCATAACATCGGGTCTCGGTATAATCGGCGGTTTCTCCAGATCGGTGGCGGATATCGTCCGCGACATGGGGATCGACTGTTTCGTGACCGAGCATACCGACGTCTGGGGCTTCGGAGAGGCCATCGACAGAGGGGCCGACATAATACTGATGGCCGACGACGAGCAGTACATGGCATACAGCGTCGCCGCCGGAAGATACGCCAACAACTCGTTCTGTACCGCGGCTGGCTATGTGGAAGCCCTCAGGGGCGCCGTGGGCGGCCTGCAGGGGAAGGAGGTGTTCGTCCGCGGGGCCGGAAGGGTCGGGAGCAACATGGTCTCCCTGCTCTGCGCCCAAGGTGCCAGACCGATAGTCGCGGACGTCATCAGGGAGAAGGCGGAGGCCGTGGCGAGGGCGAATCCGGGTGCTACAGCAGCAGAGGACCTGGAGGAGGCCACCGCCGAGGCCGGACTGATACTCAACGCGTCACCGGTTCCGATACCCGGTGACCTGATACGGGAGGGGGCGGTGGTGTCCACACCGGGCATACCGCATGTGTACGACGAGGCCACCCTCAGGAAGGCCAAGTTCATCCACGACCCGCTCGCCATCGGTACGGCACCGATGGTGGCCCAGTGTATAATCTATACCATGGAGAAGGAGAGAGAACAATGACCGAATACGGAATTGCATTGGATATAGGAACTAGCGGTCTCCGCTGTCAGGCGATAGACCTGGAGACCGGAGAGACCGTGGCGACCGCCATAACGCAGCGTCATCCCATTCCCGGGATGAACGTCATCGACCACGTCAACTTCGCATTGAAATCCGGGGAGGACGTCGCGAACAAACTCCTCATCGGGTGTGCCAACCAGCTGTTCGCCTCCCTCGGCATAGACCTGTCGAAGGTCAAGAGGGTGGGTGTGTGCGGGAACACGTTCCAGATGTCGCTGTTCCAGAACATCGAGATCAGGGACCTGGCGTACGCCGGGGAGAACATGCTCAGAGAACTGGGCGTCGTCCCTCCGAAGAGGGACGGGGCCATCCTGAAGGCCTCCGACATGGGCCTTCTGGGTATGCCCGATGCGGAGGTCATCATACCTCCCGCCGTCAGGCACGAGATCGGTGCGGACGCCATCGCCATGCTCCTCATCACCGGTGTCGCCGACTCCAAAGAGCCGTGCCTCGTCGTCGACTACGGGACCAACGCCGAGATGGCCCTCATCTGCGGTGACGGCAGGATAATCACCGGTTCCGCCGCCGCCGGACCCGCCATGGAGGGACAGGAGATCGAGAGGGGTATGCTTGCGGCCCCCGGTGCGATATCCGATGTGGATATCGAAGGGGACGGATGGAAATGCACCGTCCTCGACCAGTCCATGATCGACAGGGACGGGGACACCGTGGATCCCATGACCGGCAGGTCTCTGAAGAAAGGGGAGGCGGAGGCCATCGGTATCACCGGTACCGGTACCGTGGCGGCCCTTTACAACGGTATCAAGACCGGCATCATCGTCCCTCCGAAGATCAACACCGAGGATGGGAAGCTGCATCTCCAGAACGGCATAGACATAACGTCCCACGACGTCGACGAGGCCGGTAAGGCCATCGGTGCCATGAGGGCAGGTTTCCTCACCCTTCTCCATGAGGCCGGTATGTGGACCGGGGATGTCAAGATAGCCTACATGTCCGGTGCGTCCGGACTCTATGTGGATGCCATAAAGGCACTCGGGATCGGCATGGTCGTCCCCGGGGCCACCCGGCTCATCCAGTTCGGAAACACGTCCATAGAGATGGCCAGGCGCATAGCCATGGGCAAGGTGAACATGGACGACCTGAAGTCCTTCGCGCAGAAGCTGAAGGCGGAACACTGTATGTTCGCCACCTCGGAGACCTTCAAGCAGCTCTACTCCATCGAGTACGCCGTCTGGTGCACCAGCATGCCCATGAGCATGTACAACGAGATGCTGGATGTCTACCAGCTTCCGCACCTCAGCGAGCCCTCCGAGGAAGTGACGGTGGAAAGGAGGTCCATGACCGACCTTCCGGACACCGACAAATGTCCTGTGAAGGTGTTCGAGTCGGGCACGTATCTCACATACGAGGTCGAAGGATGCATATTCTGCAAGAAGTGCGTCAAGGAGTGTCCCGAGAAAGCTCTGGACATGGTGAAGAAGGGAGACAAGGTCTACTGCCGCGTAAGTTCCGACCGCTGCGGCGGAACCGCCTGCAGGCGCTGCGAGCGTGCCTGCCCCAAGAACGTCCTCCACCTCGATCTCGCCAAGGTAGAGCAGTGAGGAGGGGTCCGGGACCGTCCGAAAGGACGGTCCCGTCCCCGTATCATTCCTCTTCGGGAAGTATTTTCCATCCCTCTTTAAAAACACATATAAACAGGTTCTTAATATCCAACCCCAAGAACGTTAATGGTGTCCGCGGCCGTCGCGGACCGTTTTAATTTTCTATTCATCTCAAAAGAGAAAAGTGAAAGCTATGACAGAAGGCAAGTTTGAGGATCTAGGCATCTCGGAAGACGTTCTGAGGGCCGTCAGGTCCATAGGGTGGACGGAACCCACCCCGGTCCAGATTGCCGCCATCCCGGTAGGCCTAGAGGGGGCGGACCTCCTCGCGCAGGCACAGACCGGGACCGGAAAGACCGGTACATACGGTTCCATCATCCTGAGTAAAACCATGTCGGGCGGTACAGACCCCTCGGCGTTGGTTCTCGTGCCTACTAGGGAGCTTGCAACACAAGTGTGCGACCAGATCGACGCTTTGTCGCAGTTCAGCGGCCATAAATGTTTCCCCGTATACGGCGGAGTCAACATAGAGAACCAAGTCAAACAACTTAAAAAAGGGGCGGACATCCTCGTCGCGACCCCAGGCAGGCTCAAAGACCTCTTGGAGAGGAAGGAGATCTCTCTCTCCTCGATATCCATAGTAGTCCTCGACGAGGCGGACCGCATGCTGGACATGGGATTCGCACCCAGCGTGAACATGATCCTTTCCAAGGTCCCGAAGAAGAGGCAGACCATGATGTTCTCCGCCACCATGGAGGACGACATCAAGAAGCTCGCCGTGAAACACATGATCAATCACAGGGAGCTGCTCATATCCAAGGACGAACCGACCCTCGACCTGACCGCGCAGTACTTCATAATGACCACTCGCGAGTCGAAGAGGGATGAACTCGTCCACATCATCGAGGACGGATATCCCAAGATGATCGTGTTCTGCAAGACCAAGAGGAAGGTCGACTACCTGTTCCGTAAGATGAAGAGGGACGAGTACAGCGTCTGCGAGATCCATGGGGACATGGTGCAGAACAAGAGGGAGAAGACCCTCCGCTCGTTCGTTGACGGTGATGTGGAGGTCCTCATCGCATCCGATGTGGCCGCCAGAGGCCTGGACATCATCGATGTGGATGTGGTCGTCAACTACGACGTACCGGCCGATGTGGAATCGTATATCCATAGGATAGGAAGGACCGGAAGGGCCGGAAAGAACGGAAGGGCCATCACTTTCGTCACCGAAGACGATATCAAGATGCTCAACGCGATCGAGAAGAAGGTCGGCAGGAGGATCGTCGAGATCGCTCCCACCTCCTCTCAATACAGCGAAGGGCCGAAGCCCGACGAGACTCCCAAGGCCCGGGCGAAGCAGATCAAACAGAAGCAGGCGGCCAAGAAGGTCGCGGCCGAGACCGCACTCAAGGCGGAGACCGTGAAAAAGGAGCCTAAGCGGGTCCCTGTGAAGAAGAAGTTCCAGGAAGAGGTTCCGGCGGAGACCTCCGGACGTACCCTCAAGGGCAGATTGGACAGAAGGAACCGCACGAAGGCCGAGATCGAGGACGGGGCCGTAGCACCCAAGAAGGCCAAACCCGCCGTCTCCAAGAAGCAGCCGGCCCAGGCTCCGGCGAAGACACCCAAGGCCCAGGAGCCCAAGAGGGAGGGGCAGCCCTCCAACGGCCAGAGGACCCAGTATCCCAAGCCTCAGGGCATACCGGAGCATCCGAAGCCTCTGCACTCGTATGTCAAGATCGACAAGGCACTCCCTCCGGAGAAGGACATGTCCTTCGACAGGATCGAGATAAGCATCGGATCAGACGATGGGGTCGATCAGCAGAAACTGGTCAAATTCGTCACCAAGACATCCGGCATCCGTACTCAGGACATCGGGAACATACACATCTATGAGAACAAGTCCAGAGTACAGGTCGTCAGGTGGAGGTCCCAGGAGGTCGTGGACGAACTTTTCGGCCAGACCTACAACGGCAGACGCGTGATGGTCTACAACCTCAGCGACAAACAGTGACGGAATACGGGTCCGGGAGGGATCGTACCTCCCGGACCCGTTCATTCCTTTTCATCGAAACGGCCGGTAAGGTCATCCAGCACCAGATATCTGGCACTCAGGATGTCGGCCAGTCTTTTGGCGTAGTTTATGCGACGGTATTTTTTACCGTTGTCTATCAGGATCCATTCGGTGTTGGGTATCTTCATGATGGCGGCGATCCTCTTCAGTTCCGCCCACGGCTCATATCCTTCGACCACCGGCCTGTCGGCCTCCGCATCTGTTATCAGTATGATGAAGCACTTTTCGTCGGGATTCTTCCTGACATAGTTCGTCATATACTTATTTATGGTGAGGAGGGCCTCTCCCAGAGGGGTGGATCCGCCGGTGACGGTCCTTCTGAGACTTTCGAAGACATTCTCCACATTGCGGGTGAACGGTACGGCGAGGTTGATGATATTCTGTCCGAATGTCAGCAGTGCCACGCGGTCCCTGCGGACGTATCCGTCCTCCAGCATCGCCCTCACCCCTTTGATGGCCTCGTCGAGGGCCCCGGTGTTGACGAGGGATCCGCTGACGTCGACGGCGAAGAGGAACGAGCAGGAGCTCTGCTTCGTCCTTATGTTCTCACGTATGTCGTCCGGTACGATGGTTATGCTGAGGCCGTTGGAACGTCTCGTCTTCTGATACGGTGCGGCGGCGCGTATGGTCGCACCCAGGGCCGGGTCGGAGGTCCTCCCCTCCGGTATGCGGAATCCGCTGGCGCGCCCGTTGCGGTTGCTGCTGTTGACCCCTCTGGGTATGTGGCCCACCACGCTGTTGAGACGGATCGATTCTATGCGGTCTATCTCCGCCAGGTCGTTCCGTACCTCGTCCAGGACCATAGTGAGTACGTCTACATCGGGGATGGCAGCATCGTCCGTGTCGGAAGTGTCCGGATCCGGATCGTCCTGCTGTGTCTGGGTCATGTCTGCGGATGTCTCGGGCTGCATGGCCTCGACCCTTTCGATCTCCTTCTGGACATCCAGTCCTTCGTCGGCCGACATCTTTGTCAATTTGGCGATCTCCGTGTTGGAGATATCCATATCGTCATCGGAGATCTCCGCATCTGGCACATCGTCGGATGTCACGGATGCGTCCCCTTTTGTCTTGGATTTGAGCTTGGGCTTCCTCCTGTGCAGGAGGCACATGACCGATGCATCGCGTATGTCGTCGGCGGTTATCCTGTCCCTCCCGTCCAAGGCGCACAGGGCCCTGGCCACTCTGGCGCATGCGAGGTCCCCGCGGTGGCCTACGGCGTTCATCTTTGTGCATATGGTCACGATGTCCTGGATGTCGCGACGTGTGACCTTTATGGAAGGTATCAGGGATCTGGCACATTCTATCTTATGCCTTACCTCCGCATCATCCCCCACGAACCTCCTGGCGAAGGATTCCGGGTCCTTGTCGAAATCCAGTACGCTTGCCACCACGTCTCCGCGTTTGACCGCATCCGTCTCCACCGTCATCGAGACACAGATATCGAATCTATCGGCCACGGATTCGGGCAGGTCCCTCTCCAGAGGGTCCATGGTGGCGACAACGGAGGCGGAACAGGGATATTCGGCGGATATGCCCTCCCTTTCTATCTTCACAGTGCCAGACGACAGCGATCCCATGATCGAGTTGAGGGTCCTCGGGTCCAGGAGGTTTATGTTGTCTATGCAGAGGATGTTCCCGTCCGCACGGCTCAGTATACCTCCCTTCATCACCGACGATCCGTCTTTGACGGCCCTCTCGAAATCGATCCCGCCGAATATGTCCTCGTCTCCCGTTCCGGCCGGGAGGTCGACGATGGACCTGTCCGTAAGGGCGGTCATGGATCTCACGAGGACACTTTTGGCCGTCCCGGAGGGACCTTTTATGAGCACTCCGTTGAGACGGTCGTCGGCCAGGAGGCACATGAGCGCTCTTTTGGCCGTGATCTCCCCCATGACGGCGGAGAAGGGATAGGTCAGATTTCCTCTAGACATCTGTGAACATCGTCCAGGTCGTAGTCGGATGTCTTCTCGAAGGGCTTCTTCTTGAGCCTATGTCCCAGTACGAGGGATGCCACCGCCTCGAGGTCGGCCTTGGTGACCTGCCTCCTCCCCTCGTATGCCGCATTGGCCCTGGCGGACCTGATCATGGTGATATCCGCCCTGTGCCCTTCCATTCCGAAATAGACGGATAGGTAGGCGGCCGCGTCTATGATCTTCCTGTCGACCTCTATGTCCTTGATGAGTGCGCGGGCATTGGCTATCCCATCCCTTATCCTTGCGGTCTCCTCCTCATAGGATGCGGTGAACGTTTTGGGGTCCTGGTCGAACTGCAGCCTTCTGGACACGACCTCGCTGCGCTGTGCCAGATCCCTTTCTCCTTTGACCTCGACCGACATTCCGAACCTGTCCAGGAGCTGGGGTCTGAGGTCCCCCTCCTCCGGGTTCATGGATCCGACGAGGACGAAGCGTGCCGGGTGGGTGAATGAGACCCCCTCCCTCTCGACGTAGTTGGTCCCCATGGCGGCGGAGTCCAGAAGCATGTCGACTATGTAGTCCTCCAGAAGGTTGATCTCGTCTACGTACAGCAGGTTGCCGTTGGCCTGTGCCAGTATACCCGGTTCGAACTTCTTCTTCCCGGTCTGGAGGACGGCTTCCAGATCCAGCGTCCCGGCGACCCTGTCCTCGGTGGCGCTCAGCGGGAGCTCTATGACATCGGTGGGGACGGTCTCCGTCTCCAGTTTCTCTCCTGCGGCGGCCTTCTCGGCGCAATAGGGGCAGAATCCCTCGGGGCGTCTGGGATCGCAGTGGAAGGGACATCCCTTGACGACCTCCTTCTTCGGGAGTACCTGCTCCAAGGAGCGTATGGTGGTCGATTTGGCGGTACCCTTCTCCCCCTTTATGAGGACCCCTCCGATCCCCGGGTCAATAACGTTCAGGATCAGGGCCTTCTTCATAAGGTCCTGGCCGACTATAGCGGCGAACGGAAACATCATCGCATGTCTGCTGGCCATTTTTATCACATTCGGCTTTCGGTGAGCCTTAACCGAATGCTTCATGAAACGATATGTAATAAAACATCGGGTGGTTGGATTGGGAATAAGTGATCCGATGAACCCTCGGACCAGGTATCGCCGACAGATGGAGGTCGTCATATCGAAGGTCATCGAGGACATGTCGGAGAGTATGGAGGACAAAGCCGTCTGTGGGTGAGATGATGGGGGACGGGCTTGGATGGTATTCCGAACAGAGCCCGTCCGACAATATCGTCATGGGATTCCCGCTCCGGTCATCAGGGCCTCCTCCTCAGTTTTCCGAATATCCTCCCGTCTTTTCCAACGGATGATACTTCCTGATATTTTATCGTGACATCGCGCTTGGCCTGTATCTTCTTCTGCCTGCGGCCGTTGAAGACGACGGCCCAAGGGCCACGTATCTCCTTTGCATTGACAGTTGCAATATTGGCCTTTACAACCTCCTTGGACCCAGAATTATCCAGATTTCTGACCTTCTTCCAGGAACCGGGCTTTTCGTATTCCATGGTGACGTTCTTTCTGACCTTGCGGGTCTGACCCTCATGGTTTCCGGTCTGCATATCGACATTCTCATCGGAGATGTCGTCGCCATAGACATCCGCCCTTCTGGTACGGATGATCTCGAAGGACAAGGTCACCAATCCTCTCCGTAGCAGTACCTGTCGGCCGTTTCACTATCGACTCCGTAGCGTTCAAGATCGGATCCATCTAGGCGGTCGCCGTCATCCAATTTGGATTCGGCATAGGAGACGATCTTCGACAGCCATTCTTCGGAGGGTCTCTCTCCACGGTCGTACAGATAGTGCGAAGCGCCGTCTTTGGAGATTTCGTCGAGCAGCCTGCACATGTTGCGCATGGCACGTCTCGACTTCACCAGCTCGATGATTAGTTCGTCCTTGGACAGCTTCTCCAGCTCTTCCCATTCGCTTGCCATTCCTTTCTCACCTCCTTTTACAATAGATGTGCATCCTTTACACATCGTAGACTCAAAATAGTTGTTGCAACCGCTTGAGGTTGTCTTTATCGCGTGTGTCTTCTGGTTCGATTAAGTGCATCGACAACTATCTGGAAACGGATTTGCTGTTCAACGGTAAGATTGATCTTTGGTCAGTGTGTTTCTACTTGGATCGCAGAATCAGGGTTGTCGGGACGGCCGCGGCCGGGTTTCACTCCACATCGCCCCCGTATGCGACGCCGTCAGGAAGATTCAGTTCGCCTCTCTCGTTCAGTTCCCGGCATATCTCGCAGCACTGTTCCTCGTCCAGGCCGTAATCCATAAGGTCGCACGGATCGAACACGTCGCCGGTAAAACGGGATATGGCGTATTTTGCGATCTTCAGGGCCCATTCGTGGGTGGTGACCTCGCCGGGCTCTATCCATCCATCCACATGCCTTCCCTTCGGTTCGGCGTACGGCCAAGGGCAGTTCTCGTCCTCGGAAGCGCGGATGATCCCATACATGTTCTTCCAGTGGACCAGTTCTATGATGAGTTCGTCCTTGGACAGCTTCTCCAGCTCTTCCCATTCGCTTGCCATTCCTTTCTCACCTCCTTTTACAATAGATGTATATCCTTTACCATATCTCAGATTCACAAATCTGCCCCCTCCACACAGATATGCCGTTGATCGCCGTATGGGTCTCGGCGAGATGCTCCTCATCCTCGTTCAATCTCATGGAGGATGCCATCAGGTGCTTGTTAAGTTTGGACATCTGTTTGAGGAATTGCTCGGAGAATTCGACGGGGTAGATCAACCTATATCCTTCAAGATCCTCATCGCATCGGAGAAGGAGTAGGTCTTCTGGTCCTTGAGGAACTCTTTTTACGCAAGTTCGCCGACGGCGGACAGACACAGCAGGATCTTCAGCATATTCCTTTCCGGGGATCAATCCACCCAGAGATACGGTGCGCTCTCGACGTACGGCTTGATCATTTCCAGCACGGGGGCCTTGCATTCGCTTATCTTCTTCAGGGCCTTCTTCTTGATGGAATAGATGGCCTGGCGGGATTTGTTGACGGTAGCCTCGCCTAGGTTGAAATGATAGACCCAGAGGTACGTCGTGGCCTCGTTGAATGTGAGGCCGGCGTAGCTCTGCAGTATGTACGTGCATATGGCGAATTCCTTTTCTCCAGGGAGCAGATCGGTAGATTTCATCGTCATCACATGTAAACCAAATAGTTTACATGTATTAGTTTATTTTCCGTCCGCGTCTTTTTTCTTGATGACACGGACACCGCGAGCCTCGATCTCGACAGGCTCTTTGTCCGATTCGGGGCCCGAAAAAACGGTTCCGGGAGACGGACGTCTGTCCGTACCCCCGGAATCCTTGTGTTGCTTTGTGACGGTGACCTTCACTCTTCCGCTGGCGGTCATCCTGTTTCCGCCATGGGTGTTTCTCGCGTGGAAGTATCCTCCGTCCCTGACCTCGTCCGCTTTGACCTTGACGGACACAGCCTCGATGTCGGGTTTGCGGCGTGAGGTCATTCTCTTCCCCCCTGGTCGACATCGATCTCGGTTCCTTCGGGAACCTTGAGTTTTCCCTCCGCATAGAGCTTCTGACACACAGAGTACGCCTGGTCTTCGGTAAGGCCGTAGTCCATGAGGTCGCACCAGCAGAACAGTCCGTCCTTGAGGGGGCATGCGACGAGCCGTATTCCGGTCAGAATAAAGCCCCCGCGGAATATTCAAAATTTTCAAAGCTGGCCGAAATCATTGAGCCGGGGATTCCGACTGCTGGATAAGGGTTGTAGGTGCGGACGCCGGGATTCGAACCCGAGTTCTAACCTTGGCAAGGTTAAGTGATAACCAGCTACACCACGTCCACACGTGTAAACAAGGGAATGACTTATCAGATATAAAGGTTTTGAATGGCCGGTCCGCCGGCAAAGCGGAGTCTGGCACATTCAGTTCCTGTACAATATCCTGTCCTGATGAACCGGCTCGCAGGTGACGTTTATCCCCAGTTTCCTGAGGACGGAGTTGTCCTGCGGATAGAGGACGACGGACCCATGGAGGTCGCATCCCCTGAGCTTCTTCAACTTGCTGAACGCCCTTTCAGACTCGGTGCTGGTCTTGGCGCTTATGGCCAAAGCGATGAGCATCTCGTCCGCCCTGAGCTTGGTATCGTTTCCGAGGACGTCCGTCCTGAGGATCTCCACCTGCTTGAGTGTCTCGGGAGGGATGGGGTTGAAGTTCCCATCCACCGCGGCGATGACCTTGATCGCATTGAGGATGGCAGCAGACACCGCGCTCAGGTTCCCGGTGGCCTTTCCGGTGACGACGGTGCCGTCGGGGAGTTCTATTCCGGCCACCGGGCCGTCAGCCCCATCAGCCTGTCTCCTCACTTCCCTGTACAGGAGGAAGTTCTCGGGAGACGTCTCCGCCTTCTTCATGAGGAGGTCCACCCTGGATACGACGTCCGCCGGCACCTTCCCGTCGAGATGGTCGCATGCCACACGGAAGTATCTCCTGACGATCTCCCTTCTGGATGCCTCCTGCACCGCAGCGTCGTCCGATATGCAGAATCCTACGGTGTTCACCCCCATGTCGGTGGGGGACCTGTATGGCGAGTGGCCCATGACGCCGTCGAGTATGGTCTTCAGTACGGGGAACGTCTCCACGTCGCGGTTGTAGTTGATGGCGCTCTTCCCATAGGCCTCCATATGGAACGGGTCGATCATATTGACGTCGCCGAGGTCGGCGGTGGCGGCCTCGTAGGCCAGGTTGACGGGGTGGTTGAGGGGGAGGCTCCAAACGGGGAACGTCTCGAATTTGGCATAACCGGATTTGATCCCCCTCCTGCCGTCCTGGTAGATCTGCGACAGGCAGACGGCCATCTTCCCGCTTCCCGGTCCGGGTCCCGTGACGAGGACGATCGGCATGTCCGTGGATACATAGTCGTTCTTCCCGTACCCTTCGTCGCTGACTATGAGGCCGGTGTTGGTGGGGTATCCGGGTATGGGGCGGTGGAGACTCACATTGATGTTCCTTTCCTTAAGGAGTCTGACGAAGGAATCGGCGGCCGGCTGGCCGGTGTACATGGTGAGGACGATGTTATCGGCCTTGATGCCGTAGCTGCGGTAGAGGTCCACCATGCGGAGGGCTTCCAGGTCGTAGGTGATCCCGATGTCCCCTCTGACCTTGCTCTTCTCTATGTCGTTGCAGTTGACGCAGATGACGGCCTCGAGTTCGTCCTTCATGGTGGAGAGCATGCGGATCTTGCTGTCGGGCCTGAATCCGGGGAGTACCCTTGCGGCGTGGTAGTCGTCGAAGATCTTTCCGCCGATCTCCATATACAATTTCCCGCCGAACTTCCCCAGTCTGTTCCTTATCTCGTCCGCCTGCATCCTGGCATATTTCTCTCCGTCGAATCCGGTCGCCGCCATGGTAAATACCGATTGTCTTACAGGTCATTATTAAAAATATCTTTTGGTCCCCTTCCGATCCCGGGTTCCTTTCCGGGTCGATTGCAAACTATGAATACGTATTATCGTCTGCACGCATACATGGAAAAGACCAACCCCATGAGGATATTGGACAAGGCGGGGATACCTTACGAGGTACACGACTACACATCCTCCAGTGCGATCGCAGGCGCAGATGTGGCGGCGGCCATGGGCGAGGATCCCGAAGAGGTCTTCAAGACCCTGGTGACCCAGGGGAGGTCGGAGAGGTATTACGTCTTCGTCGTTCCGGTGGATAGGGAATTGGATCTGAAGAAGGCCGCTGCGAGCGTAGGGGAGAAGTCCGTGGAGATGATAAGGTCGAAGGATCTCCTGCCTACCACAGGATACGTCCACGGGGGATGTTCCCCTCTGGGTATGAGGAAGCAGCTCCGGACGGTCATAGATTCGTCCGCCGCGGAGCATGAAAGGTTCTATGTGAGCGGAGGGAAGGTCGGGTTGCAGATCGAGATGGATTTCGCCGACCTGCGGAAGGTGCTCGATTACCGTCTCGCCGACATATCCCGGTGATCAGTCCCTCTCCAGGACCTTCACCGAGACCTTCTTTCCGCGGTATCTCATCTTGGGGACGTCCATGAGCATCCTGTTGCCGAAGTCCTTGTGGACCTCGACGGTGGAGCTCTCCTCCCCGATCTTTATCTTGCCGATGGCGGCGTCGATTATCCTGCCCGCACGCATGATGTAGTCGGCCAGTTTCACCTTGCCGATGCCGTCCGCCTTCCCGAGGCCGACCTCGAACATCACCATCCCGAAGGGGTCCGAGAGTTGGTCGTAGTCGGTTACTTTGCGGATGGTGTCCTTGGACCCTTCCTCCGCTTCCGGAACGTCTCTCTTCTCGATCTTCATGCCGGTCCTCAGTTCGAACTCGCGGATCAGGTATTCCTCCTCGGAGGTGACGAACGATACGGCCGTCCCTTCCCTGCCTGCACGCCCGGTCCTGCCGATCCTGTGGATATAGGTGTGGATGTCGTCCGGCATATCGTAGTTGATGACATACGATATGTCGTCGATGTCCAGTCCCCTGGCGGCGACGTCGGTGGCGATCAGCAGGTCGGTCTTGCCTTCCTTGAAGTCGTCCACGACCCTCTCCCTCTTCTTCTGGGGCATGTCCCCGTGGAGGGCCTCCACCTTGTAGTGGTGCTCCTTCAGCCTCTGTTCCAGGATGTCGACCATCTTGATGGTCTGACAGAATATCAGGGCCTTGGGTTCGTCTATGTCGAGGATCCTGGTGAGTGCCCAGGATTTGTTCCTCCTTCCGACGGAGATGTAGTATTCCTTGATGAGGTCGAGGACGACCTCGTCCTGGGAGACGTTGATCTCCTTGGGCTTTTTCATGTAATCGGTGGCCAGCCTCTTTATGTCCTCCGGCATGGTGGCGGAGAACATGAGCATCTGCCTGTCGGCCGGGCACTGTTTGAATATGAATTCTATGTCGTCGATGAAACCCATGTCGAGCATGCGGTCCGACTCGTCCATGACGATCACCTTTATCCTGGACAGGTCCAGATATTCCCTCTCGATCATGTCCTTGACGCGGCCGGGGGTACCCGCTATGATGTCCACGCCCTTCTCCAACTCGTCGACCTGCCTCTCTATGCTCGCCCCTCCGTAGATGGGGACGCATACGTGTCCGCTGAAGTCGGACATCTTTCCGAGTTCCTCGGAGACCTGGACGGCCAACTCCCTGGTGGGTTCGAGGACGATGGCGGACGGGACCTTCTGTCCGCTGGGTATGGTGCTGAGTATCACCGAGCCGAAGGTTCCGGTCTTCCCGGTACCGGTCTGTGCCTGGGCTATGAGGTCGTATCCCTTCAGTCCGGCGGGGATCGCCGCCTCCTGTATGGGCGAAGGTTCTTCCCAGCCCATCTCGTCTATCGCTTTTGCCACGTTCTCGGCTATGCCGAGATCCAAGAACTTCGAGATCATTTTCCATCACGTGATCTGACCTTACAGCCTGCGACCTATCCGCAGACAACAGTCATTTTCGGACATCCGTATCGAAGGAGTTCTTATATACGTATGCCCCGGGAAAAATCCCTGTCCGTATCTGGTACTGTATTCTTTGTACCGTCATCAAGAGAATGACCCACCACATTACAAAACGCAACGTAGTGGTTTCTCTCCAATTTATATATGGGACGGTAGTTTTTCAGCCCCATGGCGAAATACGAATGCACCATGTGCGGTTATGTATACGATGAAGCCAAAGGGATACCCAATGCGGACATCCCCCCTGGAACCAAGTGGGAGGACCTCCCCGACGACTGGACCTGCCCGATGTGCGGATCCACGAAGGACATGTTCCAGAAGATAGAGGATTGAATTTGGCCAAGTACGTCTGCACCATGTGCGGTTTCTCGTACCGCGAGGATAAAGGGAGGCCGAGCGAAGGGATCGCAGAGGGGACCGTCTGGGACGATGTGCCAGACGATTGGAAGTGCCCGATGTGCGGATCCCCCAGGAACATCTTCAGGCTCTACAGGGACGAGTACTTCGAATGATGCGGACGGAATGCCCAATCATGAATGGAGAGATATCATGGCGAAATACGAGTGTACTCTGTGCGGATACATCTATGACGAGGAGAAGGAAGGCGTGAAGTTCGCCGACCTCCCCGACGACTGGACCTGCCCGGACTGTGGTGCCGATAAGAGTAATTTCGAACTGAAGGAGTGAAATCCTTCTTTTCTAAACATCTTCAAAACCTGTTATTTTCCTGTCTGGCACACTGTCTTCTCATAAGTTACCGCTAGGTAACTATACAAATGATAGTATTATATATCCTGTAGAGTGTGATGGGACATACTATGTCGATCGTAGCAATCGTATCAAGCCCTCGTAAGAATGCGAACACCGATTTCCTTGTGAATGCCGTCGCAGAAGGCGCCAAGGAGAACGGAAAGGATGTGCAGACCTTCTACCTCAACACCCTCAAGGACAAGAAAGGATGCCAAGGATGCGATGCCTGCAAGAAGAACGGCGGTACTTGTGTGACCAAGGACGATCTCACACCCGTCCTCGACGCCATCAGGGATGCGGAGGGTATCGTCCTCTCCTCCCCCGTATATTTCGGAGAGGCCTGCGGTCAGTACAGGATGTTGGAGGACAGGCTGTACGGATTCCTGAAGGCCGACTTCAGCGTCAGCTTCGAGGCAGGTAAGAAAGTGGCCGTAATAACCGCCGCCGGTTCCGCCGGAGCGGATGCCCTTGCAGACAAGATCGAAGGGACTATGAAGAACTACTTCAAGTGCGAACCCATCGGCAAGATCGCCGTCGTGACCCACAACGACAGGAAGTTCTCCGAGAACGATGCCGATCTGGTCGCACAGGCCAAGGCGCTCGGAAAGAAGTTCTGAAACTGTAACCAGGAGGGGGATCGCCCCCCTCCTGTTCTTATTTAAAAGATCCCCCCGGATCCCGGGGGTGGTGTTTCACTGCTCGATGGCGAGCAGGGCGTTGCCGCACTGTACGGTGGAGACCTCTCTTCCGTCGAGGGACAGGGATTTCTGGACGTCGAAGAACTCGGGCCCCATCTCTACTTTCTGGCCGTCGACATCGAGGACGACCTTGCCCTCGGAGATCTGTTTCGCGAGGTCGTCGGCGGACGTTTTTCCGAGAGCGGCCACGATGGCCTTCGCCTGTCCCTTGAATGCAGGACCCAGCTTGGCATATACGGGCTTGACGGAGGCGACCTTCTCGATGAGGTCGGCACTTTCCGCGATGACCAATTCCTTGGCCCTTGCACCCTGTCTGATGTCCTCCTCGGACATCCTGTACATGGCGGAGTCCCCTCCGATGATCTCCAGTCTGGATATGTCGGCGTTGATGTTGATCTTCCTCTCGGCCTTCCAGGCGCGGACGGTGGCGATGAACTCGGCGGCCGCATCTCCGGCCTCCAGGGCCCCGGCGTCGATGTCCATGGGTTCGGGCCAGGGGGTGAGATGGATCGATTTGGCACCGTCTAACTTGGCGTAATGGGTCTGGTAGACCTCTTCGGTTATGTGCGGCATGAAAGGTGCCAGCAGTTTGACGGCGTTCAGGAAGACGGTGTAAAGCGTGTATCTGACCGCATCGTCGTCCCTGCTCTTGACCATCTCGACGTAGTCGTCGGCGAATACGTGCCAGATGAAGTCCTCGACGAATTTCATGGCCTTGTCGAACTGATATATATCGAAGTTCTCGGTGACGTTCTTGATCGTCTGGGACAGTTTTCCGATGATCCACTTGTCCGCGGTCCTGAGCTCCGCAGGCTTCTCGGGAGCCGTCTGAAGGCCCTCGAAGTACCTGCTGACGAACTGTCCGAGGTTGTAGACCTTTATGCAGATCTTCTTTCCGCGGACGACGTCCTTCTCCCTGAAGGCGTGGTCTATTCCGAGGGAGCAGGTGGCCGCATAGTATCTGAGGGCGTCCGCACCGTAGTTCTCCAGGATGGGTATGGGGTCGATGACGTTCCCGGCGGATGTGTGCATGGGGGTTCCGTCGGGGGCCATTATGAATCCATGGATCATGATGTCCTTCCACGGTTTGGATTCCTCGATCTGTTCCGCCCTGAGAATGGAGTAGAACGCCCAAGTCCTGATGATGTCGTGGCTCTGGGGCCTGAGGGACATGGGGAAGAGCTTCTTGTGGAGCTCGGGGTCCCTCTCCCAGAACGTGTTGTACAGGGACGATCCGGAGGAGTCCATCCATGTGTCGAATACGTCGGTGCATCCGACGAGTTCGCCGCCGCATTCGGGGCACTTGTCGACCGGGGCCTTGTCCATGGTGGGGTCCACGTATTTTCTGGCCTGTTCCTCGGTGGCGCAGACGGCGTGTCCGCATTTTTTACATTCCCATACGGGGATCGGAGTGGCGAATATCCTCTGTCTGGAGAGGACCCAGTCCCACTCCAGGGACTTGGTCCAGTCCTCGAGTCTGACCTTCATGAACTCGGGGTACCAGTTGATCTCGCTGGCCCTCTTCAGGATGGCATCCTTGAAGGTGGTGGTCTTAAGGAACCACTGGGGGACCTGCAGGAACTCGATGGGTGCCTTGCATCTCCAGCAGACGGAGACCTGCTGGGGGTTGTCCTCCTGTTTTACGAGAACTCCGGAGGCCTTGAGGTCCTCGATGATCTGTGCGCGGGCATCCGCAACGGGCATACCGGCGTATTTGCCGGCCAGTTCGGTCATCTTGCCCTCTTCGTCGATACCCTTCTCGAGCTCGAGGTGGTACTTCATGATCCACTCGAGGTCGCTCTTGTCCCCGATGGTGCAGATCATGACGTTCCCGGTACCGTAAGTCATGTCGACCTTGGGATCGGAGATGATCTTGACATGTCTGCCGTAGATGGGGGTTATGAGCTCCTTCCCTACCAGGTCCGCCTTCTCTTTATCGGCAGGGTTGACGGCGACGACCTTGCAGGTACAGATCAGCTCGGGGCGGGTGGTGGCTATCATGACGTAGTCGTCGGTGCCGGCAATCTGGAACTTGAGGTAGTTGAGTTTGTTGACGTTGTCCTTGTACTCGACCTCGGCATCGGCGAGGGCCGTCATACATCTGGGACACCAGTTGACGGGGAAGTTGGCCTTGTAGACGAGGCCGCGGTTGAACAGCTTCACGAAGGAGAGCTGGGTGATGCTCCTGTAGTAGGGGGCGTCCGTCTGGTAGTAGATGGACGGATCCATGCTCTCCCCGAGGATCTCGAAGTGTTTGGTCATCTGTTCGATGAAGCCGTTGGCGTAGTCCGAACAGAGTTTCCTGTACTCCTGCCGGGGCAGGTCGAGCTTGGTGATGTTGTACTTCTTCTCCACACGGACCTCGATAGGGGTACCGTTGACGTCGAAACAGAGGGGGAAGAAGACGTTGTAGCCCTTCATCCTCCTGTAGCGGGCGGCGAAGTCGATGAGCGAGTATCCGGTGGCGTGTCCGAGGTGGAGGTTCCCGGATGTATATCTGGGCGGGTTGTCGATGCTGAAAACGGGCTTGTCGGATTTGGGGTCGAAGCGGTAGATGGCCTCCTTCTTCCACATCTCCTCCCATTTTTTCTCGATCTCTGATGAATCGTATGCCATGGTAACTGTGGCTGGGTAGAAAGCGAGAGTATAAATAAAAAACCTTTAAGAGAACGCGCGACTGGGGATAAAGGTATTTGGAGAGGGCCCGGAGGCCCTCTTTTTTCAAGGCTTTATCTTCTTCCTTCTGGAGACGTGGTTGTCCTTCTGGTCCTTGACCAGATCGCCCAGCTTCTTCACCAGGTCGTTGTTGGTCTGGACGATGTCCCAGCCTATCTCCTTGGCGTTGAACGTCCTGCCGTTCACGAAGAGCTTGCCTATGAGACTGTACTTCTTCTTGTCACCGGATTCGTTGTACCTCGTGACGTGGATGGTCAGGGATTCCGGCCTGTGGATCTTGCTGATCTTGGCCATCTCCGCCGCTATGTCGGAGTACATCGCATCGGCGTAGATCTTGTCCTCTTCGTCGAGGCCGCTGATCTGGACGTAGAGCTGGTCCCTTTCCCTGCAGGCCGAGATCATCTCGATGATGTCGTATTCGGTCAGGATGCCGACCATCTCGTCGCCGTCCATCACGGGCAGGGTGGAGATCTTCTTGCTGGCCATGACATCGGCCGCACTCTCCATATCGTCCTCCCAATCCACGGTCATTACGTTGGTGACCGCGACCGATTCCACCGGAATCTGCGTACTCGGGCTCTTGGATATCCCGGCCACGGATCTCTCGCCGGCCTTCCAGCCGTTGTCTATGACCTCCCTCATCCCTACGACGCCGACCAATGCTCCCGCACTGTCTATGACGGGCATGGTCCTGATATCCAGGCGTCTCATCGTATCGACCGCTTCGGACAGCATGGCGTTGTCCTTCACGTACTCCACGGGGGTCGTCATGATCTCCCAGACCTTGACGTCCTTGAGGGACTTCATGTCCGCCGCTATCTCGATCAGGGCCGTCCTGGAGACTATGCCCGTAATCTTCTTTCCGTTGACGACCGCCAGCTGCCTGCAGTTGTTGGTCACCATGTATTCGGCGATCTTCGTGATCTCCGTCTCTTCCGATATGGTCGGAAGGCTCGATACCAGAGACTTGATCTTGGTCTCGGGTGTGGCGCTCTTCTTCCTCAGTATGGTGCCGTAACGCATCATTCCGATGTAGCTCCCGTTCTCGACGACAGGGATCTCCTGATATCCGGTCTTACGCATAAGTGCCAGACTGTCGGAGAGGGTGTCGTCGGGTCCGAGGGTCGGAAATTCCAGTTCGACGATGTCACTTACGGACAGGGAGTCTATCTGGGACTTGAGTATAGAAAGCTTCTTGAGATCTTCGAGATCCTTTATTCCCACTTCTTTTCACCCCGTATTAAACATCGGCGTGCTGACAATATAAAGGTACCTTCGAAGCGGGACGCATATGCGGTTTCCGGGACCGTTGGCTGTCTGGATAGGGAAGAAATGGGATCAGAACGGGGTTTTGGACACCCGTTCTGAAAAAGAAATAAATAGGTTCAGAGGTCGGAGAACTTCTTCCCCGCGAGGAGTTCGGAGATTATCGTCTCGGCGTCCTCGGCCTTTATCCTCTTCTGCTCGGCGGAATCCCTGTCCCTGAGGGTGACGGTGCCCTTGTTCTCTCCGTCGAGGGTGTCATAGTCGACGGTGATGCACCACGGGGTACCGGCCTCGTCCATACGGGCGTATCTCTTGCCGATGGTCCCGGATCCGTCATAGTACGCCTCGACGCGGTGGGTGTGGATCTTCTCGCAGAGGTCCTTGGCGAACGTATCCAGTCCGTCCTTCTCCATGAGCGGGAACACCCCTACCTTGATGGGGGCCACCTCGGGTGCGAGCCTCAGGGTGGTGTAGTCCTTGTCCTTGTCGTAGGAGTATGCATGTTCCAGTACGGTGTAGAATATCCTGTCGAGACCGTGGGAGGGTTCGATCACATGGGGTACGATCCTCTCGCCGGCGACCTTCTCCTTCACCTTGACGACCTCGAACATATCGCCGTCGAGGACGATCTCCTCGCCGTCCACGTCGATGGAGAGTTTTCCGTCGGAGATGTCGGCGGGGGTCTTGGCCGCGATGGCGTCGGAGACTGCCTTCGCCTTTCCCTTGAACATCGGACCGACCTTCTTGGAGTTGGGTCTGACCTTCTCGACCTCCTCTTCGCGGGGCTCGTCGAATCTCTTGAAGTGACTGAGGTCCGCACCGGAGAACTGGGCGTGCCTCGATAGGTCCCAGCATCCTCTGTCCGCTATCCCGGTGATCTCGGTCCATCCGAACGACAGCAGCGCCTCGGCATCCCAGCAGTCGGCCGCGTAATGGGCCATCTCGTCCTGCAGGTGCTGTCTGAACCTCAGCCTCGCAGGGTCCACTCCGGCACGGACGAGGAGCTGTTTGGTGGTGCCGACGAAATATCCCAGGACCTCGTTGGCGATGATGTGCTTCTCCACCGCCTCCCCGACCGTCATGGTGACGGTCTCGGTGCCGGTGTTGGGGAGCAGGGTCAACACCTCGTCCTTCATCTGGTCGAATCTCTCCCAGTGCTTGTCCTCAGGGTCGACGAAGAGTTCCACCTCCATCTGGTTGAACTCCCTCATCCTGATCATACCCTGCCTGGGGGCGATCTCGTTCCTGTAGCTCCTTCCGGTCTGCATGACCCCGAGCGGGAGCTTCTCCCTGTTGTATCTGTAGAGGTTCAGGAAGTTGACGAAGATCCCCTGGGCGGTCTCGGGTCTGAGGAATCCGACGCGGGACGACCCGGGTCCGATGTTGGTCCTGAACATCAGGTTGAAATCCTCCACGGGTCCCAGCTTCCCGCCGCATTCGAGGCAGACGATATCGTGGTCTATGAACGCCTGGTCGAGCTCCTTTTCGGTCATGACGTCGGGGTTCTCGTAGAACTCCTTCACCAGGTGGTCGGCGCGGAAGGGCGAGCCGCATTTGGTACAGTACGTGATCTTGTCGGCGAATTTGTCGAGGTGTCCGGACGCCTTGAAGACGTCGCGGGGATTGACGGTCTCCGTGTCGATCTCCACGAACCCCTCGCGGCCTTTGTATAGGCTCCTCCAGATCTCGACGATGTTGTTCCTCAGGCTGAATCCCAGAGGACCGTAGTCGTACATTCCGGCCACGGAGCCGTAGATCTCGCACGACGGCCAGATGAAGCCCCTGCGTTTGCACAGGGACATTAGGTCGTCCGACTCGTTGCTCACTCTACCGCCCCGATGATGGCACGGAGCACATCCACGTCGTAGATCATGCCCACGAGCTCGTCCTTGGTCCCGTGGACGGGGACTTGACCGAAGTCGTTTACGATCATAATGCGGGCGACCTCGCTGAGCGAGGTCTTCCTGAAGACCGTGGCCGGCTTGGGGACCATGTAGTCCTTGACGGTCTTGTCGTTCGCCAGGTACTTCTCGGTCGCGGTGTAGAACAGAGGCATGACGTTCCTGAGGCCGATGAGCTTGGGGTCCTCGACACCGAGCTTCTTCGCCGCCTCGGCGTCGGAGATCTGGTCGCTGAACAGGTCACGGTCGGTGAGGATGCCGGTCAGGTCGCCGTTGGCGTCCAGGACGGGCACGGCGGCGACGTCGCTGATCCTCATGGCGCTCACGATGTACGTCAGGGGGTCTCCCTCGTACGCGGTGACGCATGTGGTGCGGATGACGTCCTCCGCCTTCATGTCCGTCTTCATGTTCCTGACCTCCCTCAGGATGTCAGTAGGCGTGACGATACCCACGAGCCTGCCTCCCTCTATGACGGGGAGCCTGTGGATCCTCTTGTCGGAGAGGATCTTGGCCGCCTCGGCCAGGGTGGCATCGGGACCGATGGTGATGCAGTCCTTCTTCATGATCAGGGACAGCTGGTCCTCGTCCAGCTTCCTGAATATGTCCCTTCTGGAGACTATGCCCATGAGCTTCCCGTCCGAGGAGCGTACGACCGGGAGTCCGGTGAGGTTGTTCCTGACCATGGTGTTGATGGCGTCGTTACGGCTGCCCGGTACCTCCACCACGATGGGGGCCGGGGTCATCACGTCTGCTACTGTCTTCATTTCGATATCACTCCGAGTTCCTGACTACGATAACGGGGCATTCCGAAAGCTTTACGACCTTCTCAGCCACGCTTCCCACAAGGATCTTCTTCATCCCGGTCCTTCCGAGGGTGCCCATGACGATGACGTCGTACTTTCCGGACTCCCCTGCGATGACCTCGGCGGGCACTCCGGAGAGGACCGCCTCTTCGACGGGGATGTTCCTGGCCTTTCCCTGTTCGGACACGTATCCGACGGCGGCCTTCGCCGATTCGTCGGTAGCATACTTGTCCTTTACATACAGGGCGGTCACGCGCCCTCCGGCAACCTCGGCAAGGTCGAAAGCCTTGGCGACGGCCGCCTTGGTGAATTCGCTGCCGTCCGTCGGCACGAGAATGTTCTGGAAGCTCATTTCGTTACCTTCTGCTTGTTCTTGTTTATTGTTTCATATTATATCTATGATTGCCAGGGCCCCGTCATTGCTTCGACGGGGAGGACCTCACAACCATCACAGGGCACTTGGATCCCTCGATGACCTTCTCGGCCACGCTTCCCATGAGGACCTTGCTCATCCCGGTCCTTCCGAGGGTACCCATTACGATGATGTCGTAATTCTTGGAGACAGCGTTTATCGCTCCCGAAGGGATGCCTTCCACGATCTTCTCCTCGAACCCGACGCCGGCCGCCGTCGCCTTCTCCTTGACATAGGCGACCGCCTCGCGCCCCTCCTTCTCGAGGGTCTCGTAGACGTTGACGATGGCCGCATCCATGGGCATGTTCGAATATACCGACTGGTCGACCACATAGAGCGCCGTTACGGTGCCTCCGCTGACCTTGGCCAGTTCCATGGCCTTGTCTACGGCCGGGTTGGTGAAAACGCTCCCGTCGGTGGGGAGCAGGATCTTTTCGAAACTCATTTTTTACTCTCCGCATCACGGAACGAATACCGGTCCCTCGGAGTCCAGGGCCGTGTCGGGGGACTTCCCCGGGCATGGCAGGACGACCGCTGGGTCGGAGGTTCCGAATACTGATGATATCGATTTAGTGCGATTTAATAACTTTCCACCGCCGTCTATCAGGCAATGCCAGACATCGGATGGGTCTCCGCCCTGTGCGGAGAGTATCCCGGCCAGCATCCTCGCCTCCCCCCGCATGTCGGGAGGGCACAGCATGGCGTTGTCCGTCCCGAGGGCCACTTCCGCCCCCAGTTCCAGCATCCGGGCTGCCCTCGCCGTCTTCCCGAAGAAGCGGTTCGAGCGGGGACATATGACTATGGGGATCCCGGCGTCGGCGCATGCCAGGATGTCGGCGTCCGTCGCCTCCACCATGTGGACGACGAAGGCCGGTTCCAGGGACATCACGAACTCCATGTCCTCGCGGATCCTTTCGGAGACGTGGAGGGCGAACGGTTTCCCTGCGGCATGACAGGCCTGGGCGACTTTCTCCGTATATCTCCTGTCCATATCGGAGACGGATGGCAGAGCGATGCCGTCCGCCACGGACAGGATGTCTTCCACTTCCCCACCGTCGAACGACGGGGATACCGGACGGCCGAGGACGACCGCATCCGACAGGGCCTTCCCGGCGAGTATGCATCCCTTCATACCGCCCTCGCGGAAGTCCACGATCGTCCCGATCCCGTTGGAGCGGGCCGTCTCTTCGAATTCACGCATATCGTGGACCAGGGTGTCTTCGGATACTTCCCTCAGATACCTGTGCTTGAGTCCGTCGGGAGGGGCTACGAGCTCCTCCAAGGTCATTCCGGGTTCTACCTTCACGCCTGCGTCGGCGCAGTGGGTGTGTCCGTCGACCATTCTGGGTATCACGACACCGACGGCGTCAGGGACGTATGGTGCTTTACCCTCCCCTATTTCGACGGTCTTCCCGCCTTCCACGAGGGCATATCCGTCACGGAATCCTTCTCCGTCGTAGACCTTGCCGGCCAGACATTTCATGCTCCGGGGGACGGTGTCCGGCGTATAAAAACGGCCCGAAGGTACGGGCGGACCTGATGTTTCCAGATGTCGGGGGCATATGTCCGCCGTACTCTTACGCAGACCGTAAAGCTTATATTTGAATTAGCCAAGCCTAATTTAGGATAATAGAAACACACCTAATCCCTAAATACTACATTACGAATTTTTAATCTAAGGTGAATTAAATGCCGAAGATTGTTGCTGACAACTGTGTCGCTTGTGGCGCTTGCGTCGACGTATGCCCTGAGGGAGCCATTACCGTCGGAGATGTCGCCGTTATCGACGATGCCAAATGTGTTGACTGCGGAGCATGCATTTCCGAGTGCCCCTCCGAGGCAATCGAGAACTGATCCCGAGTCTAAAGGTGAATCAAATGCCGAAGGTAATCGCTGACAACTGTGTAGCTTGCGGAGCATGCGTGGACGCCTGCCCCAACGGAGCCATCACCGTCGACGACATCGCCGTCATCGATGCATCCAAGTGCACCGACTGCGGAGCATGCATTGACGCCTGCCCCTCCGAAGCTATCGAGAACTGATTTCCGATAAAACCATCATGCGGATGCATCCCTCTTTTTCGGATGTGTCCGCTTCACACGTTTTCTTTTAAGAACGAAGGTCGTGCATAGGCCGACCACATCTGCCATATACGACGCTTATGAAAATCTGGTAACGGGTCGGACGGGGAAAAAGCCCCGTTCAGGCCCAGTAGGGTTTCTTGACGAATTTGTATGCCATGAGGCATGCGGTGGCGGCTTCGCCGCATCCCGTGATGATCTGTTTGTACTTGCCGGGATAGTCGACGACGTCCCCGCAGGCGAAGACCCCGTGGCGGTTCGTACTCATGTCTATGCCGACCTTGATGAGACCGTTCTCGGTAAGTTCCAGACCCCATTTCTTCAGGATCTCGAGGTTGGCTGTGATCCCGATATTTATGACTGCGAGGTCGGCCTCGATGGTCATCTCTTTTCCATCCTGTTCGAGAGTGATGCTCTCGAGGTGGTCGGTACCGTTGAACGACTTGACGTTTGCGTTCATTATCTTGCGGATATTGCTTTCGTTCAGGTTCTTGACGTTCATCTCGTCGGCTCTGAACTCGGGTCTGCGGTGTACGATGGTGGTGTCGGTGACCTGGTCGGCGATAAGGGCCATCTCTATGGCGGAGTTGCCTCCTCCGAACATGACCACCTTCTTTCCTACGAGGTCCTCCTTGACGGGGAGGATGTAGTCGATTCCTTTGCCCTCGAGTTCATTCTCTCCGGGTGCGCCGAGCTTCCTGGGGGTGAACTCCCCCATTCCTATGGCGACGATGACGGACATCCCTTCGTATTCGCTGTCCTGGGTCTTCACGATGATCTTCTGGTCTCCGTCGACGATGTCGACGACCTTCTGGTTCTCCCTGATGTCGCACTCCATGCTCTCGGCCTGTGCATATAGCTTATCGGAGAGCTTTCTGGCCTGGACGGTCTCGAATCCAGGATAGTTGTGTATTCCTTTCTCCGGGTAGAGAGCGACAAGCTGTCCGCCGACGGTACCGGACTCGAGCACGAGGGTGCTCATCATCTTGGATCTTGCATAGATCCCGGCGGTAAGTCCTGCGGGCCCAGCCCCAATTACAATCACATCGTAGACCATTGCCCGACCCCATCGAGTAACCGTATAAAAAAATTTAGCCCGTTAGAAACGTAATCTACAGTGTTTTGTCTGTTGCGCTATGTTTTACGTCGGCTGTTCTGCGGATTTCGTATTATTATTGTTTGGTTTGCGAGAGGTCGCATGGAAATGTGCGGAAGCATTGGAAGACGATGTCCGATGACGGGTGTTTTTCGTATACGCGATAATTTACAGGAATGTTCCAGATGGAGGATTATACACTCAATTAACCTGTTATACCATTGATGAAAATAATTTTTATCTGGCACTTATTGATATATGTATGCCATACGGGGTCTATCATCAATACTGGATCATTATATTGGACATGACAGTGTTGTATTGGGTTTATCGGAGGTTTCCGGGGATGGGCTAATGCCTATATAGGTTGAAACGATTCACACCAGCCATGGATATCGTCTACGGATCGTTCGCAGCGTGCCTTGTATGTGTCGTAGTGTATGCAGTGGCATTGCTCATCGTCGATCACAAGAAAAAGAACGACGAATGAAGTAAACTCTTTCGGGGTATCCACCCTTTTTCGTGTGTTTCAAACTCATCGGTCTCGGGCCCTACGGCATGGTTTTTCCCATTTTCATGTGCCAGAGGCATTAGTTGTAAGATAACTCCAACAAATGTCGGTTTTTTACGATAATTTTTAATATTGACAAGATTAAGCAGTAAGTTATAGATTAGGGGATATCTGTCGATCGATTCCAGGCAGTTCCGATTAGGGGGAGGACTTACGGCATCGCACGGACCTTACGCTCATGGACTTACTCTGTCCAATAGGAAGGCAGCATTAGCCGTGGCTATGGTCGCAATCCTGATAGCCAGTTCCGCAGGGGTGATGTTCCTCGGAGGTGCTGGGTCTTCGGATACGGGCGGTGCATCGTCTTCCAATATCCAGACAGTCACATATTATTATGACAGCAGCGGGTCGGAGTCGTATTCCGTGGAGTACAGCGGGATCGCATCGTCCGAGTACAATCCGGAATATTGGGCCGGGACATTTGCTGATTTGAACGGGAAGAACGTAGAAAACTGGGTCGGTTCCGAATTCAATTCCAGCAGTTTTGGTTATACGCTTTGGGCCAACGGCATCGACATCAAGAACAGAGTATCCAATGTTGTAATCAACTTGGACAGCAGGTGTGATTATACCATCAACTGTAAGGATATTAGATTCTTGTACGATTATGGAAATTCATCTTGGGCGAGCAAAGTCGGTTCCGTCGTCTTTAAGAGTGGTGACAGTTCGACAACCGTCACCTATTCCAACGGGTCACCCAGCGTTTCGAGTGTCAGTCTCTCGGGGGTTGGCGACAAATCCATAACCATTGTTCCCAAAAGTACTGTAAAATCTTATATGCTGGATCTCTACGTTCCGATGACGATAAGCTGTTCCAGTCCGCTGAACAAGGTCTTCGGAGGATGGACGGACGGAACAACATCATACCTTCCGGGGGACATACTGCCTTCCGATGTGGGGTCGCTTTATGCCATCTGGATCACACCCGACGTATTCTTTACGACAAGTGTTGGCGATGGCAGCAATCTTAGCCTATCCGGCAATTCCGGGACCTTGTCTGCGGATATTTCCACCGAACTAACATTGAAGAAAGACAGTTATGGATATCTGGTCCCGTTCTCTTCAAGTAATTATTCAAATGTCAAGGTCGAGTTCGGAGACGATCGTTCATCGTCCTCCATGTACGGATCGATCTACGCTCTTTCTTCCGGTTCCACATATTATGCTGACAGCGTCAATCTTCCTGCCGGAACATACCGTTCGGCGGACCTGGATAGACCCGCCACTCTGAGTACTGGCAGCGGCATATGTGCCCTAAGAGGGGACGCGGTGATCGACAATGTCTATCTGTCCGCGAGTTCCGGCGGGACCACCCACGGAGACGGTTCCGCCGGAATAGTGGCCAACGGACATGTCCTGATCATGGGAGCAGGGATAACCTCCGATGGAAACAAAGAGAATATCGATAGTAACAATCCTCTCGGTCCGCAGATCATCGGCGGTTCGACGTCCGGAACGCTCTATGGTACCGCCATCAAGGATATCGTGTTCGGTGCGACCGATCTCGAGGGCAACGGAAAGTCCCTGAGGGTGAACATTGCCACGTGCGTTATAATCCACAGCGGGATCTACTATAACGTCGTTGCCGGAAGCGTCGGTCAGAATATAGGGACCAGCTCCTCTCCCGCCTCCACATATCTGGTGATGAAGGGCGGTACCGTCCTCGATACCCTTATCGGAGGTAACGGAAGCAGCGGGGTAGTCTACGGTTCATCCAGTTTGAATTCCGAAAGCGAGAAGGAATTACAAGGCGGGACCTTCGTCTATATGCTCGGTGCCGATCTTCCCGGGGACGATTACGAGGACTATACCACCGGGTACGATCAATACCGTGATGACCGGGGCAAATATCTTCTCGAAGAGTCATCCATTTTGGAAGGAGGGTCGTCCAACACCAATGTATGGGGATCCACCCACGTATTCCTCAGCGATGACACCACAGTCTTCGATGTCCAGGCCGGTGGCAGGAGAGGGGGGACCGAGTGTTCCTTTACATATCTGGAGATAACAGGGAGCGCCGTGGTCAGGCACATCGCATGCGGTACCATCACCGACGGTAACAGCGGTAGTACGAACAATGCCCATGGCGTAAGGGTCGTAGTCGACGGCGATGCGAAGGTCGCCACCCTTTGCGGAGGAGGGTATGACACTTGGTCCGCTCCGGAGAGTCCCAGTACCACCGAGGGAACCATCGATGTGGAGGTTTACGGTGGTATTGTGGGTTATGTATACGGGGGTGGTTTCCGCGGTTCCTTGGGGACCACGTACACCAGCGTGTATGTCAACGTGTATGTGGTCGGCGGAAAGATCCTGAATGACGTATACGGCGGCGGGAGGGGAGGAATAGAGAAGATCCTCCATTATAGCACTGGTACGAAGTCCGCTTCAGGACCGGGATTCAACGATTCCACCGGGAAGTCCTACATCTACGGCGATGTAACTGTCCAGGTAGGTCACGATCCGGAGAAATTCGTCGGAAGGACCGCCGTGGTATACGGGAATGTGTACGGGGGAGGGGAATCCGTCCCGCTCATGAAGAGTTATGTCGTAGGGGGGACCGCATACAGTTTCGGTACACAGAATTCAGAGGTCGCTGCCGTATACGGGACCACTTCCGTGAGCGTGCTCCCGGGTGCCGATATCGGCGGAAGCGTATACGGTTCTGGAAGAGGGATATCCTACGACTCCGCCGGGAACATATCGGCCGAAGACAACGTCGAGTATTCCACCATGTATCTCATCTCCTATTCCGGTTCTTCGTTCTCCCCCAAGAATGTGGCATGGATGTCGAGCAATTCCATCCCAGGTACGGCCACATACTATTCCAACAGTGAAATGGGTTCGACATTCACCGATTTCGCCATGGTGAGAGGTCCGTCTTCCGATTCCGATCCCGTATCCTCCGTCACCGTCTCCGGAGGATCCATAAAAGGCGACGTCTGCGGGGGAAGCGCATATGGTATAACCGCCCAGAATACGATAGGAAGCAACGTCATATGTTCCGTGGAGATCTCCGCAGGAGAGGTCGGAGGGTCCGTCTATGGCGGAGGGGTAGGTGTAGCCGGCAAGACCTCGGTATACGGCAGCACGAGTGTCAGCATGACCGGCGGGGCGGTCAGGGGTTCCGTGTTCGGCGGCGCATATTACGGAGTCATAGAATACGATGCCGAAGTGATCATGACCGGCGGACAGGTCTATGGTTCCATCTATGGAGGAGGATATGGTTCCAACGGAAAAGTGGCCGTGAACGGGACAAGGAAGGTCAATCTCAAGGATGTGGACATCGGGGAGAACATCTACGGGGGTTCCGCCCTCGGTGACGACGGGTCCGCAAGCACCAATAAATCGGATTCATACATAATCATCGACTCAGGGGTATCCATAGATGGTTCAATCTATGGGGGTGGTTTCCAGGGACACACATATGGTTGCACGCACGTATACATCGGATACAGGACCGATTCTACCAACGACGTGTCGTCCGCCACACCCATATCCGACGGTAACGGTGAGGTTATCAGGATATCCGGCTCGGTCTATGCGGGAGGGGATGTGGGAACGCTCTCCGACGATTCGACCGCATACACCAGCAGCCTTGTTCACAACGGAGGTAACGTGTGGATCAATGGGGAGTCCCTCAGCCTATCCATTTCAGGTAGCATAATGGCCAGCGGCAACTCGTGTCTGACCGAAGGGAGCACCAGCATAGTTATTGCGCATTTCAACAATCCGTCTCCCATGGAAGGTATCCATCGTGCCGATACCGTCCTCATATCCGATTCGTCCCTGATTCTTAACGGAAGAGGGACCATAGACAGTTTCAATGAATCCAAACTCTATTCCATATATGGGATCGAGAAGTTGGAGCTCCAGAACGGCAGCACGATAACGTTATATTCTGCCGTGGACAACGTCGACAGCTATCTCAGCCTCAATAAGGACGGGAGTGCCACGACGGCATCTTCTCCGCTCAACATGATCGTGTTCGGTGCCGGAAATACCTTGTTGATCAGAGACACCGACAACGGTTCCGTCACATATGGGCGGGTGGAAGGATATTCCATAATCTCCGTCATTACATCCGAGGTCTTGTACGGAGGGTACGCGCTGGGTGCTTTGGACTCCACGGGCGGTTTCGTCCTTATGCACGGAGGGTCCTATAAGGAGGCCGACAAGACCGATTACGATGCATGTCGTTGCTGGTTCATCTCAGGTACGATGAGTCTCAGTACTGCGATGACGCTCATGTACTCGGGAAGCGGATCCTCCATCAGCGCATCTTGCAGTACGCAGTTCGATATGACGAAACTCCTCGGGACTACCAGCATGAGGTACACCGGAGGGGTCTACATCGAGTCCAGTGCGAACACCTATTCGTTCATAGGGAAAGATGGGACGGCAGGCGTCAATCAGTTCAAGTTGCTCATAGGTTCCAACGGAGGCGTCGCCGCCGACAAGATGCTTCTGAATAACGGTAGCGGCGTGTATTTCTCCACAGACGATACCAACACATACATCGCGACAGGGAACGGCGAAGGCGGAGCACTCAACAGGACGTCCAAACTGTATGTCGAATTCTCCGGTACCGTAGAGAACAAGACCCAGTATGTGGGATATGTGCTTCTGTACTTCCAGGAGGTCTCCGAGATACAATACGAGGTCTCGGCGGATACGACCGAGACTTCGTACATCATAACCAACTATACCGAGATCAGGATCGACATGTACACCCAGGGTTCTGGAGACGTGAACAACGTGGAGGTCACGATCGGTGCGGCCCGTGGTTCCGGAAGCACGGATGTCCAGATCCCTGCCAAGTCATCGTATTCGGGGGCCACCGTCAGTGTCGTTAGCATGACGTCCACGACCGGAGGGGATGACAGCATATCCGTAGCCTCGTCCAAGAATCTGGACAATACCAACGGGTGGGTCATGATAACCCCGGGTTCGGCATTCTCCCCGGGATATTCGGGATCCACCCAGATAGGTGTCCTGCAGGGAGGGTTCATAGCGGACATGAAGCTCTCCATCGAGGGTTTCGATTCGTCGAGTACACAGACGTACGTATTGGGTATCGTTCTGAAGACCCAGGATGATACAGAGTATGGATTCACAATAACAGTGCACGTGTCCGTCCTCGAAGACGTCAAGGTGACGTTCGTCGACGATCAGCAGGGTTACACGATCCAATATATGTTCGAATACGGACACAGGATGACGTCTTCGGAATGTCCTCCCACCCGTGATAATTTCATCGGCTGGTATATCGACGACAAGTTCAACAACGCCTATAATTTCAAGACCCCTCTGACAAAGGATCTGACACTGTATGCCAGATACACCCTCACGGTCACATTCGACAACTGTGACGGTACCAGTTCCGTCCTCTATGTGGCGGAGCAGGATGGAGGGACGTCCATAACCGCCCCTACGGACCCGGTCCGCGAAGGGTATGTGTTCAGCGGATGGTACAAGGACAGCGACTATGCGGTCTCCTGGAACTTCTCCAAGGACAGAGTGACGGAGAGTATGACCCTTTATGCGAAGTGGGTGGGTGTGGAGATCTCCGTCACATTCCAGTATGTGGATGACGGGGGCGAGACCCAGACGGTAAAGGTCGGAGAAGAGGAATACAGTTTCATCGTCAACTACGGAAACGCGTTCGGTGTTCTGGACAGCGAATACAGTCTGGAGCAGAAGAGGGACATATCCTATCTCGAGCGTGCGAGGGGCATAGTGGATGCCTCCATAACGGAGAAGTTCATCCGCTGGTCCGTTACCGTGAACGGTCATTCCCTTGCAGTATACGACGACACTATCGCATTGTATTACACCGAGGGTCCCGACGGAAAGTGTTCCGTGGTCTTGAACGCCGTCGTCTCCCCGGTCGCCGTCCAGGTCGTCATGGATACCAACTGTTCGGACCTCACAGGGGAGGTGGATCCCCCGTCGACATTCCTGGTCTATCCGGAAGTATCTGCGACCGAGAATCCTTCCTACTATGTGTTCAAATACGATCTGAACGGTGCCACACGTACGGGATGGAGCCTTTTGGGTTGGGCGCTTTCCAAAGACTCTTCCGACTATTCCAGTTCCGGAACCTCCATCGAACTTCACGTCTATTTCACAAAGAGCGGCGATTCGATAATCGTCAGCGACATAAAGTACCCCGATGGATCCAGTACAGGTCTCGAGACCGGTATTGCAATCAACGACGAGAACAACCCCTACACCATAACGTATTACGCTCTATGGAGTCAGATCGACTATTCCGTATCCGTCCTCACTTCCGCCCACGGTACGATCGATGCGTACTACGGCGGAGTGAACGGGACATCATTCACCGCCCACTACGGTGACACCATAACCCTCAGGTTCACTGCCGACGACGGATACGAGTTCTACGGCTGGTTCGTGAACGGGGAGGGGGAGATCGAGAACGCAGGTGTCTCTTCTACCACACTCGTGGTCACCGGGAACTGCTCGGTATATGCGGTGGCCACCGGTCCGCAGCTGGTGAGGCTGTACGTCTACTTCGACGGGGGTTCGATGATCTCCTCCGTGCCGTCCGCCGTTTTCAAGGGTATGGGCGGAGTATCGGATGCGGAATTGACCTTCGAAGGTTGGTACTCCGATTCCGAGAGCAACGGGTTCTATGCCCAGTATTTCGGAATGATATCCAAGGGCACATACGAGGTGGGGCTCAGAGGTTCTTCCGGGACCTTCTATGGATTCAAGACGTTGGACGTCGATGATTCCGTCCATTCCACGTCTTTACTGGTCTATACGGTCACCAATGAGGTCAAGGTCGGGACAAGTGATGAGACCGCCTCCAGCGGGACCGGACTCGAGGGATATTCCGAATTCGTGGCGGCCGGTTCCAATGTGGATATCGCCCTGTCCGCCGGATATCTGTTCGACATAACGCTCTTGTATGATGCGGCCGTCGAAAGGAACTCCGGGACCACAACTTCCCAGCAGGTCCTGTCCTTCAGCATATCGTCCGGAATATCGGGCGGTATAACGATATCCGGTACTCTGAAGGTGGCCGACAGGAATGTGGTCGTACACATGTTCCTGATGGATATCGGAGGGGGATCATGGAGTTATAGCTCCTCCGAGACCATCATAATGGAGGTTGCTGCGGAGTCATATACTGGCACATATTCCATCCCATCCAATTCCGGATTCATATTGGATGCCTCCAAGAGCAGTTCGGAGTCCGGTATAACCAATTTCCAGGTCGACGGTAACATCCTGACGTTTACCTTGGATTCCGGCGAAACCATCGAACTGTATTATGAGAGGCTGAAGGCCAACGCCGTCATCGTGGTGGATCCCGACGCCTCCGTATCGGCCATGGACGGGTGGATCCAAGGTACCTCCGAGGAAGGCGACATCACCTACACCAAGACCGTCTACTTCGGAGAGACCGTGGTCCTTCCCGAAGTATCCAGGGAAGGATATACTCTGAACGGGTGGACTCTGTCCGGGTGCTCCGGTACTCTGTCCTCAGGATATACCTATACGGTCACCGCCGGCGACGTCTCTGCAGAACCCCTTAACACCCTGACGTTCAAAGCGGATCTTTCCGACACCATCCACACCCTCACACTGATAACCCAGTACGGTACATTCAGCAACGGGTCGTCCAGGATGTCCGTCAAGGTCAAGACGGGCGAGTCCCTGCAGACATATCTGGAAACACCCGTTCTTTCGGAGGATGACAAGGGAAGATACACCTTCGCAGGCTGGTCGGATCTGGATGTGACGATGCCGGATCACGATGTATCGTATACGGCGGTGTGGAACGCTGTCACATATGTTCTTAACTTCTCTGCAAAGGAAGGGGATACGCATGTGAGCATCAGCGCTACGAACAATTCGCTCGCTGCCAATTCCGGCGACCGCATCAATTACGGCAACTACGTCACAATAACCATCGTCTTCTCCGACGGTTATTCCATGGGGTCGTATTCCCCGACCGGTTCCGAGATAGGTTCCCCTGTACAGGGGAGTGACCGTCAGCACTACTCCTGGGTCTTCTATATGACCGACGATGTGGACATCGTCATATCCTCCGCTGTCTCCACTTTCAGGGTGTTCTTCGTGGTGAACGGGGTCTTGGAACCCTCCCTCACCCAGGACTGTGTGAAGTATGCGGACTGTTATTTCGACAAGTTCGATAAGCCAGGATACAGCGAATCCCTCTGGTATACGGATTCCGCATGCACTAACGAGGCCACTACGAGCGGTGGTTCCGAGCAGGGCTATTATTGTGTCAAGATCGTCTCGGATGTAACGTTCTACACCAATGCCGTGCCCAACACATATTCCGTCGTGTTCAATCCGAACGGAGGCACAGGTTCTATGGATGTCCAGGAGTTCACATACGGGGTTGCACAGGCCCTCAGTCCCAACTTGTTCGAGTGGGAGGGGCACAGGTTCGTCGGATGGGCCGTCTCTGGAGACGGGGCCATGCGTTTCGTACCGAATGCGACCGTTTCCAATCTTACTGCGGAGGATAAGGGGACGTACGGCCTCTATGCGATATGGATCGTCGAGAACAATGTGGCGGATACGAAATATGATGGGAACAGCTACAGTGCCAGCGTATCGATGGAGAACGGGAACCCCACTCCTTTGACCGTTTACTACGGCACTGTCGGTCTGACATCGAGTAATTATCTGACATCGGGAACCACCGATCTGCTGGCATATTGCGACGTCTTAAGGGACGGTGACAGCATAGCCTCGTACAAGGTATACTATTATGCGATAGCCGGTATCGGCGATTCGTCATCCGTCGTCGCAGGTTCCCTCACTGTGACCATCAGTCCCAGAGAGGTGACCATAACCTCCGGAAGTTCCACCAGGGCGTATATGGAAGATGAGAATAACGTAGGGATACCTTTGACGGACCATACTGCGACGTATTCCGGGGACGGTTTCGTCACCGGTCAGGGAGTGGTCCTGACATTCACCGGTTCGCAGACGGCCGTCGGTCAGAGTTCCAATGTATTCATATACTCGTTCACGTCCGTCACCAAATCCGGCAACTACAACGTGACCGTAGTGTATGGGACTCTGGAAGTGTTCGAAGCCACTACCGACATAATCGTCGACAAGCAGTTCGATAGGATCTATGGCGGTGAGGAATTCGATATCGGAGCATCGTCCACACACGGGATGGTGCAGTATGCGACGGACAGTACGTCCGTCATCTCCGTGGGCCCACTGTCCGGCAAGGTCACCATATTGGGTGCGGGGACCGCCACCGTGACCGTTTCGGTGCCGGCATCCGAGGGATACTCCGGTGCGAGCGTCGATGTCCTGGTCATAATATCCCAGAAGAAGTTGGAAGTCTCCGGACTGTCCTATACCAAAGACAAGGCATATGATGGGACGACCGGCGTGGAGTTCGATACGAGCGGTGTTTCCCTGTCCGGTATCGTAGGCGGTGACGACGTCTCCGTAAGCGTCTCGATGTACTATTCGTCGAAGAATGCCGGACCGGTGCAGATCGAGACGATATACACCCTCGAAGGAGGGAAGGCGTCCAATTATTATGTGGATAATCCCGATCCGGTCGATGCTACCATAAGCAAGAGGGCGATCACGATATCGTCCGGCAGCGATACCAAGATGTACGACAAGACGCCCCTGGCCGTCAATTCGTACACCTTATCGCAGGAATTCGTCTCCGGAGAAGGTCTTGCCGAGGTGGTCTGTACAGGTTCGCAGACCGTCGTGGGAAGCAGCAGCAATGTGTTCACATACAGGCTGACATCGACAACCTCTGCGGACAACTATGAGATCACGGAGGTCTTCGGGATATTGGCCGTCACCGTACGTTACATAGACGTCCCTACGGCCACTCAGAGTTACAAGTACACCGGAAAAGACGTTTCTGCGGCAGCGGTCATACCCACATCCGAATACTATAGCATAGATGGGTTCGGTCGTGAAGTCGGAACCTATAATGCGACGGTCTCCCTCAAAGACACTGTAAACACCGTGTGGAACACGTCTCCGGCCAGCTCGTCACCTCAGTCCGTGATATGGTATATCGTCATGTCGGATCTGGTATGGAGCAACTTCGTGATAGAGGGTCTGAACGATGCCGTGGAATATTCCGCATCGGAGATCACCAAAGTGATCACCAGCGACGTCTATACGGAAGGAGTGGATTATGCCGTGTCGTATTCCGATAACATCTACGTCGGTACGGCCACCCTTACAATAACGGGTGTGGGCGGATACGGAGGGACCCAGAAGTACACCTTCAAGATCATAGAGCGCCCTATCTCCATCAGTTTCGAGAATTTCGGATATGTGTATGACGGAACGACCCAGAGTATTCGTTACACCTTCTCCGGCATACTGGGGTCCGACGGGGATGGTGTCTCCCTGGTGTTTACAAGCGGAGGCAGTGCCACAGATGCCGGGACCTATACTGCGGTGGTGTCGGGTCTGACCGGGGATATGGCATCGAACTACAGGATCAACAGTGATTCGACCGTATCCGCCGATTGGACCATCTCCAAGCGTGTCGCATACATAATCGCAGGCAGTGCATACAAGAATTACGATGGTACGGAATTGACCTGCAGCGATTGGTATTCCCTGGGGTTCAAGGGTAACGATCTGAACAAGATCTCCGTGGATATCGCCGGATCCCAGACGGATAGGGGGTCGTCCGTCAATTACGTTACGTACACTCCTTCCGGAAACATCGGTAAGAACTACGATATCCATCTGATAAACGGTACTCTTGCGGTCTTCGACCCTGTCACCTCGTCCGTCTCCATAGGTGTTGAGACTCCGTCTACCTCATCCGAGAATGCCTCTCTCGTCTCCGGCATATTCGTGGAGGATATGTTCGATACCTCCACATGGAGGTCTCTCGTAGGGGAAGCGGCCGCATCCATGTTGCTCGCATCCCTCCTGATAGTATGTGTCATTCGCCGCAGGGCGTATTGACATCGAATGTCTTCGTCTACACCCTTATTCCGGCCAAGGCCATCTTTAAATACATTGCTATCATTGTTATAGTTAGGTGAACCAAATGGTAGCAATCCCCAAAAATGTAATGGACCTGCTTGCCGCACCCGATGCGGTGAAAGTTATTGCGACCGTCTCCGCTGACGGACAGCCCCATGTCATCGCAGCCGGGACCATCGGCGCTGTAGATCCCAACACCATGATGATCGGTAAAGTCCTTACCAAGGTGTCCTCCGATAACATCAAATCTGGAAAGAAAGTCGCCTTCCTTGTTACCAAAGGTCTCGAGTCCTACTCCATCAACGCCGTCCTCAAAGACATCCAGTCCTCCGGACCCGTGTACGATGCGGTCAACCAGAAACTCGCCGGAATGCACCTCCACGCATCCGAGCTTATGTTCTTCGATGTCACCGCCGTTTTCAACCAGGGTGCAAACCCCGAAGCCGGTAAGCAGATCGCTTGAGAAACCATATTCCGGGCCCTCATTTCCGAGGGCCACCCATTTCTATAAAATATACTGATGCCGATACTGTAGCGATGGCAAAATTAACACCCGTTCTGGTAGACCTCATCAGGCGCCCTGATACTAACAAAGTCATGTCCACGATATCGGAGGACGGGATGCCCCATACTATAGTGTGCGGTACTCTGACCGTACCCGAGGAGGACGTAATAGCGGTCGGCCGTGTATGGCTCAATAGGACCGGAAGGAACATCCAGAGGGATCCGCGTGCGGAGTTCTTCGTATGGTCCGGGAAATATGCGTACTCTATCCTCTGCGAGTTCATAGGGAATTCCGCCGATGAGAAGGAGGTCGAGAAGATGAACGAAGGGCTCGACAAGATAGGTCTCGGTACCAGCACCGTGTGGAAGTTCAGAGTCCTCGCCGTATACGACGAAGGCATAAGCGATACGATGGGCGAAAGGATCTCCTGACGACCCATATTTAACAGAGGTCTTCCCCCGGCCTCTGCTCTCGTTTTAACGATGGCGGCTTCCATCATCTGGCACATGTGAGACGGGCCTGCAGTACTATTTGTATGTAAATTACACTATACTAAGCCTTCGCAGACCTCGAAAACACGTAGAGAATTCGTTTCGAAGACACCGTCGGTCCGACCGTGGGGAGGCATGTGCCGGGGATCTCCCCGGAATCCGCACGTTCGACCCGGTATGATCGTGTGAAACGACCCATTTTCAGAGTTCGAATGGATCAAAAGTATAGTTGTTTACTTTGGGAAATCGTTATAAGATGGTTCTTCGACTCGTCATGATTATCTCGACATGGTCCGTTCATCATTCATAACAAAACGGTCCGGTATCATTTTTGATACCGCCATATCGAAATGTAACTTCTCTCTCACGAGAGACTTAAAATCAATGTCCCACAGAATGTAGGTTTTCCGGCTTCGGACGTCTGTGGGACCGTCCTCGGCCGATGATCCCTTACTCAGAATCTCCTTCCGCGCTGCCTGTCTTCAGGCTGGTGTTTCCTGAAGCAGTCCCTGCAGTAGACGGGGCGTCCCTCGGTAGGCTTGAAGGGAACCTCGCACTCTTTTCCGCAGTCGGAGCAGACAGTTTTGAACATTTCCCTGGGTTCATTCCTGTCCCTGTAACTCCTTCCGCCGTTCCTGTTGTTGTCGTAGGCCATTATTATTCCTCTATTGGGTATTCTCGTACGTCCTTCCTAACCTATCTTACAACGGGTGCGGAACTAACTATATCCGAATGCCTTACTAGCGCTAATCCTGCTGTTGATTAAATACCTTGTCCCTCGACTTGATTAGATGTATTCATCCCGTCCCTTTTTAATAATAGGGAATCATACTTTTGGATGATGGACAGGAACAGGTCAGGCGCCCGCGATATCGCCGCTAGGATCCCCGTTATCGGTTGGGACCGTCAGACGAAGCAGGACAAACTTGACGCATTCATCCTGAAGGTCTTCCCCGGCTTCGTAGTGGTCTTCGGCGTCATCGCCATATTGGTCTTCCTTTTCTATTGGGACGGTCTTACGGTAGGTCATCTCCTGTATTCCCTCGGGGCCGTCTACGCCGGGGGTTTCGTTCTTCTGGGTATACCTGCGTTCATACTTTCGGAGAGCGATGTGGTGAAGGCCCGTTATTCGGTACCCTTCATCATCGTTGCCTGGCTTGCAATATCGTCGGTACTTTGGTTCGTGTTCGGGGACGGGGAGGATACCGTCAACCATTTTGTGTCTGGGTTTTCTAACTTCCTCAACTGGAGCGTCCACTCTGTCACGTTCTGGACCGTCCTCCTGGGAATGCTCGTACTTATCCTGATAGTCTTGTTCGCCTCATACGGTATCCTGTCGGTGATCGTCGCATATTTCCGCAAGGATTATCACCGCATCATGCTCTCGCTCATCAAGCCCGGGGATTCGAGACTCAAGAGATCGGCCACCAAACTTTTCGCAGTCCCCTCCATAATCGACGTGACCGATGTCACCATAGAGCCGGAATCGGACGATGGCCATTTCAATATCGGTCTTTTCAAGAGTCTCTCATGTAATACCGTGGTCGCAGGGCTGATCGTAGCTTCATACCTTTTCCTCAACCCCGTGTTCCTCGATACGATCAGTTTCACGGAGATGATGGTCACCCTCATCCTCATATCGTTGTTCCTCAACGTCCTTATCATACCGATCAGCATACTCAAATCCCTGAAAGCCGAGGCATGGTCGGCCGCTCCTCGTCCCTTCGTCCTGTGGAAGGGGATGAAATCGAGGATGTTCCAGGGGTATGTATTCGTCTTCCTGATGCTCACACTCCTGTGGATATGCCTTTATTCCGGACAGGACATGGTCAGAGTCGTCCTCTCCTACATCGGGTATATCGTGTTCATCATCATGATGTCCGCTTTGACCTCCTTCGTGTATGTCAACACCTTCTATGTCGGTTTCAAGAACGGCATCGTCAGAAACTTCACCGCCGAATACGGGGAGAGGAAGAAGAGAAATTGACGGATGCCCTCCGTCACAGGTCGAGTTCCATTTTTTATATCGTCAATCCATACCGAGCCCCCATGAGCGACCCGGCTTTCGAAGCGATAAAAAAGGCGAGGAATCAGGACCAGGGAGGGAACCCGGAGGGTGCCGCCAAGACCCTGGAGGATTATCTGGCCACGGATCCGTACAACGTCCCTCCGAGGATGGAACTGGCACGTATCTACAATTACTCGCTCAAGAACCGCAAGATGGCCCTCATACAGCTCGATATGATCTTGGACCTCGATCCGGATAATGTCGATGCCCTCAAGGCCTCCACCACCATCAAGATGTTGGACAAGGCCAAGACGGAGGAGGCCGATGCCGAGTTCAAGCGTCTCATAGCCCTCGTCTCCGAGTCCAAGGACCCTAAGGATTTCGCAGCCGTCTGTGCCGTGTACGCCGTGTTCCAGAGGAAGCAGAAGGTGGATTTCGAGAAGGCCGCCGAGTACTACGAGAAGGCCATCGCCGCCTGTCCCGACATGTACGAATATCATCAGGACTACGCCGTCCTCCTCTTGAACGACATAAAGGATTATGTGAAGGCCAAGCACGAACTCGAAGAGGTCATGAGACTCAGGCCCAACAGCGATACCGCGAAGAAGAACTATGACATCCTGATGAAGAAGAAGTTCGACAAGAACGGGAATCTCAAGAGGTCTCTTCGCGATCGTCTACGGCATCACTGACGTGGCGGTCGAGGAAGCGGAGCATCGCCGAGATCGATCTTACACTTTCCGGAAGGGCAGGGTTCTTGCTGACGAAACCTCTTGTAAGGCTCTCTTTCTCTTCGAACACCATCACGTCGTTCTCCACCTTGTTGGTATCCAGGAGCCGATGCAATTTCATCACATCGGGTTTCGCCCTGTCGGAATCCGATGTTATCTGATACACGCGGGGCAGGAATCTGAGTTCATGGTTGCTTTCAAGGACCAACGAGTCCGCCAGCTCCTTGTTCGTCCTGCCGATCTTCTCGATGGCGTCTCTCACGATCACCATCCTTGCCGCATTCCTGCGAGTATCCGTCATCCCGCTTATCAGACCGATGCCTTTTATCGTCGTCCAAGGGGCCTTGATCCCCATGGCGTTGTTTATGCGGCGGGAGTTGCATAGGAGGGAGAACCACGTGGCCATGAGCGCCCCGTAGGATGTCCCCATGGCATAACAGCGGTCGAGGTCGAAGCCGAAACGTCCCCTGTTGAAGTTCATCCAGTTGAGCATGGCCAGGACGTCCTTCAGTTCATCCACGATGCCTATGTCGCCGGATATGTCGCGGAAATCCGCGTTTATGACGGCGAATCCACGCTGTGCCAGAGCCTGACATATGCTGTCCGACGAGGAACGGTTTCCGTGGAAGAACGACCCCCCGTTGAAGAACACAATGGTTGGCATCGGCCTCATCGATTCCACAGACCAGAACACATCTATGAAGTGTCCTTTCTGACGGTCTTCCAGATAGGGTATGTTGGATTCCGAACGGACCGACGGCAGGTCTTTCATGACCTTCTTGGGCGGTCTAGTCACCATACCCGCATAGATGCGGGCTATCTCGGCAGTGATGTCGAACATCTTTCGGACGGTCCAGTCCATTCTGCGATATAAAAAGGATTGGTCGGATCGATACTGTCTGAATATTATGTAATCGATTACAGTAATGTATGGAAATGTGCGTTAATATGGGCTTTCCGGGGCGCTTTTAAAGGTTAATGATGCAGTCGGTGCCGTGCAAAATATGTAGCGAGTTCGTAAAATCTTGTAGTGTGGCGCAGGTCTTTTAAAGGGGGATAAGATACTCGAATCCGAGGATTACTATGGAACTAAAAGGATCCAAGACCGAAGCCAACCTTCTCACCGCTTTCGCCGGTGAGTGCCAGGCGAGAACCAAGTACACCTACTACGCATCCCAGGCCAAGAAGGAGGGATACGAGCAGATCGCCGACATATTCATGGAGACCGCCGAGAACGAGAAGGAGCACGCGAAGCTCTGGTTCAAGGCCCTTCACGACGGTGCGGTTCCCGACACGGTCACCAACCTCAAGGATGCCGCCGAAGGAGAGAACTACGAGCACACCTCCATGTACAAGGATTTCGAGGAGGTCGCCAGGAAAGAAGGATTCGACCAGATTGCCAACCTTTTCAAGATGGTCGGAGCCGTCGAGGTCCACCACGAGGAGAGGTACCTTGCACTCCTGAAGAACATCCAGGAGGGAGCAGTTTTCGAGAAGGACCAGGTCGTCGTATGGAAGTGCAGGAACTGCGGACACCTCCACGTCGGAAAGGAGGCACCCAAGGTCTGCCCCGTGTGCAAGCACCCGCAGTCCTTCTTCGAAGTCCAGGCACAGAACTGGTGAATCAAAATCAAGGACCTTCGGGTCCGAAAACCCCCTGTTCCGTTTTTTTCGGAACAGGAGGAATCCTGGGGTTTGATCCCCAGGTGTTTTACATCGCATCAAGACTTGAATGCGGACTTATACTGCGTAAGGCGGTAGGTGACGAATATCCCCACAAGAAGGGTGATGATCCCGATGAACGCGGCTATCGTCGCTACGGTGCACGTAATGACCGCGATCTTGTATTTCTCCCCTCTGAAAGTGAAGTGTCCTGCCATAAGGGCGCAGACTCCGGAAACCGTTATGCATGCTCCTTCGGCGTATGTGATGGTCTTCAGAGTCTCTTCGGTGTATCCGAGGGCCAGATAGTCGTCCCATAAGTCCATGTCCTTCAGCATGTTGACTGCGTTTTCCACGGAGGCCTCGGCGGAGATGATCGTGTATATCCCGTATATGGTGCCGATGATCCCCCAGAACAGCATGAGGTAGGAAAGTGTCTTCAACCCGTCGGAGTTCGCCGGACTGTTGGTAGCACACCCGTATCCGATCCCGGTCTGAGGGGAGGCGGAATACGATTCCTTGGTCATGTCGTCGATGTTCGCTCCGCAGGCGGGACAGAAATTGTCTGTGGGAGCAAGCTCCCTCCCGCACTCGGTGCAGTATCTGACATTGTCATCCATATGGTTCGTATTATTGACAAGGTATAAAATTTCGGTGTAAAACAGGATAAGGGGTTTTGGGAGAGAGGTATCAAAGGTCCTCTCTCGCCATAAGGGCCTTCTTCAATACGGCCGCCTCTTCGTCGGTGAGGGTGATGCCTTTACCCATCTTGTTTCCGTCGGGGGACCATTCCCTGATGTCGTATTTGGGGTCCTTCTCGTTCCAACTGACGAGGTTGAACTCCTTTGTCCATCCCTTGGAAGACTGGGAGAGGACGGCGATCCTTTCCTTAATCTCATAAGTGAATGTGTCTGCCATTTGATTACCTGTTTCCGTAAATTCATTCCATATTATAAAAACTCCCACGTGGATGGTTACGGGTAGGATGCCGTATGCAGACGCCGTACACATCTGGGGCGGAGTAAGGACATATGCTTAAATCGCAGGATGTCATGTTAATGGACCATTCAATACGCCATAAGGCCTAAAAGGAACGTGTAACAGGTAAATGGATTCAACATCTACGATCATTCTGACCGCGCTTATAATCGCCCTCCTTGCCTTGTCGGCTTTTTTCTCAGGTACCGAGACTGCTTACACCAGCGTAAGCAAGACCCGTCTGAAGAATATGGCCAACGACGGGAACAAGAAAGCACAGCGTGTGCTTTCCAACTGCGATAATTTCGACCGTCTTCTGACCACGGTATTGGTGGGGAACAACATAGTCAACATCGCCTCCTCCACCTTGGTCACTTCCATATTGACGGAGTTATACGGGGCGGAGATGGGGGTCATATTGGCCACCATCCTCATGATCACCGTCCTTCTCATAATCGGTGAGATAACCCCGAAGACGTTGGCCAAGAGGCATCCCGAGAAGGTCGCCATGCTTTTCGCATCCACCATACACGGGATAATGGTCATCCTGTCACCCATCACCTGGGTCTTCATGAAGCTGACCCATGCGGTTACAAAGGTGGCCGGAGACGACGGTACCAAGGAGCCCACTATGACCGAGGAGGAACTCAGCGTGATGATCGACGAGATCCAGCAGGAGGGGACCATCGAGAAGAGCGAAGGGGAGCTGATAAAGTCCGCCATCGAGTTCGACGACATCCGCGTATCCGAGATATGCGTGCCGAGGGTCGATGTGGCCGCGGTCAGCGTGGAGACGGACGTGGAGAAGATGAGGGATATGTTCATCACATCCGAATTCTCCAGGATCCCTGTCTATGAAGGGACCGTGGACCACATCATCGGAGCGATCTTCATCAAGGATTTCTTCATGAAGTATACCAGCGGGAAGCCTTTCAGCATCACCGACATCATCAGGCCGGTGAAGTTCGTCCCGGAGACTGCCAGTATTGCGACCGTCATGAACGACCTCCAGAAGGCTAAGCTGCACATGGCGATCGTCCTCGATGATTTCGGAGGAACCGTGGGCATAGTCACCATGGAGGATATCTTAGAGGAGCTCGTCGGCGAGATATGGGACGAGAGCGATATCATCAAGTATCCTATAACCAAGGAGGCAGACGGCACCTACACTGTCCTGGGCGATGCCAACATCTATGATGTGATGGAGAAGGTCGGGAGGCGTTTCGAGGATGGAGATTACGATTCGTTCACCGTCGGGGGATACATCTACTACAGGCTTGAGAGGATCCCCAAGGTGGGCGACGAGGTCGTCTACGAGGATGTCAGGATGATCGTGAAGTCCATCCGTAACCGCCGTATAAGGGAGGTCACCTTCGCCATAGATCCGAATCTGTTGCTTACTGACGGGTCTGATGGGAAAGAAGAGAATCAATGAATGCCGTGAAATTCTTCACGGCCACTTCTTTTTTTGCGGGGTTGGATGCGACCTTTCCGGTTATGGATATGACGTCTCCGTGATGGGCGACAGCATACTCCCCGCATACCGCTTTCTGTTTGTCGAGGCGTGTATAGAAGACGCAGTCGTCGTCTATCCTGTTGTCGACATCGTCCACCAACTGTTCCAGAAGGTCTTTTCCCAGGTTGGAGAAGACCAAGTTCATGTCCTTCTGTTTGGTGGCCATGCGCTGCAGGATGAGCATTCTGTTACCGTGCTCACCTTCGCTGACCTCCGTATCGAACTCGTCGGTCCCTACCAGATTGGCGAACGTCTCCCTGACGAGATCTTCCTTCTCGGTGGCGTATATGAAAGTCTCTATCCTGAGCCAGTGGAACGTAGCCTGCATCACTCCGCCTCCACGTTCTCCATGAGGATCCTGCTCAGGACCTCTGGGTCGTTGGTGGTTACCGTAAGGACGATCCTTCCTTTGAGCTTGACAGATACGGCGCTGTCGATCCCGGGGCAGGCGAACGTCTTGAACCTTACTTTCTTGATGCCCCATCCGCTGTAGTTCCTGAGGATGTCTATGTCGCCTGTCTTGACGTCGATCACGTGGTCGAGGGGGACGGTGAACATCCTCAATATGCCAGCGTTCAGTTTTCCGTCCTCTATCACTATCCTCACCTTGAGGAAGTAACAGAACGGGATCACCAAGATAACGATGAGGGTCATTATGTAGAACTGCCACATCGACGTTCCTATGTCCGCAAGCGTGCATGCAAGTATCGCAACATCCGCCGCTATCAGCGTGATGGCAAGGATCAGGAATGTGGTTCTCGGGAAGATGTCCTCGATCTCGGTGTATTCTGTCGACATCATTATGATGATTCCGTTCATTCATTAAATGGTTATCCTGGTCAGTGCTGGCTATGCAAGGATAAGGTTTATATGGGAGATGTTTATACTACGGGTTAGTTTGGGCCCATAGCTTAGATTGGCTGGAGCGTCCGACTGATAATCGGAAGGTCGAGAGTTCAAATCTCTCTGGGCCCACTACTAACTTGTTTGAATGCACAATCCCGATTTCGATTGGGCGGTTCTGTTTGTTTCTGTAGCCTTGTCTCAGTACTTGTTGACGTATTGACCAAGGGCTTTTTCGACTGATGTGCCAGACGACCGTTTACACTGCATTCCCAGTGCGATCTTGAAAGCGTCGTATTGGGCGTATGCAGTCATTGTGCAGGGTCATATCTGACGAATATTGATACAGAAATGGATCTGCATATCGTTGGACATCCTACTGTAAGAATTGAAGCGTGGTTGTGGGAATGTCGTAAATCGTCTGGATCTGTAATGCCTATCCGAGGATTCTGGAATGTCTCATGGCGGATTCCGAATCACGGATCGGACTTTGAACGAGGATGGTGAAAGAGGAGATCCGAGGCCATGTCGGAGTCGTATATTCTTTTCAATCGCAAAGAATACATGGTGGAAGTAGTCTGTATGTGGGGATGATTTGAAATGGCGTCGCCCACAGGGTGAATTGAAGAAGTGGTAGACAGCGTGTCTGCTTTCCCGTACACTTGCGCAATACAGTACGCGACAGATACGCGAGCGGGCTTAACTTCCGGGTTCGAGATGGGACCGGGTGAACCCCGCTGCTATGGCCGTCTGACCAAAACTCTAGATAGAGAACAAGTATATAAAGATATCTCAATCAGCAGAGGCCGCTTTCCTTCAGATCGTCTTTCGACGGGACAGTGATGCCGTCATCGAACTCGACCATGTTGGAGAACATATTCTTGAGGCCCCATTCTGCAAGACTTTTGAGGATGGGCAGAAGGCTGAAACCCCTCTCGGAGAGATAGTATTCCACGCACTTCGGTTTGGTGGAGCGGACGTTCCTTACGATAATCCCGTCCCTCTCCATCTCCTTCAGCTGAAGGGTGAATATCCTGGGGGATATCCCTTCGATCTGTGCCATGAGCTGATTGTATCTCATGGGCGCGCCGTTGCGGTAGAGCTTGCAGATTATGACGGTCTTCCACCTGCCCTCTATGACGGACATGGCGGCGTCTATGGCACAGTCATACCTCGGCTCGCTGATCATGCTCTGCCCATCCAAGTGGACGTATTTTATAATATCCACTATTATTGATGATAGTTGGATTCCTCACTTCTTCTGGAAGGCACCGTTCTTTTTGTGGGGAACGACTTTGGAGCCTTTGTTGTTGGCCACCAGGGTCTTTACGTATTCCTCCGCCTCTTTTTTGGTGGTGAATGTCCTAGTCGCCTTCTCGTTTCCTTCCGCTTTCACCTGCCAGAGTTTATCCTCTTTGCGCTGGGTGATGTGCCAGACCTTGGTCTTCTTGGCCGCCGTCTTGGTCTCCTTGTTCTCTGCAGGTTTAGCTTCGGTGTTGTTCTCTGCTGCCATTTTGTCACCTCTGTTCAAGGATCTTGATCACATGCCATCCGAACTCGGTCTTCACCGGCCCGATGACATCTCCTTTCTTGGCTGCGAAGGCCGCATCCTCGAAAGGTTTGACCATTTGCCCGCGCTTGAACCATCCAAGGTCCCCGCCCTTCTTCTTGGAAGGACAGCCCGAGTACTTCCTTGCTAGATCTCCGAAGTTCTTTCCGCCGTTCACCTCTGCCAAGATGTCGGCGGCCTGTTTCTCGGTTTTTACGAGAATATGTGCTGCATGCACTTCTTTGACCATATTCAATTACTACGGTCGGCGATATTAATAACCATTGGCGAAGGATTATGTATTTTTCGCAAGGTAACAAAAAAGTACCGGAACCCTCTATCCGGAGGACGAGGGTTCCGGAATTCCGGTGATATGTCCGGACGGTGGCGTCAGTCCTCGTTCCAATAATCCTGGACTGGCACTTTCTTCGCGGGCTCATCGGTCTTCTCCGTCTCCTCGGGGAACGGTACGGCCGGCGGGAGTTCGCGGGGGTCTTTCTGCGTCGGGCGGTCCTCCCTTCCGTCCGCATAGCGTATGAAGCGGTCGGTGGCCACAGGTTGGGTCTTGTTCACATAGTTCCAGGGCCAGTCCTTGATCTCCTCTTTCCTTACCACGGCGTTGGCCTCGCGTACCTCCTTGTCCGTCGCCAGGACCACGGGTCCGAAGGAACACATCTTCTGTCCTATGGGGTCGCCCTCCAGGAGCCAGATCTCGCTCTTCTTGTCGCCGTTGGTTATCTCCACTTCCGCATCGGGTTTGATCTTGAGTCTGGTCTGCGGGATGTAGTCCTTGCCTGCGACGGTCGCTCCGCTGTCGGTTAGATAAACGTTCCTGCCGGCGGAAGGGACCGTAGGATCCAACGTTATCTTCACGCCTGGATCTACTTCGAACGACACGATCCTCACATGATGGGATGGATCCGCCGCCCACGAGTCCTTGTTGGGGACCACGCCCGTCATCCCTCCATAGGTTCCGGCGTAGACATGTATCACGCAGCCCTCCTTCCGGATACATGGGACGTTCTCCGCCCATACGTTGTTTATCTCGACCCCCTTGTTCTTCTTCTCATTGGGGATGTGCATCATTATCTGGGTCACCCTGTGGTGGTTGTCCCTGTCGGCGAACGCGAGGGGATACATCTCGCAGTGCCCGTACCTGCTGGAGGCGGTGATCCATTGGACGTCCCCGTATCCGAACCTGCCCTGGTTCCCGAGGGAGTCGAAGTGGTCGACGTATCCTTCGGTGCATATGGTGATGGTCTCGTAACCCCAATGGGTGTGCAGAGGGAAGCCCGGTGCGACCTTCCCTCCGTACATGCGGTATCCGTACTGCGGGCGGTAGTCATGTCCCAGCGATCTTTTCTTGATCTCTTCCAGGGGCGGAGCCTGCTGTCTGTTTCCCCGTGGGTAGTCGTCGAAGTGGTGGGATGCGAACATGAAAGGGTCCTCAGTGTCCCAGTGAAGTTCCGCAGCCTGCTCCCTTACGACGGGGCCGCCGTCCTTTATCTTTCCGAAGAGTCCCATGGAGGGGTCATGGCATTAGCCATATTTTGGTTCTTGGACGGTCTTACAATCGGCATCCTTAATAAGATGAGCCGGATTGGTCGCCTTATGGCAGAGGAGGGTGTTCGTCTCAACAAGTTCATCGCAGAGGCAGGTATCGCCTCCAGAAGGGCGGCCGACCGTCTCATAGAGGACGGTCATGTGACCTTGAACGGGAGACCTGCCGTTCTCGGCGACAAGGTCCTTCCAGAAGACACGGTCTGCGTCGATGGGAATCCCATAAAAAGGGAGACCGGGACGGCGGTCATTCTGGCTTTTAACAAGCCCCGCGGGCTGGAATGTACATCCGACCACGGGAACGAGGACAACGTCATAGATTTCATCAATTATCCCAAGAGGATCTTCACCATAGGGAGGCTGGATAAGGAATCCGAAGGTCTTCTCCTTCTGACGAACGACGGTGATCTCGCCAACAAGATAATGCGTTCACGCTATGGTCATGAGAAGGAGTACGTCGTGTCCCTGGACAGGGATGTGACCCCGGAATTCATAAAAGGCATGGCCTCCGGAGTACCTATCGAGGAAGGTGTAGTCACCAGGAAATGCAAGGTATTCATGGAGGACCCCCGTACCATCCGCATAATCCTCAAACAGGGCCTCAACAGACAGATCCGTAAGATGTGTGCATATTTCGGATACGGAGTCGTCAGACTCGTCCGCGTCCGTGTCATGAACATAGAGCTCGGTAACCTCAAGTCCGGAAGGTACAGGGACATCTCCAAGAAGGAGCGCGAGGAGCTCATGGGCATATTGGATAAGAGCACACTCGCAGAGAAGGACAACTGACCCTTTCTCTCATCAATATTTTCAGGAGGGGGCTTCCGCCCCCATCCTTTTTATTTTCAGCGGGAGACCTTCTCCATCAGGCCCTGCGACCTCTCCAGATCTCCGGCCGACATCTGGAACTTGTTCTGGAGCCTGTAATCGCCATGTACATCCATGCAATCCACGGCCGCAGTGAGTATGCCTTCGTCCGATGCTATGAATTTGACGGTCACCGGGGTATCGCGGGTGACCTCCTCGGGCAGTTCCATCTGGAATTCCCCGACCATGTATCCATCCTCGATGGCGATCCTCTTCCCATCGTCGTTGTTGAGGGCCGAATCCTCATAGATCTGGACCTTGATGGTCAACTGGCCGTCTTCCATGGGGTAGTAGGTTTTCACAGCCGTGATCGGGAGGACCTCGTTCCTGAAGATTATGTTGGAGATGTACTCGTTCTTATCCTCGTCGGTGGCGCATATTCCGAAGGATTTGCTGAGGACGTTGTGGACTTCGATGACTTTTTCGGGTTTCTCGATCTCCTCCTCTTCCTTTGTCTCCTCCGTCTTCGTGAGGTTGTCTTCCTCCTTGGTCTCGTCCTTGTGATCCGGAACAGGTTCAGGCACGGGATCCGGAACAGGTTCAGGCACGGGATCCGGAACGGGTACAGGCACGGGATCCGGAACGGGTACAGGGACAGGAGTAGGTTTGGGGGCATTATGGTTGGACCTGCAGAGGAGTGCCGCACCCTTGGCTACGGACTGGTCGGGGTCGTAGAGCTCCATGTGGATCCCCGGGAAGGCCTCCGATATGTTCTCCCTTACCTGGGGCATCCTGGACGACCCTCCGACCAGGAGCAGGGAGTCGATGTCGGATTCCGTGAATCCTTTGGAGTCGAGAGTCCTCTTGATGATGTCGACCGTAGCCTGGATAAGAGGTTTGGTGGCCGCATCGAATTCGCTTCTGGTGACATTGTAGGCGATCTTCTTCCCGCCCACGCTGATGGTTCCCCTGGAGGATTCGGCTGTGGACAGTCTTTTCTTGAGGGTCTCTGAATCGAGGACTAGGGTCTGCATGATATCGTCGTCCGCCTCGATGTCCTCTTCCTCGATACCGCTCTGTTCGGCGATCTTCCTGACTATAATCTTGGTCAGGGCGGCATCCCAATCCTTTCCGCCGAGTAACCTCTCCCCGTCGGTGGCCACTGCCGTGAAGATATTCCCGTCGATCTCCAGTATGGTGACGTCGAAGGTCCCTCCTCCGAGGTCGTATACCATGACCCTCTTCTTCCCGTCCTCCATGTGGCCGAACCCGAAGGATATGGCCGCGGCGGTAGGTTCGTTTATGATGGTCACGTCCTCCAGTCCCGCGACCTTCCCGGCGAGTTTCGTGGCCTCCCTTTCTTCATGACCGAAGTATGCCGGACATGTTATCACGGCCCTTTTGACATCGCAGGCGTGGTTGTCGTTGAAGTCGTTGATCATCTTCTTGAGAATGGCCGCAGACAGGGTGACGGGCGTGTATTCCTTGCCGTCGACGGTGATCTTGTAGTCCTCTCCCATCTTTCTCTTGATGGCGGTGACGGTCCTGTCTGCAGGGTACATCACCGACATCTCCTTCGCAGGGGATCCGACGATTATCTCCCCGTTATCGTTGAAGAGTATCACGGAGGGTGTCGTCTCCTCCTGTTCGAAGTTCTTGTCCACCGTCGGCTGGTCTTCGACGTCGTCGACGAACGCCAAGCACGAATATGTAGTTCCCAGGTCGATCCCTATGTAGTAGTCCTCGGTCATTTCCCATCCCATCCTTCTATAGTCCTGATCAGTCCTTTGTCTCTTCGGAGGCCGTCTTCGCGGCCCCTCCCACTTTCTTGAAGACGTTTACCTTCTCTTTCACGAGGACACGGCCGTTGTACTCGTATCCCTCGGAGATCCTCTTGGCTATGACGCCGTTCTTGGCTGCGTCGTCCGTGGCGACAACCCCGACGATCCTCTGGTGGAGGGTGTCTATCTTGTCGCCGTCCTTTCCGTACGGCCCTATGGAGACGCCTGCGTCCAGCAGCATGTTCTCCATGTCGATCTCATAGGCCTTGAAGGATTCCAGCACCTCCTTGGCCGTGAACTTGCTTATCTTCTTCTCCATCTCCGTGCACAGTTTGACGAAGTCCTCCCTCATGTTGCACATCTGCATCATGAGGTTCAGCATCTTCTGGTTCGCCAGTTCCCCCTCGCGGCGGTTGAGAAGTTTGCTGTAGGTGTTGAACTGCTCTCTGGATGTGACGAACTCCTGACCCGCTGGCACATCGCCCGTCACGGGCTTCGGGGTCTCGGCGATTATGCCGATCTTCCCGGACATGTCCGACGTCATGAAGTATATGTCCTCCACCTTGCCGTCGCTCTCGGCCGCCAATGCAGCGTTCTCCGCCATGTTCTTCTCGATCGTGTCGAGGCGTTTCATGACATCGGCCACGGTTGCCCTCTTGGTCCCGGTGGACGATTTCTTCCTGGTCGTCTTCTTCTTGGTCTCCGTTCCGGGCGTCGTTTCCGCGCCTTCCGTCACGGCGGTCTGCTCCAAGTTCTCTTCCGTCATTGTCTCATGCTCCCGTTCCCGCTGCAGGTGTTGAAGAGCCAGATGAACGGATCCTCCACCCTGAACGGGTTGATCTCCTTGGTCAGTACGCTCCCGGAGGGGTTGTTGCCCAAGGCGGATACGGCGAAGTATTCGTGTCTGGAGTATTGTCCGACGTCATTTATGAACTCCTGCCCTACGGTGCGGCGTAGGTATTCCTCCACCTCCACGCTGATCTCGTCGAAGCAGACCCTGTCGAACTTCCCCTTCTCCCTCTCCACATGTATGGAGGACTCGGGGCCGAACAGGATGCGTTCCTCCTCGTCGTTCTCGGGGGATTTCATGAGGACGTCGGTCTTTGTCAATACGACCGCCAGAGGGATGTCTATCCTGTCCTTGCGCTTCAGCTTGTTGCCTGTACGGACGATCTCCGTGATATATGCCAGACGGTCCCTGATGTCAGTGACCTCAAACGGTTTGTTGTCCATGCGGATCCTCTTGTTCACATAGGGGATCTGCAGGGGATCCACCAGGAGGACGATCCCCGAGGCCTTGGATATGAAGGACCCAAGACTCAGGACCACGGTCTTGTCGTCGGAATCCAGGTCCTTTCCGGACGTGTCGAAGAACGCCAGCGTGTACTCCTGGCTCTTCTCTCCCGGGAATTTCATGTAGTACACCATCGGTTCCCTGGAGTCACGGTCCTCGCTGTACGACGTGGTAGGTGCCAGCTTGCGTCCTTCCTCGAACAGTCTCCTGTAATAGGAGTCGTTGTACCGGATGGTCGTCCTGTCGGTGGCGGGGGTGAAGGTAGTCCCGAACTCGGTGGAGAACATCGTCCTCAGCTGGTTTATGAGTACGGCGATATAGTGGCTCTTCCCCACACCTTCCGATCCCAGCACGACAAATATGTTGCTGCCGTTCTCCTCCGCCCCCGCGGGTATAGGGTTGTGGCATATCGGACACAGCCTAGTGTATGCGGCACGTCCGCATATGTCGCAGCAGCCGTTGGCGGATCCGCGGACTATGTGGTTCTTGGTGGTCACCGCATCGGAGGCCTTGGGGTCCTTGCCCAGGAACACGGAGTTCTCTATGTCGACCTCCTCGCTTTCCTTGAACTCGGATCTGAAACGTTTTCCGTCCACGCTGTCCAGGAACGTCTTGGTGCAGAGCGGGTTCGTGCATGCATAATGTATCTTCGCGAGATTGACGTCGTTGAAACAGAACGGGCACACGTAGTTGTTCCTGCTCCTCAATATACCCATATCGTCACACCTCCCTGTAGAGCGGATGGATCAGCTTATAGAGGCTGTATTCCTCTTTGTTCACGAAGAACAGCCTCATCCTTTTCAGATCCGCCTTTCCTTTGTCCATTGTGAACCAGGTCTGTGCCCTTCCATCCTGCAGTGCGATTGGATCCTGGGAGTCCCAGACGACCTCCCCGTCGTTCATCCTCAGAGGGATGCCGACGTTGGTGGCGGTCATCGCCAAACGGGGTATGGAGTCGCCTTCGGCGCATTCGAGGTCCATTACTATTCTCGTGAGGTTCCTGTCCTCCTTCACCCTCTCCTCGCGGACGCTGTACCTCACCTTTGTACTGGATCCGGAGTAGACGTCCATGGTGAAGGGTATCGACTCCGCCTTGGTCCCCTCCACGTCGTAGACAGCCAGGAGGGTCACGGTCTTCTTGTTGGACATACCCATCTGTATGCGTATCCTCCCGTCCTTCTCGTAGAGTTCCCTGCTCACAGTGATCTTCTCCGACCGGGGCTGGTCCTCCCTGGCACCCGGGTCGCTGACGACGACTATGGCTGACTCCGCGCCCTCCGGCCAGGTGACGGTGATATCGCAGTCGCCCCCGTCCATCTTCTTCTCCACGTCCCTGAACGGGCGCAGATTGGTTATCATCACCTCCCTTCCCCTTATCGCAGTGCGGCCTATCCTTACCATCGGGTACAGGAAGATCACCGCTCCGTCCGGAAGGTCGAACTTGCATCCGTTGTCATAGACCTCGTCCGGTTCCACGGGGGACATCCATCTTTCCACGTCCTCGACCGGTACCGCCGTGCCGAAGATCCTCGCCTTCCTGGGGGATGCGTACAGTACGACCTTCTCCGTACTGCTCCATCTGGCGGAGTAGGACCCGTCCGTCCTGTTCCACGAGACCTCCATGTCGTTCACGGGCTCCGGGTATCTGGACGTCTTTCCTGAGAACACGGTCCCTAGGGAACGCTCGGTCCTTCCGTTGACGTCGTACTCTGCCACGAAGAGATAGTGGTAAACGGTCTCGCCTTTCAGGCTCCTGTCTTCCACCGTCCCCGTGTTCCCGTGGACGATCTCGACCTCCTCTTGGCCCGCATCCCCTTCCTCCTTCCTCCATATGCGGACGCGGCTGCATCCCCTGGGGGTCGGATAGGTGATGCGCAGGCCGTCCTCTATGGTCTCGACCTTCACACCCTCCACTTCGCTGAGGACCATGGCGGGACCGCATTGTGCGAAGTCGCGGGACAGGATGCCCCATCTCTTGGAATGGATCTTGTAATAGTAATCGACACCCGGGTCGAGGGTCTTGTCGAGGAATACACCTCCGGGTATCTCTGCGAGGGGGACCGTGGACTGGTCGACCTCCGGGAGGGTGTTCCTCCCTCTGTATATGCAGAAGGATACGCCCTTCCTGTCCGATGGGACCGCATATCTCAGGAGGACGGTGTCCTTCCTCACCTGGCACACTGCATCGGCCGGACCCTCGGGAGGATAGTCCCTGAGTCTCCTAACGGCGTTGGGGTGGTCCGGGCACTTGTCTGCGGCCCTGATGTAGAGGTCCATGGTGTCCTCCCCCTCCGAATCTGCCGCAAGGGAGCATAAGGTGTCCGCCTCTTGTACCTTCTCGCAGGCCTCGGAATACCTTTCGGCGACGTAGTCCGCCTCCATGATCCTAGGAAACTGGATCCTGGCACTTTCGACGGTCGTCTTCAGGTCGTACAGGTTCCTTATGCGGTAGTCGTTGTCTATCCTGCCCAGGGCCCTTCTGTAGTCGGAGGAGGCCTTGCCGATCCTGACCAGCAGGTCGTTGTTCTCGGTGAATTCGGGGAACCTTTCCTGCATGGAGCCGAATCTGTCCTCGGCTCCGCCTACGTCGCCTTCGGCCAGGAGGTCCATGATCGCCTGTCTTTCGCGGCGTACCTCCCTGAATCCCTCCTCGAACCCGAATCCGCATTTTATGCAGCTGCGGTACGTGGACGGCTGCGTGGTCCCGCAGTGAGGACAGACTATGCGCATGGCCTTTCCGCATACGGGGCAGAACACGGTGTCCTTGCCGTCGGCCACCATCGCCTTGCAGCTGGGACATATGGTGAGGCGCGTGTTCTTCGATGAGAAGTTGGCTATGAAATGCCTTTTGCAGCAGTACGCCTCGAGTATGGCTACGGCCATCTCGTTGTCTATGGCCTCGTGGGACCCGTATATGGATATCAGGCCGTGGAGGTAGTTGCTGGTGAAGGGCTGTCCGTAGTCCTCCTCCATGCTCTCGATGGCCGGTTCCATGGCCCTCATGCATCTGCCGTACCTGTCGAGCATAGCCAGTCTGTCGTCCGGGTACATGACGACCTTGAGGGCCCTCATCGCCTGGATGTAGGCGTCCTGGTTCTCTATGTTCCCGGCCTTCATGGCGCTGAGTCTTCTCTCGACGGCGCCGAAGGCATCGCGGACCTCCTCCGGTCTGCATCCCGGGTCCAGTCTGTTGATGTCCATGTTCATGGAGGGCAGCTCTATGAGGGTGTTGAGGAGTTCCTTGGAGGTGTACAGACCCACATCCGACAGTTTCTCGAATGCGGTCATGATGTCGTCGTCCACCGGTTTCGGGGCTGGTACGGGCTGTATCTTCGATGCCCTGAGCACCGTGGGGCCGTCGACGTCCGCCCACTTGAGCCTCTTGGCGAGCTCGTTCTCAGCACCGGGTATCAGATACGAGGATCCGTCGTGGAGGACTATGACGTCCTTGTTCAGCTTCGAGGCCTTGGATTCGAGCAGGGTCCTCCCGTTCTCGAACTCGTCCTCCAGGAGGACGTTGCTCTCTATCACGGCGTACATGTCCGTGACCATGGACAGGTAGGTGTTGGCCCTGAACTTCCTCTTGAGGGAGCTCGAAGTCGCCTGGGCCTCCTTCCTCCATTTCTCCTCCGCTTCGTCTATGCGTTTGACGATCTCGCCCTTGCTGTACCTGTCCTCCCTATACGGGTTCAGTCCGAGCAGATAGCAATAGTTCTCTCTTTCCTGGGCCATGTCCTCAAGACCTCCTTTCCCTCAGGTCCTCGGCCTCCGACGTTATGGCGGTGGCTATCGTACCGAATGCGTTCTTCAGATCCCCCAGGGTGGTCAGCATGGCCCCGTCTTCCACGGTGGCGATCTGCCTGAGGAAGGACATCTCCACATTGTCGCCGAAACCGACGGCCACTACGCCGATGCTGTTGCGTCTGCAGGCCTCGGCCTCGTCCATGGCGTTGTCCCTCCGTCCCCATTCCCCGTCGGAGAGGACTACCGCGGTGCGTGCCCCCTTCGTTTCCATAAGCATATCCATGGCCGCCTTCAGGGGACTCCTGTCGGTACCTCTCCCTAGCATGTTCACCTTCAGGTCGTTGAGGGAGCTCATCACAGCGCCCGTATCCACCGTGAGGTCCTTGAACACCTGTACCCTGTCCCCGAACCCTATCAGTCCGATGCGGGTGTCGCATCCGGATATCCCGTGTATGAAGTCCCTCACGACATCCTTGACCTCGGCCATGCTCTCCTTCATGCTGCGGGAGAGGTCTATGCAGACGACGATGTTGCTGGTTATCGGCATCTCGGTCGTGTGGTTCCCGGGGGCTCCCGCCATCCAGGACACGTCCTCGGGGACCGGTTCCGTCGAGACCGTCACAGGCCTGCCGTTCTGGAACGCCCTGACGCGGACGGTCCCGTCCCCGCCGTACATGTACTCTATGTCGATAACCGCGCCGTCCCCGTCGTTGTCGAAACCGGTGACCACGCTCTTCTCCAGCACGGTGCAGTCCAGGGGGATCTCGCTTTCGCCCTGCAGGGTGTAGACCTCGATCCTGTCGGTCATGTTGCCCCCGTCTATCATGAACGGCCTGGTCATGGAACAGGGGACTTTCGAGTTGGCGGGTATGATTATCTTGTTGATGTAGCGGGTACCGTCCCCGTTCACGGACAGCGCCCCGAGGCTGTGGGACGTCACATCCGATATCTCCATGCCGTCGGCGCCCGTCCCTCTTTCGTAGTAGTCGGCCATCATGGCGGCCCCTTTGGCCACCGCCAGGTCCGTATCCGTATGGGTTATCACGTCCGTGTCCGTGAGGACCCTGAGGTATTCGGCCACCTGCGGCATCCTGGTGGATCCCCCGCACAGGAGGATCTCGTCTATGTCGGAGAAGTCCATCCCTATGTCCTCGAACAGGCCGTCGATGACGTCCTTGGTGGCCTTGAGCAGGAATCTGGTCTTCGAATCGAACTCGTCGCGGGTGATCCTGTATCTTCCGACGTTCCCGTCGTATCTGACGGTGACACTGACTTCCCCCGCCTTGCTGAGAAGCTTCTTGTAGTCCTCGGCGGCGACCGCCATCTCGTTCATGACGGACACATCCTCCCTCGGGTCCTCTCCGAACTCGTCGGAGAACCTCTTGCATGCCTCGTCCACCAGGACTGCATCCCAGTCCTTGCCTCCGAGCAGATGGTTCCCCGCCGTTCCGACGACGTCTATCTTCCCGCCTTCCACTCTGACGACGGTGACGTCGAAGGTCCCTCCTCCGAGGTCGTACACCAGGACGGTCTTCCCGTTGGAGTGCCTGTAGCCGTAGTACACCGCTGCGGCGGTGGGTTCGTTCACGATCTTCATGACGCCTATGCCGCATGCCTCCCCGGCGCGTATGGTCGCCTTCCTCTGGAGGTCGTTGAAATATGCAGGGACGGTTATCACCGCACCGTCTATCTTCTCGCCGGTCCTCTTCTCCGCATCGGATATCAGTTTCTTCAGGAGGATGGCGGACAGGTCGCAGGCGTCGTATGTCCTGCCGAATGCCTCGAAAACGTAATCGGGATCCCCCATCCTGCGTTTGAACACCGATGCGACAGCACCCGTGCCACCGGCCTGCATGTCCTTGGCCTCGTCGCCGATTATCGTCTCGTCCTCGAGGAAACATATCACTGAAGGGGTCAGGTCCTTACCGAAGACGTTCGGTATGATCTCGGCCTTTGACGATATGCCGTCGTATCTAGCGATCGTCGAATAAGTCGTACCGAGGTCTATCCCAACCTTCATCGTGCATCCCGTATGGGGGTACATTCCATCCCTATAAAATATATACGAAGGGGTTTACGAAATCCGTATAATGGTGTAAATCGGATAGGTAGTATACGGATTTCGTAGTGTATGGGGATCAGTCTCCGCAGCGCTCCTCCGACATCCTGTTCCGAGCGTCCCCGCGGGGTATCCTCAGGGCACGGACGGCGTTCAGGACGGCGATCACCAGGACCCCCACGTCCCCGAAGATGGCGATCCACATGTCCACCGCATCCGTGAAGGCGGTCAGTGCGAGGATGGCGAATTTGACTGCGAGGGCCAGGACTATGTTCTCCGCGACTATGGTCTGCGTCCTCTTCGATATCCGTATCGATGATGCGACCTTGGAGGGGCTGTCGTCCAGGATGACCACGTCCGCCGCCTCCACTGCGGAATCCGAACCGATGCATCCCATGGCTATGCCGACGTCGGCCCTGGCGAGGGCGGGGGAGTCGTTTATCCCATCACCTACGAAGCAGGTCTTCCCTTCGGACGAGGACATTATCCTCTCCAGCTCGGAGGTCTTGTCCCCGGGGAGCATCTCCGCCCTGTATCCGTCGAGGCGGAGTCTCTCCGCCACGGCCTTTCCGACGGGTTCCGTGTCGCCGGTGAGCATGTACGTCCTCACACCCATGTCCTTGAGAGAGGAGACGGCATCCTCCGCATCGTCCTTCAGTCCGTCGGATATCACCAGACGTCCGGCGTACTTCCCGTCCACGGCGACGTATACGTTAGTCTCGGACCTGTCCCCTTCCGATTCCAAGTCTATACCGCATTCCTTCATCATCCGGACGTTTCCGACGGTCACAACACGGCCGTCCACCATGGCCTCCACGCCCTTTCCGGGGATCGCGGACGAGTCCGATATGCGGGACGGGTCTATGTCATGACCCAGACGTCCGATTATCGATTTGGATATGGGGTGGTCTGAGAAGGCCTCCGCACATGCCGCCAGATCCAGGAGCTCGGTTTCCGACATCCCTTCCGGTTCTATGCGGTTGACGGAGAACTCCCCTTTTGTCAGGGTCCCGGTCTTGTCGAATACGGCCTTATCTATTCCGGAAAGTGCCTCGATGAATGTGCTCCCCTTCACGAGTATGCCGTCCTTGGACGCCCTTCCTATCCCGCAGTAGTATGACAGGGGGACGGATACCACCAGGGCGCAAGGGCAGGAGACCACGAGGAAGATCAGGCCTTTGTAGACCCAGTCCTTCCAACCGGAAGGGTCTGCAACGGAGGGGATGACGGCGATTGCCAGGGCACAGAGTACAACTGCGGGCGTGTAGACCTTGGCGAACCTGGTGATGAACTTCTCCGACCTCGATTTGCGTGATGCCGAGTCCTCTATGAGTGCAAGGATCTTGGCGGATGCCGAGTCCCTGTATGCGGTCTCCGTGCGCACCATCAGGGTTTCCGACGTATTGATGTATCCTGCCAGGACCTTGTCGCCGACTCCGATGTGTCTCGGTACGGGTTCGCCGGTCATGGCCTTCGTGTCTACGAATCCCTCCCCCGCGGTCACTATCCCGTCTATGGGTACCATCTCGCCGGGTCCCACGGCTACGGTCTCGCCAACCTCCACGGACTCCGGTTGGACCATCTGGGTCTTTCCGTTCCTTATGACGGTCGCATACGGGGCCTTCAGTTCAGCCAGTGCCTTCACGTGCTCCCTGCTGCGGTCCACGGCACGGTCTTGGAAGAATTCGCCTATCTGGTAGAACAGCATGACCGCCACGGATTCAGTCCAATATCCGATGGCAAGGGCGCCTAACGTGGCAACCGTCATGAGGAAGTTCTCGTCCAGGAACCGGGCGTGTACGAGGTTGCGTACGGCGTTCACGACCACGTCGTATCCGACGACCAGCAGTCCTATCAGGAAGACGGCGCGGAGGACCGTCCCGTCGATGTTCCAGTCGAGTACATATTCCAACAGGAGGCCGAATGCCAGGAATGCCACTCCCGTACATATGCGGGGTATCAGATAGGTGTCCTTCTCCTTCTCGTCATCGCATTCGGATACCGTATCGGTGCGCCACATCCTGAAATCGGACTCGACCCGATGGGCGGTCTCCTCCGCCGCCTTCTCGATCTCGTCGAAGCGATCCACGTTGCCGTCCGATACCTCTATGAACATCCTCTTGTCCACGAAGGACAGGGTCACGGATTCTATCCCATCGACCTCTGAGATGGCATCCTCGACCTTCCTGGCACAGTTGGCGCAGTCTATGTCGATCCCATATGTGCGTCTCATCACTTCTCCTCCTTGAGGTGCGTGAGCGCCGTATTCAGGAGGATCTCGACATGCTCGTCGCACAGGGAATAGTAGATGTTCTTCCCGTCGCGACGGCTTTGGACCAGGTCGGCATCCTTGAGGGCTTTCAGCTGGTGGGATACGGCGGACATCGAGAGGTCGAGGCTCTTGCTGATCCCGCGTACGCACATCTCGCTTTCATGGAGTGCCCACAGTATGCGTATGCGCGTGCTGTCCCCGAATATCTTGAAGAGATCGGCCATATCCATGACGGTATCGTCATCCAACATGCCATCGCGTATCCTGCCGACGAACTCTTCCGTCTCGCATTCACAGTGTTCTTCTTCCATATTAATCACTTGAACACTTGTTCAACTGTTCAATTGTATTCAAAGGCGGTATTTAATGGTTTTTCAGGTGACGGTGAACGCCATGGATGAAAGGTATTATGTTGACATTCCGTCTAGGCATGTTTTCTTTATCTGGCACATGTATATGTCATACCTTTTCTCCACACTGTCATGTTATTTCCCTAGTGTTGTCCGGACCCCTACCCAGCAGATAAATACGGAATAGCGGATTGACCTCCTATGGATCCTCAGGAAGCGGAGACCCTATGCAGAAACGCCATCGACCTGGTCGTAGGGAACGGTGTCGAAAAGGATGCATCCAAAGCCGCGGATATCTTCCGTTCCGTGGCAGATTCAGGTTATCCCGAGGGTATGTTCGGTCTTGCAGAGCTGCTGTATTCGGGCAACGGCGTCCAGAAGGACGTCCGCTCCGCCATGAGGCTCTACGAGAATGCGGCTTCCGCCGGAAACATACCTGCGGCATTCCGTCTGGGAAACATCCTTCTCTCCGAAGGGGACTTCAGCGATCCCGGGAAAGGAAGGGAATATATCCAGTCGTGCTGCGATGCTGGTTTCGAGCCCGCCTACGGGTGCATGGGGGACGTGTGCTTCTACGGGATCGGGGCATCTCCCGACCAGAAGACGGCCGCCGTATGGTACGGTCGCGCGGCTTCCGCCGGGGATCCGGTGTCGATGTTCAAATTGGGATGCATGTACGAATCCGGTAACGGTGTGGACGTCGATCCCGGGAGGTCGTCGGAAATGTTCCGCAGGTCGGCCGAAGCGGGTTTTCCGGAGGCGCAGTTCAAGATGGCATCCCTCACCTACGACGGTATCGTCGATGGCGGGAAGAAAGCGTCTTTCGATTGGTATTCCCGGTGCTCGGAGAGGATTCCCGTGGCGAAGTTCAACATGGCGACCATGCTTCTGTCCGGTGACGGTGTCCCCCCGGATAAGGAGGGTGCTTTCAAACTCTACAGGGAATTGGCCGATTCAGGGGATGCGGATTCGATGTTCCAGATCGGCCGGATGTACATAGAGGGGGATGGTGTCCGTCAGGACCCCGAAGAGGGGTTCAGACGTATAGGCGAGGCCGCGAGGATGGGCAGTGCAGAGGCAAAGCAGCTCGTGGAGAACCTCCGCAGAAGACAGAATACCCAGATGATCCATATCGATGGGGCGGAAGAATGATCGGAAAGACCAGACGGTCCCCCGACCGGATCACTGCTCCTTTCTGATGGAGCAGTGGCAGGTCTCTTCGTCCTTGCAGCAACCCTTTCCGGATCCGCAGCATTTCTTGGAGTGAAGGGTCCTGAAACAGCCGTAGACGGCCCCTGCTATGAGGGCCACTACCAATGCCAGAACGACCAATGTTGCAGTGTTCATTTGAATCGGCCCTATGCATCGGGTCTTAGTTTTTAAGTCTTCCTAATCTAAAAATTATATTTTAGGGACGATTAATCATTAAGAAGGGATAAGTTGTTTGCCGGCGGGGTTTCCAGCCCCGCCGGGTATCAGTCCTTCTTCACGGTGCAGTTGATCGGATTCTTCTCGTGGCAACGGCAGGTCCCGCAGTTGGGGCATCCTGCACAGGTGTCTCCCGTCTTGATCATCCTGTAGGAGCCGTACATCGCACCTATGATGATCAGGGCTACCACGATGAGTACGAGGGCGGTGGCCATGTTCATTCGGCAGCACCTCCTGCTTTGACCTTCTCCATGTTCTTCCTGATGGCTCCCACCGGGTCCTTGGCCACCAGGAAGTAGCCGTAGACGCAGCAGACCGCCACTGCGATCACGAATCCTATCGGGTCGAACATCCCGTGCACTATGCGCCAGAGCTGGTAGAACACCAGGGATGCGCACCATGCGAGTATGCACTGGTAGAGGACGGCGAAACCGGTGGCCTTCCAGGTCCCGAGCTCCCTGCGCATCGCACCTATGGCGGCGAAGCACGGGGCGCACAGGAGGTTGAAGATCAGGAACGCCATGGCCTCTCCGGACGTGCAGAACGCCGCAAGGCCTTCTGCGGTGAGCAGACCCTCTTCGTCCGTGATCATTCCGCTGGGATCCACGAGGATCGCCAGGGTTCCGAGGAGGTTCTCCTTGGCCAGCAGTCCGGTGATCGAAGATACGGTGAGTTCCCAGTGGTTGCCGAATCCCTGCAGGGCGAACAGGTTGGTTATGGCCCCTCCTATGTCGGCGAGCATGGACCCGTCCGTCTCGTTGCTTCCGATGAATCCGAGTCCCCAGTCGTAGGAGCACAGGAACCATACGATGACGCAGGACAGGAGGATGAAGGTACCTGCCTTCTTCACGAAGGACCAGGATTTCTCTCCGGTGTTGGTCAGGACGTTGCGGCAGGTGGGGGCGTGGTAGACGGGAAGCTCCATGACGAAGGGGGATGGCTTTCCGGTCACTCCGCTGAACTTCTTCAGGATGATGCCGGACATGAGGATCATGCAGATCCCGAGTACGTACATCGAGAGGGCCACTATGGCCGATTCGTGGAAGAATGCGGCGATGATGATCGTTATGATGGGGAGTTTCGCGCTGCACGGGACGAACGTGGTCGTCATGGCGGTTATGCGTCTGGTCTGTTCGTCCTCTATGGTCCTGGAACCCATGATGGCCGGGACTCCGCATCCCATACCGATGACTACGGGTATCACGGTCTTACCGGAAAGCCCGAAGTGGCAGAACAGACGGTCCAGGAGATATGCGACCCTTGACATGTATCCGCACTCCTCCAGTATGGACAGGCAAAGGAACAGTACGATGATCTGCGGCAGGAATCCGAGGACGGCGAACACCCCTGCGATGATACCGTCCACGATGAGGCCGATGAGGGCCGTCGACACGTTGGCGTCCGTCAGGGCGTCTCTGACTGTGTCCTGCAGCCATGCCGTGGCGTTGTCGTTGATCCAGTCGGAACCCCAGGTCCCGACGGTCTGTATGGATATGTAGTAGACCGCGAGCATCACGGCGAGGAATATCGGAATCCCGAGGACCCTGTTCAGGAGGATGTTGTCGATCTTGTCGGATATGGAGACATCCTTCCTCTTCTTCTCCTCGAACCTGTGCATACAGCTTTTCTCTATCCTCTCCGCGGCGTCGTATCTCTCGGTGGCGACGATCTGCACACCGTCGTCGGACGATTCCTTCTCGAATGCGGAGATGACCTCGTTGGCCTTCTCCACCACATCGGCGTCGAGGTCGTTGACGACCATCTCGTCGCGCTCGATCATCTTGATGGCGCACCATCTCTCGAGGCCGTCCCTGACCTGCGGTGCGATTATCGCCTGCACGTCGGATATGCATCTCTCGAGGGATTCGGAGTATGTGATGGTCTTCGGGACCTTCTTCGAGTCGTAGGCGCGCTGGACGGCCTCTCCTATCTCCGAAGTCCCCATGTTTCTGATGCCGATGGTCTCGACGACCTCGCATCCGAGGGATTCCGCCAATTCCCTGCTGTCCACCCTCATGCCGTTCTTCTCGGCGATGTCGACCATGTTGAGGACGACGACCATGGGTATTCCCAGGTCGGCGACCTGCAGTAGGAGGTACAGAGCCCTCTCCATGTTGGATGCGTCGACGATGTTTATGGCGACGTCCGGCTTGCTCTCCTGCGTCCCTATGAGATAATCCCTGGAGACGATCTCCTCGGGGGAATAGGGGGAGAGCGAGTAGACTCCCGGCAGGTCCACGACGAGGATCCTGTCCTTCGACGTGTTCCTGATGTATCCCTGCTTCCTTTCGACGGTGACCCCCGGCCAGTTACCGACGTGCTGTATGCTGCCGGTAAGCTTGTTGAAGACCGTGGTCTTTCCGCTGTTGGGGTTACCTATGAGTGCCGCCGTGATCATAGCGCAGCCTCTCCGGATTCCGTACGATCCGAGGCTGAAACGAGGTTTTCCAGCTCTATGACCGAAGCCTCGGTCTTCCTGACCGTAAGCCTGTACCCCCTTAGTTCTATCTCCACCGGATCGCCCAACGGGGCTATCCGTATCATTTTCACTTCTGCTCCCCTGGTCAGGCCCAGGTCGAGGACGCGTTTTCTGAGCTGTCCAGACCCTGATACCGTGACCACGGTGGCGGTGTCCCCGCACTTCATATCTTCCAACTTCATTCAAACCACCGGGAATTTGGCCCAAAACCGAGCCTTCCCTGAAGGAAAGTCCGGACCTGGGAACTTTCTTTTTTCCCTGGAGCCGGTTGTTGGGGCCGGTTCCTCTGAGTCCGATATGCGATTACTCATTGGTACCAGCATGGCGATGTTATATTTAGCCATTCCTAATCTTAAAATTTCAATTTAGGATAGATTAAAAATTATCTCCGTCGGGATATCTCACATAATATGCGCGATACGTAGTGAATCAGATGAATGGAAGACGGTCGAGGGTCTCCAGATAATATGTGGGTCCGCAGTCGGGCCCTATCGCCCCTCCTCTGTCGATGAAGGCGGTGTCCACCCCTGCCTGCCGCCCCATCTCTATGTCCTTGGGGTTGGAGCTCACCACGAGGGTGTTCGTCCTTTCGGACCCCATCTCCCTCAGGCAGAGGTCCAGGCAATAGGGGTGGGGCCTCCGCAAGGCCATCCTCTCGGCCCCGACCACGGAACTGAACATCTTCCCAAGACCGAACTCCCCCAGGATCTGGTGGATATGCTGTTCGTAGGAGTCGGACACGATCCCAAGTCTGCAGCCTATCCCGTGGAGCATCGCTATGCAGCGGCCCGCATCGGCGTAGATGGTCGTGCCGGCGATGACGTTCCTGTCGTACGTGGACATGAGCATGGTCACGAAGTCCCTGTACATGCACGTGCAGCCGCGGTGGTATTTGCTGAAGAGGACATCCAACGGCATGCCGTAGTACTCCTTCTCCTTGGATACGTCGAAGGGCATGTCGAAATGCTGGAACGCCGTCGTGTACGCTATGCGGTATCCGTTCGTAAGGTCGGCAACGGTGCTCCCGAAATCGAAGATATAGTTCTGATAGACCATCTGCGCCGCCCTTTCAAAATCCCCGTTACAGGGTTTGTGCAGTCGATAAGGGCATGTCGTTTATTGCTCTTTCGAGGGATTGGATGATGTTGGATGTACACGCGGTGATAGTTATAAAAAAGGTGATTGGCTAACTGTCATCATGCAGACCGATATCGAGATCGCCGAGAGCGCAAAGGTTCGCAACATCACAGAGATCGCTGCCCAGATCGGACTTTCGTCCGAAGACCTCGAGCAGTACGGCAAGTACATCGCCAAGGTCCCCCTGGACGTCCTGAACAAGAAAGGGACGAAGAAAGGGAAACTGGTCCTCGTGACCGCGGTGACACCTACCCCCGCCGGAGAGGGGAAGACTGTAACCACCATCAGCCTCATCCAGGGACTGGCGAAGATCGGGAAGAAAGTCGTGGGAGCCCTCAGGGAGCCCTCCATGGGACCCACCTTCGGAGTGAAGGGAGGGGCTACCGGGGGAGGCATGTCCCAGGTGTATCCCATGTGGAAGATCGATCTCGAATTCACCGGAGACATCCATGCGGTATCGGCCGCCCACAACCTCCTGTCCGCGGTCCTGGAGAACAACCTCGTCAGGGACAACCCCCTGAACATCGACCCCTCCCGCATAGTGTGGAAGAAGACCATGGACATGAACGCCCGCGAGCTCAGGCACATCGTCGTGGGTCTCGGAGACTCCAAACTCAACGGCGGAGTGACCCACGAGAGCGGGTTCCTCATCACCTCCGCTTCCGAGATATCCGCCATCCTGGCACTTTCCACCGACTATGCCGATCTCAGGAAGAGGCTCGAGAGCATCGTCGTCGCCTACACCTACGACAAGAAGCCTGTGACCGCAGGACAGCTCGGATGCGTCGGATCCATGATGGTCATACTCAGGGACGCCCTCATGCCCAACCTGGTCCAGACCCTCGAGGGACAGCCCGTCTTCATCCACGGGTTCCCGTTCGCCAACATCGCGCACGGCAACAACAGCGTCATCGCCACCAAGGCCGCCATGGCCTTCGGGGATTATGCGGTCACCGAAGCGGGTTTCGCGGCCGACCTCGGAGGGGAGAAGTTCATGGATATCGTGTGCAGGCAGTCCGGCATCAGGCCGAGTGCGGTCGTCGTTGTCGCATCCATCCGCGCCCTCATGATGCACGGAGGCGCCGACCTCAAGAACCCCGAGTCGTTCACCGCCGACGCACTGGCCAAAGGGATGGCCAACCTCGACAAGCACGTAGCGAACATGAAAGGCTACGGTATGCCCGTGGTCGTCTCCATCAACCACTTCTACACCGACGATCCCGAGCACATAGCCATGGTCCGCTCCCATTGCAAGGACATCGGTGCGGAGTGCGTCATGTCCGACGGATTCCTCAAGGGAGGGGAAGGTGCCGTGGAGCTCGCACAGAAGGTCGTCGAGGTCCTCGAGGGTCCCAAGCCCGAGCTCCAGTTCTGCTATGAGGACGGTCTCTCCGTCAAGCAGAAGATCGAGTCCGTAGCCACCAAGATCTACGGTGCGGACGGTGTGGACTACAGCCCTGCGGCCGAGAAGACCATCGCCCAGCTCGTCGACCAGGGATACGGAGGACTTCCCGTATGCATAGCAAAGACCCAGTACTCCCTTTCCGACAATGCGGAGCTCAAAGGCGCACCCAAGGGATGGAGGCTCAACGTCAGGGAGGTCAACCTCTCTGCCGGTGCGGGATTCATCGTCCCCGTCTGCGGAAGCATCATGCTGATGCCCGGTCTCGCCAAGGAGCCGGCCGCCCTCAAGATCGAGCTTACCGACGACGGTAAGATCGTAGGCCTCAAGTGAGAAACCCTTCCACGGATGGGCGGGAGACCCCCGTCCATCCACATACCCAGTATGTAAAAAACCTATCAGAATGCGGGTGCGGCCCTGTTCTTGTCATCCGCCATGTCGTACCAGCGTCCGGCCTCTTCGTGGTCCATGTCCACCCCGTCGCCCGTCTCGTACATGTCGCCCAGAAGGATCTGCGCACCTTTGTGGCCGTTTATGGCCGCCGAGGAGAGCCACCTCACGCTCTGCTTCTGATCCTTCTCCACCCCTGCACCGCTCTTGTACAGCTGACCCAGTATGAACATGGCCTCGATGTTTCCGTTCTTGGCGGACTGCGACATCAGGTCGAAGGTCTTGGAGAGGTCCCTTCCGACACCGTTGCCGTCCAGATACAGAAGACCCAGAGCATACTGCGCACGCGGGTCCCCGTTCTCCGCGGGCTTCTCGAACAGCTCCGCGGCCTTGGCCGGGTTCTGCTCGGTGCCGTATCCGCGGACGTAGATCTTGCCTAGGAAGTACGTGGCGTTCAGGTTCCCCTGTTCGCTCGCGTTCTCCAGCCAGTTCCTGGCCAGACGGAAGTCGCGGGGGACGCCCTGACCTCTGGCATAGATGAGACCCAGATAGAACTCCGCCTCGTCGTTCCCCTTCGAGGCGTACGAGGACAGAATGGCCATGGCCGCCCCGTAGTTGTTCTCGTCTCTGGTGCGGATGACGAATTTCGCCCATTCGAGCGTATCCATACACCCATCAGGCCCTTTGCTCATCCATCATACTAACCCAGAATGAATATAAATCGGTTCTGGGGGAGCCGCATACAAATCCTTACGCGTGCGTTATAGAAACATAAAATAAAATATTGAATGGGGCGTAGAGTTGGAAAATGACCGCTGATACCGATATTGTAGCTGAAAGACCCGCCGCCAAGATACGCGGCCTTATGAACGTGTCCGGGACCCAGGATCTGAAGAAGGCCTGTGCCGCAGCCGAAGGGCTCGCCGGGGACGATGCGGAATCCGCATACCTTCTGGGTCTCTTCAAGTATGTCGGGAAGGGCACACAGCAGGACAGGAAGGCGGCATCCGAGGAATTCGCCATAGCCGCCGGAATGGGGTCCCAGGAGGCATCCATCGTGGCCGAGGAGATCGGGCGTAACCCGGAGGATGTCCAGGAGCGTCTCATGGACCTCCGCTTCAGGGCGGAGTGCAGGGATCTCGCGGCGTGCAGGGAGATATTCCCCCTTTACGACACCGGGAAGGACGGGAACGGATGCAAAGGTCCCGCCAAGAAGAACCATGCCGAGGCCATAAGGCTCTACATGCCCTGTGCGGATTCCGGGGATGCGGATGCCCAGAACACAATCGGGTACATGTACCTCATGGGGAAGGGGGTCGCCAAGGACAGGGGTCTGGCACTCAGGCTTCTGGAGAGTGCGTGGGAGAACGGATGCGCCCAGGCCGCATACCGTATCGCCTACATGTACGACAGCGGTCAGGATTTCGAGGACCCGGACCTCGATAAGGCGTACGAGTGGTATGTCAAGGCATCCGACATGGGCTATGCTGATGCGGAGTACGCCCTCGCAGGGATAATGTTCATGCAGGACGGCCCCTACCGCAATGTGGCCCGCGGGGTCAAACTCCTGATAAAGGCCGCCGACCAGGGGCAGCACGAGGCCCAGCAGGAGGCCGGTATGATGTATGCATACGGCAGCAACGGCGTCAAGAGGGACCAGGAGAAGGCCGTGAAGTATCTCGAGGCCGCCTGCGAGGGAGGGGTCCAGCAGGCCATGACCAACTATGCCAACATGTGTTTCGAGGGACAGGCGGTGCCCCGTGACATGGCGAAGGCCGCGAAATGGTTTACCAAGGCCGCCGAGAACTATGACGGGATGGCGCAGTACGCCCTCGGATGCATGTACGGCAACGGGTATTACTTCGACCAGGACGACAGCGAGGCCGCGAAATGGTTCCAGGAGGCCGCCGAGGGCGGGGAGCCCAATTCCCAGTACGCCCTCGGATGCTTCTATTACGAAGGCAGGGGGATAGAGAAGGACGAGAAGAAGGCCGCCGCCTGGTTCCAGGAGGCCGCCGACCAGGGCCACCTCGGGGCCATGTCATTCCTCGGTATGTTCAAGATCACCGGTAAGGATGTCGAGCAGGACATAGAAGGAGGGCTGGAACTCCTCAACGTCGCGGCCAAGAACGGGTACTGCGAGGCCCAGTTCTACCTCGGTAAGCTGTATGCGGACGGCGAGTACGTGAAACAGGACCTCGCCTACGCCAAGAAGATGCTGTCGTTGGCCGCCAGACAGGGGGATCCCGATGCCGAGGTCATGCTCCAGCAGCTGAAGAAAATGAAAAGACGCTGACGGGTGCGGTCGATATCGGACGGGGGCTTTGAAGATGGATGCGAAGATACAGAAGGCGGCCAAGGAGGGCAACATCTACGCCATGCTGGCCATCGCCTACATGTATCAGAAGGGCAAGGATACGGACCTCAGCCCCGCAGACGCCGTCATCTGGTACGAGAGGTCGGCCGCCGCCGGATGTTCCCGTGCGAAATGGGAGCTGGCCAAGATGTACAGGTTCTCCGAGGTGCCCGATCCCGGGCGTCAGAAGTACATCTACTGGCTGCAGGCCGCCGCGGATGCAGGCATACCGGAGGCCAGGAGGGAACTGTCCGCCAGGTACTTCTACGGCAGCCTTCTGCCGAAAGACGAGGAGAAGTCCATGTACTGGATAAGGCTGGCCGCCGAGGGCAACGACCCGCTTTCCGAATTCAGATATGCCTATGCCCTGGAGATCGGTTACGCCGGACAGCATGACCCAGATACGGCGGCCAAGATGTACGAGAAGTTCAACACCTCGGGGGATGCGGAGCTTTTCTTCAAGATCGGACAGAACTTCGAGTTCGGTCTCGAAGGGTGCAGGGCCGACATCAAGAGGGCCTGCAACTACTACCGTATGGGTGCGAGGATGGGTCACGACAAGAGTTATTTCAGCCTAACGAGGGCGGTGGCGACCATCGAAGGCCGTCAGAGGCAGGACTCCTTCATGGAAAGGAGGAATCTCCTTCTGCAGACTCCTTCCGCACTGGAGGAGGAGAAGCGCGACGGGACCCTCGCCGAGGCGGACGACCTTATGGAAGAGGGACTTTTCGAAGAGGCCATCGACAGATACCAGGAGTCGGCCGACCTCGGGAACACCGATGCCATGTTCATGCTCGCGATGCTCTACCATGACGGAAGCATAGTCAGGAGGAACGACCATCTGGCCTTCGAGTATCTGACCAAGGCGTCCCTCAGCGGGTCCTGCGATGCGCAGCTCTTCCTGGGCAGGAGTTACGAGTCGGGGCGCGGAAAGAACAAGAACATAGAGGAGGCGATCAAGTACTTCGCCATGTCCGCCGCTGGAGGTAACATGGTCGGATATTATTATCTCAGCAAGTACATGCCGCGTCCAGAGCTCTACGTGAGGAGCACCCAGAGGATAGTGAGGTGAATGGGACTCAGGGAAGTCATGGATAAGGCCTCCGGAGGCGATCCGCGCGCACAGAACGCTCTGGGATATTATTATTACAAAGGTGACGGAGGGGTCGACAGGGATGTCGACAGGGCCTTCATATGGTTCAATATGGCCGCCGATGCAGGGGACCCGGAGGGCGAATGCAACGCCGCCTACATGTACGTCCATGCCGAGGGTACCAATGCCAATCTGGAGGAGGCCATCCGTCTCTACACGGATTCCGCAGAGAAGGGATATGTGCAGTCGATGTTCAATCTGGCACATATGTATTCGGACGGTCTCGGGGTCGAGCAGGACTGGTCCAAGGCCATAGATTGGTACACCAAGGCGATGGATGGGGGTTCCGCCCTCGCCTGTTACCGCCTGGGCGTCATCTACGAGGAGGGCCGCGGCGTGGAACCGGATCCGCCGAAGGCCGCATCCCTGTATAGGAAATGCACCGAGACGGGTTACAGCAAGGCCCTTGTGCGTCTGGGCGTCATGACGTTGGAAGGCCGCGGTGTGAAGAAGGATCCTGCGGCCGCATCCAAGCTCTTTCTCAAGGCCTCCGAGGATTCCAATGCGGACGCCTACCTGTGGCTCGGGAAGATGTCCCTTTCCGGAGAAGGCATGGTGAAGAGCGTCAACAATGCTCGTAAATGGCTCACCAAGGCCTCCGTCAGGGGGAGTGAGGAGGCCAAGGACCTCCTCGGGATGCTTCCCCCGAGATGATCAGACTTCCAGGCCCATGACGTTCATGCCGTTCTCGTCTCTGCAGAGGCGCATGAATCCGGCCCTTTCGTATTCGCATACCCGTCCGTCATCGCATCTGGCCGTGACGGAGCACGATCCGACGGTCTTTCCGCACTCGCAGAAAAGCTGGGCGGCGCTTCTTATCAGGGCCTCCTCCAATTCTGCGGGGCCTTCCGCACCTATGCGATGTATGGTGTAGGCCGGATGGTCGAAGGTGCATCCGTCGGCGGCCAGGATCGTGAAGTAGCCTACGACGCGGTCGGACTCCGAATCCACGGCGAGATATGTGCGGGAGAGGTTTTCCAACTCCCCCTCCATGGCCTCCCCCGCCAGGAACCTCTGTCCTTCGGGGTCGCTGCATCCGTCGTAGGTGGATATCAGGCGTTCGGCCCTGCTGTCCTCGGTCATGGCATCCCGGAGCCTTACTATCACGCCGCTCATCTGCAGGCCCCCTCGAGATATCTTCTTCCCTCGGCCAATAGCATGAATACACTCTCGTCGTTCTTTGCAAGGTGTCCGGTACGTCCTTCGCAGGCCCTGTATCCGTTCTCTATTCTGTTTCTGTTCTTCCTTCCACATCTCATACCTATCCCTTGACGGAACCATTGGCGTGTATGGTTTTTGAAACTGAATATTGCAGTTAACCGGGTGCGATCCATGATTTCCGATGGAATGGACAATAAAGGTCACCAATCAGGTATATAGGACTTTGACGTTCGCAAATCAACAGAGGTCCCATCATGAGGATGAACAACTACCAGGCGGAAGCCATAATGCGTGAGCTCTCCACCATAAAGGAGAAGAGCGAGTTCTACAGGAAGAAGTTCGCGGACATCGATCTTTCCAAGATACGCACGCAGGAGGATTTCGAGACCCTGCCGTTCACCGACAAGGGGGACCTCCGCGAGGCCTACCCTCTCGGTCTGGCGGCCGTTCCGGAGAAGGATATCGTCAGGATACACTCCTCATCGGGTACCACCGGCACCCCCGTGGTCATACCCTACACGAAGAAGGATGTCGAGGATTGGGCCACGATGTTCGAGAGATGCTATAAGATGGCCGGCGTCACCAATCTCGACAGGGTGCAGATCACCCCCGGATACGGTCTGTGGACCGCAGGCATAGGTTTCCAGGCCGGAGCGGAGAAGCTGGGTGCGATGACGGTCCCCATGGGTCCGGGGAATACCGAGAAGCAGCTGAAGATGATGCAGGACATGAAGACCACCGTGCTCTGCGCCACCTCCTCGTACGCCCTCCTTCTGGCGGAGAACATAAACGGCCGGGGCCTCAAGGACAAGATCTGCCTCAAGAAGGGGATCATCGGCTCCGAGAGATGGGGGGACAAGATGCGTCAGAGGATCGCCGACGAGCTCGGGGTGGAACTCTACGACATATACGGGCTCACCGAGGTCTACGGTCCGGGGATAGGTATCAGCTGCAGTTACAAGAACGGCATCCATCTGTGGGACGACTACCTGTACTTCGAGATCATCGACCCCAAGACCCTAAAACCCGTCCCCGACGGAACGGTGGGGGAGTTGGTGATAACGACCCTCTGCAAGGAGGGGGCCCCGCTGATAAGGTACAGGACCCACGATCTCACCAGGATAATGACCGGTACCTGTCCCTGCGGTTCCAGATATCCCAGGATAGACATCATCACCGGCAGGACCGACGACATGGTGAAGGTGAAAGGGGTCAACATGTTCCCTGCGCAGTTCGACGAGGTCCTTTCGGCGGTCCCCGATGCGAGCAGCGAATACCAGGTGATGATAGACCATCTCGAAGGCAAGGACATCCTCACCCTGTTCTTCGAGACGCCCGCCCCCAAGGAGAGGTGGCAGGATATCGAGTCGCAGGTCGCGGAGAAGTTCAGGGAGGTCGTGGGGCCGACCATCAACCCGAAGGCGGTGAAGGTCGGGGACCTGCCCAGAAGCGAGAAGAAGACCAGCAGGATCTTCGATAACAGATACTGACGGTTCCATTCGGAGGGGTCTTCCGGGCAGGATGTGTCCGTCCGGGAGGTCCCTTTCTTGAAATCGGGCCCCGTTTACAATACCGGTCCACGATCTTCGGATACGGCGTATTTGTTGTCCGTATCCTTTTTTATTTCCCGTAAAGGGTCGTTCGGGACCGGTCATACCGTGTCCGGTCTAAGGCCGATAATATGTATTCCAGCAGACCGGGGGGGGGTCGAAGGATCAGCTCTTCCCGCCGGCCATGACGAGATATGCCAGCAATGCCTCCAGCTGGATCTTCTCGTTGCTCCCTTCGATCAGACGGAACTCGATCTCCCCGATCTTGTCGACGAGCCTCACCTTGTCCCTAGTCTCGAGGGGGAGTGTGAACACGGCGGAGTGGATCTGTCTTATGACGTCCTGTCCGGAGAGTCCGTAGTTGATCATTATGGTGTCGAGTTTGTTCCTGGACCCTATGAAATCGCCGCCGAGGGCGGTGGTCAGTATCTCGAGGACGTCCTTCTCGTTGGCCGTACCGGAGACCTTGGATACGGTGTCCGCGGTGATGGTCCCTCCGACGGAGGCGGAGGTCTGCAGGGTGTTGACGGCCTTCCTCATGTCGCCTCTGGCTATGTACACGAGGGAGTCCATGGCACCCTCCTCCATGTCGAGGTTCTCGGACGAGGCGATCTTCTCAAGGAACTCGCGGATGTCGTCGTCGTTCAGCGGACGGAACCTGAAGACGGCGCACCTGGATTGGATGGGGTCGATGATCTTGGACGAGTAGTTGCAGGAGAGGATGAAGCGGCAGGTGCGGGAGTACTTCTCCATGGTCCTCCTCAGCGCGCCCTGGGCGTCGTTGGTGAGGGCGTCAGCCTCGTCGAGGAAGATTATCTTGAACTCGGCTCCTTCCACGGGGGCGGTCCTCGCGAAGTCCTTGATCTTCCCCCTGACGGTGTCGATACCCCTGTCGTCGGAGGCGTTGAGCTCGATGAAGTTCCCCTTCCAGCTCTCTCCGAACATGCCTCTCGCCAAGGCGAGGGCGCAGGTCGTCTTCCCGGTACCCGGGGAGCCTGCGAACATGAGATGGGACATGTTCTTCGCCTCGACATATCCCTTCAGCCTCTGGGTGACGTCCTTCTGGCCTATGACGTCGTCGAGCGACCTGGGTCTGTATTTCTCCGTCCAAATCTCGTTCATGGAAAACATCCATGCGATGGCATCCGCATAAAATAAACTGTCGCAGGAAGTAAGATGGGTCGGACAGGTATGTACGTCGATAGTCGTATACAATGTTAGACGATTGATAACATTAAATACCATCCCGCCCATGGATGCCCATGGCCGACGGATACGATGTGCCGACCAGGAAAGCGAACCCTGCACCTCTGGGTCTTCTGGGGTTCGGTATGACTACTGTGCTTCTGTCCCTGCACAACGCGGGAATAACCCCTTTGGACAACGTCGTCCTTGCGATGGGGGCGTTCTGCGGGGGCCTCGCCCAATTGGTGGCGGGGATCATGGAATACCGCAACGGGAACACGTTCGGTACGGTGGCGTTCACCATGTACGGCGTGTTCTGGATGACATTCGTGGCGATCAACACCGGACTGTTCGGGATGGGTTCCGAGGGGAAGACCGTCGGAGCCTATTGTCTCGTGTGGGGGATAATGACCTTGTTCATGTTCCTCGGGACCCTGAAGGGACGCATATCCTCCAAGTTCGTGTTCCTCACTCTGACCGTGACGTTCTTCCTGCTGGCCGCCGGCGACATAGGCGGATTCGAGGTGTTGTCGAAGGCCGCAGGCGTGGTGGGTCTGATATGCGGTTCCGCCGCGATATACTCCGCGGCCGCGGAGATCCTGGAGGAGCAGAACGGGGAGGAGGTCCTCCCCTACTGACCTCCCGTTCCCGGGGGATCGGAAGGCCCCCGGGACATACAGGGTACATGTGCCAGATCCCGATCGTGAGATATCGTCCCCGTCCTCTGTCGGCGATCCCTCCCGGATGTTCTGCAGGGGTCGTCACAATCGCCGCCGGGCGGGATGCCAGCATTTTTTAAAGTAAATACCATACTGCGGGAACATGAAGATATACGACGCTTACAAGCTTGCCATCCAGACGGGTATCGATCACGACCCCCGTCCGAGGTCCGAGATCGACCTCGTCCTGAGCAAGGCGAAGAAAGCGTACGACGCCCTCGACGATGACAAGAAGGAACTCTTCGACACCGAGAGCCTCTGGAACCCCTACTACGATTGCCGCTTCTCCTGGGGGGAGGACATCGCGAAGGAGAAGGAGGCACAGAGGCTCATGTGGGGTGTCGACATCAGCACCGCCGAGGTCCTTCTCGCCGACAGACTCAGGGAGAAGGGGGAGGAGATCGACGCCGTCGTATGCCACCACCCGCTGGGGAAGTCGAGGAACCCCTTCCCCAAGGTCATGTGGATGCAGACCGACATCTATCACGACTGCGGCGTGCCGATAAACGTCGCCGAGGGACTTATGAAGCCCCGTATGGACGAGGTCCTCTACAACGTCGGAGGCGACAACTTCAACCGTGCAGCCGACGCCGCCAGACTCCTCGGGATCCCCATGTTCAACATCCACTCCGCCGCCGACAACATGGTCCAGGAGTACCTGGAGAACAAGATCAAGGAGGCGGAGCCCAAACGCCTGCAGGATGTCATCGACCTTCTGATGACCGAACCCGAATACCGCTACGCCGCGAAACTGAACGACCCGCCGAAGATAATCATCGGTGACAAGGAGTCCCGCTGCGGAGGCATCATCGCCAAGATGACCGGGGGGACCTCCGGACCCACCGGGATATACGAGGAGCTCGCCAAGGCCGGGGTCGGCACCATCGTGGGCATGCACTTCCCGAACAGTGCCGTGGAGGCCTGCAGGAAATGCCACATGAACATGATCATCTCCGGACACATGTCCTCCGATTCCCTGGGGATCAACCTGATCTGCGACGTGTGGGAGAAGCACGGCATAGAGGTCTTCGGGACCGCCGGCTTCAGTCGTTTCAGCAGGAACTGATCATGTTCGACCGCCGTTCCATCATCATAAAGGACGGTACGAAGCTCAACTTCGACTACGTCCCCGATACCATAGTATGCAGGCAGGAGCAGCAGAAGGAGCTGGAGAACTTCTTCGCCCCCATGGTGAACTACGGCAACCCCTCGTCCGCCTTCCTGACCGGAGGCGTAGGTACGGGGAAGACCGTCACCGCCAAACGCTTCTGTGCCGACATGCAGAGATATCTGCAGCAGAAGGGCGGGATGATGACGACGGTGTACGTCAACTGCAGGATAAAGAACAGCGAGTACGCGACGGTCCTGGAGATCCTCCGGAGCTACGACCCCATGTTCCCGGGCAGGGGGTTCTCCATCGAGCAGATGATGGTGTCCATCAGGAAGCATATCGAGAAGGACGCATGTCCCGTGGTGATAATCCTCGACGAGGTGGACGTCCTCCTGGGAAACAACGGGAAGGACATAATCTATCAGCTTTCCAGGTATTCCGAGGAGACGAAAGGTAAAGCCCCCATCTCCCTCATAATGATATCCCAGACATCGATCGCAGAGCACCTGGACGAGGCGTCCATGTCCTCCTTCAGAAGAGGAAACAAGGTCACCTTCTCCCGCTATTCCCGCGACGAGCTGAAGGAGATCATAGTGACCAGGGCCGAGATGGCGCTGGTCCCCGGGGCCCTGCCCGAGGAGTGCGCGGACATGCTGGCGGACATCGCGGCGGAGATGGGGGATGCCCGCTACGCCATCGAGTCCTTGGAGAAGGCGGCCGTCAAGGCCGAGGCCGACGGGGACGACACCATAGTCCCGGACGGGGTCAGGACGGCCGGTTCATCCGTGTACAGCGACGTCTCGGAGAACAAGCTCAAACAGTTGGACATGAGCCGCAAGGTGACCCTCCTGGCCATAGCCCGCTGCATGAAGGACAAGGCCTCCGTATCCAGTACGGCCGCGGAGAAGACCTATCACGTGGTGTGCGAGGAGTACGAGGTGCCTGCCCGCAAACATACCCAGTTCGCCACCTACATACAGGATCTGGAGAAGAACGGTCTCATAAAGACCGAGACACGCAGGGAGGAGGAGGGCGGCCGTGCCTTGTACATATACATCATGAATATCCCCCCGAAGGAGTTGGCCAAGAAACTGGAGTACATCATGGAGACGGATGCCGTGGAAGAGGGTTCCGAATGAAATGCGACCTATGCGGGAACGATGCCGTCACCTTCGTGAGATACAACGGGACCCATCTGTGCTCCGAACATTTAATAGATTATGTGGAGAGGAGGGTCAAAAAGGAGATCCGCAAGGAGATCTCGCTTTACAAAGGGGACACCGTCGGGGTAGCGGTCTCCGGAGGGAAGGACAGTATGGTGACCCTCAGCATCCTCCACTCCCTTTTCAACGAGAGGAACGGGATACGTCTCGTATGCATCTCGATAGACGAGGGTATCGACGGGTACCGCCCTCCGAGTCTGGATATCGTGAGGAGGTTCTGCTCGGAGGAGTCCATAGAGTACAGGGAGCGTTCCTTCTCCGAGCTGGGTCTTTCCATGGACGAGGTCGCCCCCGTGTCGGGGAGCAGCAGCCCCTGTACCTACTGCGGGGTCTTCCGCCGCAAGCTGATGAACGACGAGGCCCGTAAGGTAGGGGCCAAGTATCTGGCCACGGGACACAATCTGGATGATATAGCGCAATCGGTCATGATGAACATCGTGAGGGGAGACATAGAACGTCTGGCACGTCTGGGCCCCCATACGAACATCAGGCCCGGCCTGATCCCCCGTTTCTACCCGCTCAGACTGATCCCGGAGAAGGAGTCCTTGTTGTACTCCATCATCAAGGACATCCCCCATTGGGACGGGGAGTGTCCTTACTGGCAGGCGGCCCTGAGGAACGAGTACCGTGACCTGGTGGACGGTCTGGAGGACAGGTCCCCCGGATCCAAGTTCAGCATAGTGTCGTCATACGATAAACTGAAGCCTATGCTAACACAGACCTACTCCCCCGTGACCGAACTGAAGTTCTGTTCCTGCGGGGAGCCTTGCAACGGATCGCGCTGCAAGGCATGTGGATACGAGGATTATCTGATCAAGAGGATCAGAGGTCTCTGAAAGGTACCAGATCGCAGCATCCGCATTCGAGGCACATGGTCTTGCACGTACGTGTGTCCATGCCGTATCTGGAGAGGACGTCCTTGTGTATTCTGGCGACCTCCACCATCTCCTCCGGGGTCACGGGCGCAGGTTCCCCTATGGCCTTCTTCAGGGATTCGCCGTTGTACTTGTTGTGTCTGAGGGAACGGACCGTGGGGATGACACCGATCTCGCACAGCTGGCACATGCATTTTTCCAGGTCTTCGTGGGTTTCCCCCATACCGTAGATTATGTTGGAGGTGACATGACCCTTCCCGAAGTACCGGACCGCATGACCCAGACATCTCAGGATGTTCTCCCTGTCGAGGTCGGGGCACACTTTAGCGAATATCTCCGGGGTGGCCGCCTGTATGTTCAGCTTTATCTCGTCGGCCCCCGCATCCTTGAACGCTTTGATCTGGGATTCGCTGCCGGCATACGGTTCGATCCCGATCCTTATGTCGGGGAGGACCTTCTTCACCGCCTTTATGCATGAGATGAATCTGTCGGCCGTGCGGTCGACGTCGTTGTCCATGACGCCGCTGGTCAGGGATACGGCCACCACATGCATCTCGTTGTACGCGTCGAGGCATTTCTTCGCGATATCCTCGTCGGTCAGGCCCTTGTAGTCGGCGGCCGGGAGTCTGGGGGATGCGCAGAACGCACATCCGAAGGAGCATCTGGGATCCAATGTGAAGAACGCCTGCTCCGGACAGTGGTATACGACCGGATCGAACCTTATCTCGTCGATGAACGGTTCCCCTTGATGCGTGAGATAGAGGCTTCCGTCATCCCTCTCATGGAGTTCGAACTCCCCTCTATCGTAGGAGACGCTCTTCTTCACACGCATTCCGTGGAAGGAGAAGGCGACGGAGTCGCCTCCCGCTCCCGGTCCCGAAGTGGAATGGGACACCCTGACGGGTATCTCGAATCCCTCTGGCAGCTTTATGCCTCCGCCGAGTGCCAGCGTGGCCTTCTTAAAGATCAGATCTTCTTCCATTTAGCCCCATCTGCCGAATCTTCTATCGCATATCCCGCTTCGGAAAGGCGGTCGCGGATCATGTCCGCCAGGTCGTATTGTTTGCGCTTCCTGAGTTCTTTCCTCAGGTCTACAAGTATCCCCATGACGTCGGCGAAGGATCCGTCGTCCTTCTCCTTCTCCGGGAAGATACCCAGAACGTCGTCGATCTCGTCGAGGAATCCGAGGACGGTCTCGGCCCCCTCTTTCGTTATCGTCTTGTCCGCCAGCATCTTGTTGGTGGTGCGTGCAAGGTCGAACAGGGACTCTATGGCGGCACGTGTGTTGAAGTCGTCGTCCATGGACGATGTGAATCCCTCCCTCGCCTTGCAGACGGCCTGTGCTGCGTTGTCCGGGCTTCCGGAAGGTCCGTCGCGTGCGCACGCCTGGAGGTCGCGGTAGTTGTTCCAGAGCCTCTTGAGGGCGGCCTGTGCCTCGAGCATGTTCTCCTCCCCGTAGGCGAGCGGGCTGCTGTAGTGGGTGTTGAGGTAGTAGAAGCGGATGGTGTACTTGTCGAACTTCTTGGCCACATCGTCCACCTTGAAGAAGTTCTTCAGGGATTTGGACATCTTGACGGTCTTGCCGTCGGACCCTTTGGTCTCCAGCATCCCGTTGTGCATCCAATAGTGTGCCAGATGGGACCCGGTACATGCCTCGGTCTGCAGAATCTCGTTCTCATGGTGCGGGAAGATGAGGTCGTTGCCTCCCCCGTGGATGTCGATCTCGTCCCCGAGGTAGTGCCTGATCATGGCCGAGCACTCGATGTGCCAGCCGGGTCTTCCCTTGCCCCAGGGGGAATCCCAGGAGACCTCTCCGGGCTTGGCGCCTTTCCATACGGCGAAGTCCATGGGGTCCTCCTTGTCCTCGTTGGGTTCCAGCCTTCCGGAGGACCTCATCTCTTCGATGGACCTGTTGGAGAGTATCCCGTAGTCGGGGATCTTCTTGACCCTGAAGTACACGCTGCCGTCCTTGGTCGGATAGCCGTAGCCCCTGTCCACTATCTCCTTGACCATGTCGATGATGTACGGCATGCTGGTGCTCGCCTGGGGGTAGATGTCCGCACGGCGGACGCCCAGTTTCTCGATGTCCTCGAAGTACTTCTTGATGTATTCCGCGCTCAGGTCGAGGGCCTCGATCCCCCTTTCGTTGGCGCGGTTTATGATCTTGTCGTCCACGTCGGTGAAGTTGGTGACGAACGTCACGTCGTAGCCGAGGTAGCGGAGGTACCTGTTCACCACATCGAACACGATGATGCTCCTGGCGTGTCCCATGTGGATGTCGTCGTAGACGGTGACCCCGCAGACGTACATCTTGACTTTTCCGGGCTCTATCGGTACGAACTCCTCTTTCCTGTTGGTAAGGTTGTTGTGGATCATCAGGCTCATTCTCTCAGGCCTCCTTGTTCTTCTTCAGGGACTCGGTGAGGGTGCGGAGCTGTTCTATCTCCACCTCCATCCTGTCCATGCGGTCTTCGACCACGTCGGGAAGATGGTTGTGTTCCAGGACGTCCTTCATGTCGACGCGGACCCCGTTCCTGCTCACGATCCTCCCTGGGACCCCGACCACTGTGCAGTTCGGGGGTACCTCCTTCACCACCACGGAGCCGGCACCTATCCTCACGTCGTCGCCGATGGTGATGTTACCGAGCACGATGGCCCCTGCCCCCACCACTATGCGGTTGCCGAGGGTGGGGTGCCTTTTCTCCTTGTTGAAGGACACTCCGCCGAGTGTGACCCCCTGGTACAGGGTGACGTCGTCCCCTATGATGGTGGTCTCCCCGATGACCACGCCGGTGGCGTGGTCGATGAAGAACCTCTCCCCGATGGTGGCTCCGGGATGGATGTCGCATCCGGTCTCCTCGTGTGCCTGGAAGTTCAGCGCCCTCGCCTCCTCCAGTTTGCCGGCCAGCCAGAGCTCGTGGCTCTTCCTGTACATGCATACCGCACGGAATCCGGTGTGGTATTTCTTGGCGTCTTCCTCGTCAATTATTGCGGGGTCGCGGTCCATGACCGCCTTGAGGTCTCCGGGATAGTAGTCCATCTTCTATCAGGCTCTAATCCAAGGCACAGTAATTAAGGATTATCAATCCCGCACGCGCGTACTGTCGTCCATATGATGCCATAACTTATATTAACAATTGTTTATACAAATATCCGGAAGCTGTTTGTTCCCGGGGCGGCCTCCTGCCGCCGCCGGGTTCAGTGTCTGTGCCTGACGGCGAGGCCGATTATCGCCAGGATGATGACGATCCCGACGGCCCCGAGGATCTTGGGGTCCATGTCCTCGACGTATCCGAGGACCTTATCGACGACCCCCTCCTCCGTGTACACCGCGTGTATCGTGAGGTCGTTCGGACCGATCCTGTACTTCTCCCACGAGGCTTTGTATCCCTCCTTGGGAGGTATCTCCGGTTCGGGGAGGGACTTGTCCTCTACCGTGAACTCCACGGTCGATACGGTGACGCCGTCGATGACGAAAGTGGCGGTATAGGTTATCGGGGTGTAGACCGCGTTCACCGTGACGTTGTCCAGGATCAGGGTGTAGGCCTCCCAGACCCCGGTGTATCCGGCCTTCGGGGGCACGGCGGGTTCCGTCACGGTATCGGTCACCGATTCGAACTGGATGGTTTTGACGGTCCTTCCGTCGGCCTTGAAGTAGATGTTGTACACGTCGACCCATTGGGCATAGAACGTCACATCCCCGGTCACGGTGTATTCCGCTCCGGCAGCGTATTTCGTACCTCCGAATCCGGGGTCGGTGTACCATCCCTTGAACGCATGGCCGCTCCAGGAGGGTTCCTCGAGGATGATGACGTCGTCCTCGTTCTTCATGACCGGTTGGATCGCATTTCCTCCGTTGGTCTCGAACGACACGGTGTACGAAGGGGGAGAATACGTATCGGAGGCGAGGGTCGGGATGGAGAACATGTCGCTGACAGTGGACGGGTCATGCGATTCCCCCACGGTTATTGCGGGTCCCGACGGGGTCAGCATCCCCATCGTATTCGATCCTGCGAGCATGTAGTTGTAGATGGTGGTCGTCTGGTCGTCCCATGTGCAGTCCACCAGGTACCACTTCCCGTCATCCATCATCACATAGTTCCACATATGGCCTTCCGGGGTGTTGCTGGAAGATCCTTTGGCTTCTCCGGTGACGGTTATGCAGGGGATGCCGTAACGGTCGCATAGGAGCTTGAAACTCTTAGCGTATCCTTCGCATACTACATTGTGGTCTCCGGCCAATGCGGTATAGGCGGAGCGTATGACGGATGAATTCTCCTCGTTATCCGTACTAGAATAAGTCAGGGTGGAGGCGAGCCCGTCATGTATAGACTTGACCGCCGTGTACCTGTTGGTATTGTCTATATGGAAGTTTTCAACAGCTTGGTCGAAGGCGGCCTTCTCCTCACTGTTGGTGGAGAATGCAGTAGGGAAGGAATAAGTGATGGTCCCGCCTGTGACGATGTATTTCAGTCCCGTGCCCATCCAATACAGTTCGGGCTTTTCCGAGACGAGAGCCATGCGGATTTCGGACAGGGTTGAATCAAGGGTGTGTTTTACATTCGTTACGGAATCATCATCGAACCAGTCCATGTTCAATGCTATGTCGAAAGACGATTCTCCCGGTTCCAACGTCAGGGCCTTGTCGTAGACGGCCTTTCCTATCTGATCCAATTGGTCGTAGTAATATCTTGTATAATCGTCGCCGGTGGCCTCGGATTCCTCGGAGAGGACGGTCCATATGACGGCGACGGACATCAGGGCGACCGCTATGGCGGCCATTTTTTTCGCATAGCCGGAACGGCGGTATGCGGAGCCTGTACGGGACATACTGTTGTACCAGTATGGAGATATTAAACCGTTTTTCGGGGCCGGTCCTTCCGGCCCCCGGAGGTCTCAGTCCTCGAACCCCTCTTCCTTCTCCTTCGCCGCCGGGGCGAAGTTGACGGCGGGGCAGGGACCGTAGCAGTGCATGCAGAATATGCACTCGTCCTCGTGGATGCGGACCTTGCCGTCCTCCATGTAGAGGGCGTGGGAATCGCATCTGGCGGCGCAGAGGCCGCAGCCGACGCAGTTGAATGCCCTGGCGATCAGCTGTGACGCATGGTCCATCTGGTTCCTTGCGTCGTTCTCCACGAACGCCTTGCTCACGATCGAACCCGCGCCGTAGAACGTGACGTAGTTGGCGGTGAGGCTGTCCTCCGCCTCGTTAAACTGCACGACCCAGCCGAGGGCATGGGCGAAAGGCTCCAGCTTCTTCAGGTCTATGGGCCTCGAGAGTGCGGCCTCTATGCTGTATCCCAGTGTGCAGGGGGAGTATCCGTCCTGCACCTTTATGGCGACCGGGCCGTCGTCATCGTACTCCTCTTTCTTCACCTTCATCGGGGGCACCTCCTTCCCCGTGACCCTCTTGATCTCGTCCTTCACGGACTGGGGGGCGGACTTCCATCTCCACAGGCCGTATTTCTTCCATTCCTCGGGGAGTCCCGCCTTCCGGGAGTATTCCGTCAGGTATCTGTCCCACTCCGGGTATCTGGAACTGGCACGGGACACCGTGTCGATGTCGGCCATGTCGGAGGCCGGACACATGAAGCACCCTATCCTGTCCAGGCCGTGGGCGTACCACGTGTTGTAAGGCTCCTTCTTGTAGAAGATATAGAGCCAGACGTGCATGGCCATCCAGTTCTGGATGGGGGAGGCACCGATCTGTCCGGGGGTCCAGGGGTTCTTCCACACCCTGGGCTTGGCGTTCCTGGCCTCCGACTCGTACTTCCTCTGACCGATGAAAGAGAGGACCCCGTCCGGGAAATTCTTGGTGATGAGGCTCACGGTGGGACCGAGTTTGTTCGTCTTGCAGCACCACCTGTAGTCCTTGGCGGGCGGACCGAAGTAGACCAGGTTCCCGAAGAAGGCGTCCTTGGGAGGTTCCTGCTCTATGAGTGCCAGACCATGTCTTTTCGCGAATTCGTGGACGTATTCGACGGTCTCGTCGAGCTCCAGTCCGGTGTTCACGAACATGGGTCTGATGTCCAGTCCCGCATCCATGGTGAGGAGCATCGTGGCGAGGGAGTCCTTCCCTCCGGAGAAGGAGACCACCGTGGGGAGGGGGTACTGCTCCATGGTCTTCCTTATGAAGTCTATGGCCTCGTCCCTCCTCTTCTCGATGATCCCGCGGTTGGCCTCCACCGCATCGTCCCAGGAATGTGCCAGATTCGATGATACCATGGCCTCGGGCTTGTGCCACCTGGTCTTCACGGATATCCCGTGGTCCGACTCCTTCATCTCTGTACCCGTCATCTTGGCCACCCCCGTACCGATGACGGTCCTGTCCGCGGTGACCATTATGACCTCGTCGTCCTCTTCGATCCCGGGGTCGGCGTCCACCACTCCGGGGGCCATGAGGTTCCTGTTCTGCTGGATGAACGGGACGGCCTCGTCCTCTATCACGACCCAGCCTTTGGTCATGGTCCCGGCTATCCTCATGGCCCCCTGCATGCGGATGATGAACCTCCATCCGACGCCGAGGTCGTATCTGAGGGTGGCGACCACGGTCCCGTCGGCGAGGACCTCCTCCATCCTGTCTATGGCAGGGGCCTTGTTCATGACCGCCAGGTGTCCCTCGGGTATCAATGCCATGCCGCAGCCTTCCCCGAAGCATCCGTCGGCCATCGCCCTCACGCGGTCGATGTCGTGGTCGAACGCGGGACGGGAGTCCGCCGGCGGCGTGAGCTCGGTCACGTATGTGTCCGTGCCGCAGACGGGGCATGTCTTCGATTCCATAATTGGGAGGTTGCATTTGGGGCACCACCTGAGGTGGTTCTTGCCCAGCTTGGTCATGGCCATGCCCGTTATGTAGAAAGACGGTGGATTTATACTGTTGGTCAGGTTGGGTTTTTATACCAAATACTGTGTAGAAAGGAAATCGTATGAAAAAAGCCGCGTTTGGTGCGGCTATCTGTATCGGCCGGAAGGATGGGATCCGTCCGATGCCTCGAAGTGATCAGATGCAATACACGTACAGATTACGTCCCATCGGAAGGAATGCCGTCATAACCGCCCTTGTCCTCACATGCCTTTTGGCTACGTCGTTATACACGCTATCGTCCGCGGACGGGTCGGATGCGGAAGGGGAGGGATATCTCGTGTCCTTCGACGTCTGCATGACCGGGGACGGTTCGCCCGCAACCCCCTATTCCATGAGGACCGACGCATACGGGTCGCTGACGTCCTCTCTCCCCCGTGTCGAGTGCGACGGATACGTCTTCAACGGATGGTACGACGCCGACGGCAAGAGGATCAGGGTCAACAACGTGTTCACCGAGGACACGACCGTCTACGCCCATTGGACGAGGACCTCTTCGGACCCTATTGTGGTCCTGTTCGTGATAAACATGGTCGGGGACGTCACCCCCGCCTCCCCGGCCGGGAGACTGGTCCTCCAGGACGGGACCCTCGGGACGCTCCCGGAACCCTCCTTCGGCGGATTCACCTTCACCGGGTGGTATACGGATGCGGAGTGCCTTCCGGAACAGAGGGTGTCCACGTCCATGCACTATTCCTCCGATACGATGCTCTATGCGGGATGGGACGCCGACAGCGTCTCCTCCCACTTCACCGTCTCCTTCAAGTCCTGCATGAACGGCCTCGATGACCCTGCGGATATGGACACAGGGGACGATGCGAGGGTCGGAGACCTCCCCGTCCTGTACAGGGGAGGCAAGGTCTTCGAGGGATGGTACACCTCGAACGGCCTCGAGGTCACGCAGACCGCCGTCTTCACGTCCGACGTCGTCGTCTACGCCCACTGGTCGGATAAGGAGAAGGATTGGGTGCCCATCCTGTGGGCCCTGCTGATCTCCGTCTTCCTTCTCGCCGCCCTCTGGAGGATCGACGGGCACTACAGGCACCCGCTGGCCACGGTGGACCGCATACCCACGGCGTCCGAGGACGAGATCAGGAGGTATCAGACCGCCTGCTACGCCGATATCGCGGAGAGGCAGGGCAGGGTCGCAGAGATGTCCGCCAGGGTGAAAGCGCTCTCCGACAGGAGGAGGGTCGGTACGGCCGATGCGGAAGAGGAAGAGGAGCTCTCGGCCCTCCGCGGGAGGCTGGAGGCGGAGAAGGAGGCCCTCCGCGAGGTCAGGAGGAGGTACAACTCCGAGATGAGGACCATGTACGGCATCGACATCACCCGCACCCCTCTGATATTCTACGAGGTCCGCGTCCTCCTCCCCGCCCTATAAACTATAAATGTCTTCCAGTATGTAAGGCGCAAAAAGAAGTGAAATGCCATGCAGAAGAAGATTAAGGCATCCAGGCGCTCGATGGGAATGAACTACGCGATCCGCGAGATCACCGTACCCGCCGCCGCAGCTGCCGCGCGTGGCACCAAGATGTACAACTTCAACATCGGGGACCCCAACAAATGGGACTTCGAGACGCCCGAGTACTTCAAGGAGACCCTCAGGCAGGCGGTGGACAGGACCGACAACGGGTACGGGGACTCCCAGGGGAACCTCGACCTGAGAAAGGCTATCGTCGACAGGGAGTACGAGAAGAACGGCGTCTCGATAAAGGCGGAGGACGTCTACGTCACCGCCGGGGTCAGCGAGTGCATCAATGTCATGATGGGTGCGTTCGTGGAGCCCGGAGACGAGATCCTCGTCCCCGGACCCGGATATCCCAACTATGCGCAGTATATCAACTTCTACGAAGGGAAGACCGTCCCGTACAGGATGATAGAGGAGGAGGATTGGGCCCCCGACGTGGATATGATCCGCTCCCGCATCACCAACAGGACGAAGGCGATCGTGGTCATCAACCCCAACAACCCCACGGGAGCGGTCTACAGGGAGAAGGACCTCCGCGAGATCGGCAACATCGCCGCCGAGTACGATATCCCGGTCATCTCGGACGAGATCTACGACAAGATCGTCTTCGACGGCGAGTTCTATTCCATGTCCCGCCTTCCCGACGACATACCCAGAGTTATCCTCAACGGGTTCTCCAAGGTCAACCTGATGCCCGGATGGAGGGAGGGTTACTGCTATTTCATGGACAGGAACGGTCTCATGGACGAGATCCGCGAGGGTATGATGAAGCAGTTCCGTGCCAGGATATGTGCGAACGTCCCCTGCCAGGAGGCGGCGAGGGTATCGCTGCAGGGCCCCCAGGATTACATCGTGGACATGAACAGGAAGCTCAAGGAGAGGGCGGAGTTCAGTTACAAGAGGCTCAACGAGATCCCGGGGATAAGCACCAACAAGCCCCACGGCGCCCTGTACATCTTCCCGAAGATCGAGCTCACCGACTGGAAGACGGACAAGGACTTCGTATACGACGTCATCGACAAGACCGGCGTCGTCCTGGTCCACGGATCCGGTTTCTGCGAGGAGTTCGGACAGGGGCACTTCAGGTCCATCCTGCTCCCGCCGATGCCCGTACTCGAAGAGGCGTACGACCTCCTCGAGAAGTTCATGGTCAAGCATCAGTGAGACGTTCCAGGCGGTCTTTTCCGACAAATCCCGCTTGTAACGGCAGTGTATCCGACAGAATATGGCGGCCGGATACGGGTCTCATCCCCGTACCCGGTCCTGTAAGGTTTATCGGGGGTTCCCGGTCGGCGGGTCCTCATACATGTACTTCTTGCACAGGGGGATGAGTATCCCTCCGACGGCGTTCCCGACTATCACCACGAGGATGAAGAGGAAGGCGTCGAGCGTGAACGTCCCGGAGGCACAGAAGTAGAACATGTCCGCTATTGAGTGCTCGAACCCGGCCAATATGAAGACGGGGACGCATACGAAGGTAGCCAGATACTTTTTCTGGGTCTTGTAGTAGTCTGCGGCGATGAACATCAGCATACCGCAGAACACGCCCTTGCAGAACACGCGCCACCAGTCTATGTCCCCGCCCAGTTTCGCATCGACTATCAGGACCTCGGCCGCTTCGGGCATGGGGATCATCTGACCGATGATCAGCGCTCCGACGAAGTTACCGAGGATGATGACGACGAGGTCCACCAGGTACGAAGGTTTGTTCTCGACGGCGTATCCCACCTTCCCGGTGTAGAGGTCCAATCTGAACGTGAAGACCGTGAAAAGACCTATGGAGAAGAGGATCGCCCCGACCCATTTGTATTCGGACGTCACCATACCCATGAAGATACAGCCGCCCAGCCCGATGGCGATACCCGCGAGTATGGCCCTCAGGAAGCATTTCATGTAATGTTGTATCATTTTTTACGCACCCCATAAGACTCCGCACGGTTTCTCCTATTGTATCGAACGGGACAGGCGGGCGTCTCGATGGTTTACGTTTATCGGGAACCTCGCTCCATCGTTATGTAGATTGCCGTCTACGGAACATACGGCAAATGTCGAACTCCATGACAGCCGGCCATTTCCCCCATACAAAAAGGAACCTTTTCATCAGACCGCGGACGGCCCATACGCACACGGCGGCGACCAGTGCCCCGGCCAGGACGTCGGTCGGCCAATGGACGAACAGATAGAGGCGGGAGAACGCCACGAACGCGGCCCAGACGAGGGCGGCCGCCCCCCATTTCCTGTCATATATCAGGACCGAAAGTGCCAGCACGGACGCGTTGGCGGTGTGTCCCGAAGGGAACGAGTAGTTGGTGGGGGCGGGGATGAGGAGGTTCACCGGATATTCCATGAACGGACGGTCCCTGGCGGTGACCTCCTTCAGGGGGACTTCGAACAGGATGTCGCAGACGGCCTCGGCGGCGAACACCAGTATGCCGAGTTCGCGGGTCCTCCGGGGGACCATGAGCAGAAGTGCCAGACAGTATACCGCGGCCCCGCTGGCCAATATGTCGGCGGCCTCGGAGGCCAGGTCCAGGAACGCATTGGACATGTTGTCGCGTATCCATATCAGGACATCCAGTTCGGACACGGACATGATTCGGAGTACGCGTATAAATATGGTCGGGACGGATCCTGCGGGTTCCGATGTATCCTTCGCTAGCCCGACGGATCCGATGTCTCATCCGTATCGGATTACTGAGTATGAAGACCGAAGGGATGTCGATGATGTGACGGCCGTGTCATATGATCCAAGATCATCGGATCCTCCGCCGGCCTACATGGATTTTCATGTGATTTAATCAAACGATCGACCAATATCCGGTCAATTTATCCCGGCATTGGAATTGATGTCCTTTATCGCAGACCTTATGCCGCTCCATATGCTCATGTCGCTGAACAGCTCCGGGATCGTACCGTAGTTGGTGAAAGGGGATTCTGTAAGTACGGATAGATCCGATATGGCCCCGTTACGAACCACATACTCTATGATCTGGTTGACGAAATGGATCTGCTTATCATCCAATCTGGATTCATCCAGGTATTTGGAGAATGTCTTCTTGGCCGCATTCATGTCGAGACCGGTGATCTCCCTGATGAACAGTGCCAGAGGTTTGTTCCCGTACTCGGCCTGATAGTCGTCTATCGTGCCGACCTCACTCCAGAGGATCTCCTGGAGTTTCTCCACGTCGCCATCGTCCAGCGGGATATTGGTCTTCAGTTTTTTGATGACATCCTCGTCTTCATGGGTACGGATATAATGTTCGGCCCTCTCGCGATACGAGCTGAGGCCCTCATCCGTCAATTCGGACGGATTGATGTCTATGCTAAGTATCTCGTCGATGAAATTGGTCTTCTTGGAGGACTTTACCTTGGAAGGGATGTATTTCATTATGTCGCGAAGATCGACCCTTATGCGTTCATATGTTTCCAGGTCTCCGTTCTCCAGATATCCGTCGCGGAGGACGTACTCGATCGTCTCCCTGCGGTCGGCGACGTCCGGTATGACCATTTGCTTGGAAAGCGCATCCGCCCAGTGTCTGACCTTCTTGAAGAGCATCTTCTTGGGCGAGTCGGTGATGTATCCGCGCTCTATCATCAGCATGAGCGCATCCATCCTTATGGCACCCGGATCGTCATCGTACGGCAATATGAGGTGCGACAGTTCCGCCTCCATCTCTGCGACATCCTCCAAGGTCAGGGAATCCAATACCTCCGGACGGCTGTAATGTTCCACGGCGCGGAGGTGTTGGATGACCGCGAAGTTGTCTTTGTTGAGCTCATCGATCTTCTTCTTCAGGTCTGCGACGATGTCTTTCCTGAAGGAGATGTAAGGTTCGGACCTGAAGCCGAGTTCCTGCAGCTTGCAGGCCACCAACGCCTTGACGGTGAAAATACGGCCCTGTATCGTATCCTGCTCTTTCACGGAGATCCCTTTGGGGTTGACCCTGAAGAACTCGAAATTCCTGCAGAAGTCGAATATGTAGAAACAGTCCTTATCCTCCCCGTCGATGAGCCCCGGACAGAGTCTGGTCCCTCTCCCGATCATCTGCCAGAACTTGGATTTGCTGTACACGGGCTTGAAGAACACCAGGTTGAGGATATCCGGGACGTCGATCCCGGTATCCATCATGTCGACCGAGACGGCTATGCGTACCGTGGATTCCGGGTCCTTGAACTTATCTATCATGTTGTCGGCATAGGAGTAGTAGTTGTCGATGACCTGACATTCGTCGAGGTGGCTGGGATACTGTTCGTTGAACACCTCCCGGATGAACTCGGCGTGCTCGTGGTTCCTCGCGAAGATGATGGTCTTTCCCAGAACGCTTCCGTCTTTGATCTTCAGCCCCATCCTCATGAGGGTGTCGAGGACGCGTACGACCGTATCGCGGTTGAACAGCCATTTGTTTATCTTCTGGCTCTCGATCTTCTCGGGCAGGACCTCGTCATTGATGAAGAGTTCCTCGTACTCATCCTTCTCCTCGGGGGTGAGGTCGACGTATACTACGCCGCGGTCCAGGAATTTTGTCTCCACTTCGACGGACCTGTAATCCACGAGGAATCCGTCGCTGACGGCCTGGGCGAGCTCGTAGCCGTATGTGGGTATGCCCTTCTCCAGGTTGAACACTTCATAGGTGTTCTTGTCGATATCGTCCTTGGGGGTGGCCGTCAGACCGACCAGGAGTCCGTCGAAGTAATCGAATATCTCCCGGTACTTGTTGTATATGCTGCGATGGGCCTCGTCCACGATTATGAGGTCGAAATGCCCGTTGGAGAATGTGCGGGTGTTGTCCTTCTCCCTTACGTCATCGATGAGGTTTATCATGGTCTGATAGGTGGAAAGCACACACCTGGCATGCGTATCGCAGTTGTTCTTGCATAGGTTGGTGGTCGACAGGGACGGGAGGAGTTTGGTGAAATTGTCCGCCGCTTGGGAGACGAGGCTCGTACGGTCGGCCAGGAAAAGGACGTTGCGGACCCACCCCTTGCGGAGCATGACGTCGACGAGGGATATGATGGTACGGGTCTTCCCGCTACCGGTGGCCATCACCAGCAGGGCCTTCCTCTGTTTCTTCTCAAAGGCGGAGCATACCGCCTTTATGGCCCCTTTCTGGTAATATCTGTCGCTTATGCCGTCTTTTATGGTGGCATCCGAGAGGTTCTTCTCGCGGTTGGCGGAGAGGTTGAACAGTTTCTCCAGGTCGCGTTTGCAATAGATACCCCATACCTTGCGTTCCTGATAGTTGCGGTCGTCGAGGATACGTGTCTCGAAACCGTTGGTGAGGAAGATGACAGGTCTCTTGTGGAACTTCTTCTCCAGCAGGTCTGCGTATAATTTCGCCTGGTATCTTCCTGCGGAAGGGTCCTTGGACGTACGTTTCGCCTCCACGACCGCCAGGGGGTATCCGTCGTCCTTGAAGAGCACATAGTCTGCGTAACCCACATTGGAGGCGTTGGGCATGCCTTCCAGTTCATACTCGTCGATCCAATCGTGGTTCTCGACCCATCCTGCATCGCGGAGTTTCTCATCGATGTATCTCTTACGGGTCTCGAATTCGGAGATCTCCTCCTCGGAGAGTTCGCAGTCCTGTGTTTCAGACATTTTACTGGGCGGCATATCGGTTTACGTAGATATTAAACCGAACGATGGAAATCCATGGATATTCTGGAAAACGGCAGGATGATCGGGTTCGACGGTCTCTACAAATTTCGATTTATCGACTTGTTCAACAAAGTCCACATATTGTTTCTGTTCATC
>ERZ779888.60-NODE-60-length-151514-cov-5.890261_pt1 | contig 151514 bp, 131 predicted proteins | sample MGYA00511245_ERZ779888 | MGnify/ENA primary metagenome ERZ779888 (study PRJEB29588, sample SAMEA2155255) | human gut metagenome | biome: human gut; feature: human-associated habitat; material: faeces | place: Denmark | collected 2008/2010 ...
ATCAATGCCTATTTTTACCTTGGCATCTGGTTTTCGTTTGCCCAAAAGGCACACATTCTCTATCCCGGTCGTCTGCGGGAACATATCCACACAGCAGATCCGCTCTGCCTCATACCCTCTCGCTAACAACACCTCTAAATCCCTTGCAAGGCTCGTTGGCTTGCAGGAAATATAGACCATCTTTTCTACTCCGTAGCTGATGATCTTTTCTAATGCCTTGGGATGGATCCCGTCTCTTGGCGGATCTAAGACAATGAAATCCGGTTTTTGTTCAATGTCATCGAGCACCTTTAAAACATCGCCTGCTAAAAATTCACAATTCTCTAAATGGTTACGTTTTGCATTTTCTTTCGCTGCTTCCACCGCTTCTTCAATGATCTCTACTCCGATCACCTCTTTGGCAACCGGGGCTAGAATCTGTGCGATCGTTCCGGTTCCACTGTAAAGGTCATAGACTACCTTTCCGTTTCCTGCATCGGCAACATACTCCCGTGCCGTCTCATAGAGTACCTCCGCTCCAAGAGAGTTTGTCTGGAAAAATGAAAACGGCGAAATAGAAAAATGCAGTCCGAGCAGTTCCTCATCAAAATGATCCTGACCATATAAAAGTTCCGTGCGTTCATTGATCACGGCATCGGCTACACTGTCATTTTCCGTATGCAGGATTCCGACAACAGTGCCCTCTAACTCCAGCGCACAGATGGTTGCTGCCATCTCTGATAACAGCTCTTTTATATCTGCTCCCTCTATCGGCTGCGTGGTCGTCACAAGGTCAATCAGAATCTCTCCGGTCTTAACAGCTTTTCGCACCAGCAGATGACGCAGATAACCCACATGACTCATTTTATGATAAAAAGGAACCTGATGCTCCGTAAAAAAGTCCAGTACACCTCTTAAAATTTTAGAATAATCCTCATCCACGATACGGCATCCGTCCACCGTTACAATATCATGAAAACTTCCGCGTTTATGCATTCCAAGACTGAGCGGGCCATCCTTGACTTCATCTCCAAAAGAAAACTCCATTTTATTGCGATAAGCAAGACTTCTCGGACTCTCTTTGACACCCTCGAAAATCTCATCTAACTCATAACCTGCATTCAAAAGCACCGGTGCTAACAGATTTTTTACCTGCGTTTCCTTGATCTTAAGCTGCTCTTGGTACGGTACTCCCTGATACATACAACCGCCGCATTTTCCGAAATAGGCACACTCTTCTTCTGTCTGAAGCGGGGACTTTTCTATGACCTCTAAGAGTCTTCCCTCTGCCTTGCCTTTTCTTTTTTTATTGATGGAAAAACGGATTTTTTGTCCTTCGATGGCATTTTTTACAATGACCTTCTGTTCTTCTCCTTCTACACTGACAATTCCCTTATTTGGAAACGCCACTCGTTCTACAATTCCTTCTAAAACCTGTCCTTTTTTCATACATACTCCTATACCTATACTCAACAAAAGTGTGCTTCGCACACTTCCACACTCTATTTTCATTCGTAACACAGCTTTTGTTCCGCGCGCGAGCGATGCTGCATAGCAGCTATTTACTCCTCCGCGAGCTGTGCATCTTCGCCCGAAGGGCTTTTTACTCTATAGGAAACACGACTTTTATGCTTTAACATAACATGGTATTTCCTATAGAGCAAAAAAAGGACTGCAATATGATTGCAGCCCTTTCGTATTATTCTTTCTTATTCTGAATCTGCATCGTCCTCAAATTCATTCTCATCTTCGTCAAAGAAGTCTTCGTCCATTTCATCGTCGAAGTCATCTTCAAAATCCTCTAAATAATCAGGTGCAAAGAAACGATATACAGCATATGCAATTCCTGCTACTGCTGCTACAATTCCTACCACTGCAAGTACTTTGAGAACCTTGTTATTTTCTTTCTCTTCTTCCTCTTTTTTCTTTAATAACTCGTTTAACATCTCTTCTACTCTGCTCATAGCCACGCTCCTCCATTTCCATATGCTGGTTACTGTTTGATTTTTTTCAGTATATCATATTTTTTCCTAATAGCCTATACATAATTCGTAAATTTTTAAAAATTTTATACTTTTTTTAGCTTTGCAAAAGAAGCAAACATTTTTTTCACACCGACCTTATCAAAGTCCACAGTTACCTCATAATCACGTCCGCCCTGCACGATATTCTGCACCGTTCCTTCGCCAAATTTCATGTGTCTGACGCGGTCTCCTTCCTGATAGCCGAGCGATGCCGGATTGCCCGGTGTTCCAAAGGATTTTTCCGGTTTTTGCGGCATACCGTATGGTTTTGCCCGGAAGATCTGCTTTGCCTGCTGATACGTTGCCGCTTTTGGCTCTTTATGCTCTTTTTCTTTACGGACAGCACCGCTTAACAGTTCTCTTGGGATTTCTTTTACAAATCGTGATACTTTATTATATTGTGTTTCTCCACGAACCATTCTCTGTTTTGCACAGGTAATGGCAAGATTCTGTTTTGCTCTTGTGATCCCCACATATGCCAGACGGCGTTCCTCTTCTAATTCCGCTGCCGCATCGTCTGCCACAATGCTCATATAACTTGGAAACAGTCCGTCCTCCATTCCTGCAAGATATACCTGCGGGAACTCTAACCCTTTGGCACTGTGAAGTGTCATCAGAATAACATAATCCTGATCTTCATCGAGACTGTCGATATCGGCAACTAATGCAACCTCTTCTAAAAATCCGCTCAGACTCGCAGGCTCTCCGTTTTCTTCACAGACATCCTCATAGGCTGCCGCCTTGCTGATCAACTCATCAATATTTTCAATCCTTGCCTTTGCTTCCTCCGTATCCTCGGCCTCTAATTCCGTCACATATCCGGTCTGCTCGATAATATCCCTTAACAGCTCTGATACGCCTAAAATTTCCGCTTTAGAACGCATGGATTGGATAAACATTACAAACGGTTTGATCTTTGAAGCGGCACGTCCTAATGTGGTGATCTCTTCTGCACCACGCAACGCATTGTAAAAGCTGATATCATGGGCATCTGCATATTCCTGCACACGGTTTAAGGTTGTCGCTCCGATCCCGCGTTTTGGCACGTTGATGATCCTCCGCACTGCTAAATCATCTCTGGCATTGTCGATCGTTTTTAAATAGCACAGTAAATCCTTGATTTCCTTTCGCGCATAGAAGTTGACTCCGCCAACAATCTTGTAAGGAATCCCGCTGATGACAAAACGCTCCTCAAAAAGACGTGACTGGGCATTCGTACGATACAAAATGGCACAGTCTTTATACTGATAATCACCGGCCTCTACTTTTTTTCTGATATCTTTTGCTATGTAGTCTGCCTCTTCATATGCCGTATCAAACTGTTCAAAATCAATCTTGTCTCCTGTGCCGTTTTCTGTCCAAAGTGCCTTTTCTTTTCGTCCTTCATTGTTTTTGATGAGTCCGTTTGCAGCATCTAAGATGGTCTGTGTGGAACGATAGTTCTGCTCTAACTTGATCACTCTGGCATTTGGAAAATGTTTTTCAAAATTTAAAATATTATAGATATTCGCACCACGGAACTTGTAAATGGACTGGTCATCATCACCGACCACACAGAGGTTCTGATATTTGGACGCTAATGTCCGGATCAGTTCAAACTGTGCCGTATTGGTGTCCTGATACTCATCGACCATGATATAACGGAATCTTTCCTGATAATAGTCAAGCACCTCTGCATCTGCACGGAACAGCTCTACGGTTTTCATGATCAGATCGTCAAAATCCAATGCATTATTCTTTTTTAATGCTGCCTGATATTCCCGGTATACCTTTGCCTGACGCTGTCTGTTGTAATCTCCTGCTGCTGACAGTTCAAATGCTACAGGGTCCATCAGTTCGTCCTTTGCAGAAGAGATCGCATTTAAAAATGTCCGCTCTTTGTAAATTTTTGTATCAATCTCTAACCGTTTACAGATGTCCTTCATCAACGTCTTCTGGTCATCAGAATCATAGATCGTGAAATTGTTATCAAACCCCAGCCGGTCTATATGTCTGCGAAGAATCCGTACACAGGTGGAGTGAAAGGTGGATACCCAGATGCTCTCTGCCCCGTATCCGACCTGCTCACTGATACGTTCCCGCATCTCGCCTGCAGCTTTATTCGTAAAGGTAATTGCCATGATATTGTAGGGATTGACTCCCTTTTCTTCTATTAAATAGCCCGTCCGGTAGGTCAGCACACGCGTTTTTCCTGAACCCGCTCCTGCTAAGATCAGTACCGGTCCCTCGGTCTGAAAGACGGCTTCTTTTTGCATATTATTTAACTTCTCGTACATAAAATTCCCCTTATCTTTCTTTTATCTCTGTTAAAGGCTAGCATTTTTCTGTTTCAGTGTCAATCTTTAAAAAATGGGTTTACGTCAAAACTTTAATATGCTAAAATTTTAAGTAAACAAAGGACTAATCAAAGGAGATTGATACTATGAGTAAAAATGTTCATACCGAGGCAGTGAATCATTTATTTGATGCAATTCTGTCTTTAGAAAATAAAGAAGAGTGTTACCGTTTTTTTGAAGATGTCTGTACCGTCAATGAGCTGCTCTCACTCTCGCAGCGTTATGAAGTAGCACGAATGCTGCGCGCACAGAAAACTTATCTGGATATTGCAGAAAAAACCGGAGCTTCTACTGCAACGATCAGCCGTGTCAACCGCTCGTTAAATTACGGAAATGACGGTTATGATATGGTATTTGAGCGGGTATCTGTAGATGATGATTCCGAATCCTAAGAAAAACAGACCTGATCAATATATTCAAAATAACAGCCAGAGAAAACTAATAAAATACTACTAATACTAATAATACTGAAATTACACTAAAAATAATACCGGAATCATAGGTGAAACTTTGCCATGCCAATATGATGCACTGGCTCTGTCCCACTCATGATTCCGCTTTTGGATTCGTTAGATTATTTTATTCTTCTATACTTCTATTTCTTTGTCTTTTTCGCTTCTTTTTTAGCATCTTTTTTGGATTCTTTCTTATCCTCCTGCGGAAGGGAATCGATTATTTTTTCAATCAGCGTCTTTTTGATATACACATCAAAGCTCAGTTCACAGATAAATGCAAATGTCTGTAAAAATTCTCTGTCTTTTTCTGAGAGATCCTCACAATCTAAAAAGGTCTTCTGGCTGATACTATACTTTCTCGCTAAATCCTTTAAAAGATTCTTTGTCTCCTCACTTTCTAAACTGAACACCTCACTGTAGATATCCGTCATACCCACGGAACTTTCCTTGTCTGTTCCAAAATACTTGTCCGTGATCGGGTTTAATATCCGCTGGATATCACTGATGCTCAAAATATTTTTAAAATAGTAAATAAAGATCAGACAGAGGATATGCTCTTTGGTATATTTCTTCTTCTCCGGTGGCGGGATCAGATTATTCTTCGCATAGTTGTTGATCATCGTCTTTGTCAGGATCTTGTCCTCAGGATAACGCTTCGATGCCTCTAACTGGGAATCCATAAACGTAGTGACCTGATCCATATATAAATCAATATTCGGCAGATCCTCCGGCTTTATATAGTCGATTCTATGCAGAACATCGGTCACTGCACTTAAGAAGTCTTTCATATCTATTGTCATAAATTCACCTCGAATTATATTATATAGTATTGAAAACTACTTGTAAAGACCTCGATGCTCTTTTTCATGTATGATCAGGGTGTTAAAAGGCGATTCCAAGTTTTTTGATTGGCAAATTGCACAAAGCCGGGACTGCTTTTGTGACTTTAGACGAAAGTTAGTAAATCTTAGTCTGGCTGTTCATGCATAGTGTTTTGCTGCCATGGACGGCAGCAAAAGTCTTAAGCCCCATGGACGGGGCGTTTAAGACGTACACGTCATTCCATCACAACCTGACTCAGGCAGACTTAGATTTTCTTATTTTCGTACAACGGAACAAAATAGACTCAGCTTTGTACAAGTTGCCAGCCACTAAGTTGTGAGGCGCCTTTTGACACCCTAATCCATATATATATAATAGTTCAGATACTGACGGATCAGTTCGGTAGAAGTATTCGCGATCAGTTCCTCCGGAAATTCCACACTCTCTAATACGTTTACGGCTTCCCTGTGATTTCCTACCGCATTGTCTGCATGGGCATCCGAATCCATGATCACCGGCACCTGATATTCCTTGCAGTATGCAAGCATTTTTTCATAGGACTCTCTTGGATTTCCACGATAGCTTGTCGGTAACAGGGAAGAATTGTTGACCTCTAAGAGGACATGATGCTCCTTTGCCCCTAATACTAATTCTTTATAATCAATAGGAAATCTTGCATCGTCAGGATGTCCGATAATGTTGACATATGGATTTTTCATCACATTCAGATAGGCTTTTGTATTTTCCACAATCCCTCCGCTTGTATAGCACGGCAGATGCATACTTGCAATTCCAATGTCCATCTCCGCAAGCACTCTCTCTGTTAAATCCACATGACCCTCCGCATCTAAAATATTTAATTCGACTCCATGCAAAACAGTCATTCCGTCTTTTTCTCTTGGAAGAATCCTGAAATTCTGAAAATACATCTCTGTACAGCTTCCGTTCATCCGCGGGGCATGTTCCGTGATCCCGTAGATTTCAAGTCCCCGCGATTTAGCGGCTGCGATCATCTCATTCATCGTATTGTATGCATGTCCGCTCGCAATGGTATGTGTGTGCAAATCCAAAATATCTTTCATGTCAATCACTCCTCGTATCGTATCTCTGATTTGTCCGTATGTAGTATAGCACGACCTTTCGCTTTTTTCCATGAAGATTCAAATATCTACAGGATATTTTCTCAATGTCTTGTTGTAACTTACACCAGTCAGATATAGAAAGTTTCTTTTTGTGCAATGGAAATGAAACTCAGGAAATCGTGAAACCCTCTGGTGCACACGATTTCTGATTTCAGAGGTTCATTGGAATGGTTTGCACAAGGAAACTTGGAATATCTGGCTGGTGTAAGTTACAGAGTATACAAAAAAATATTATGTGGATACTTGAATGTTCTCATATTTCCCTTAAATCGGGACATCCTAACTTTAAACTTTAACGGAGGTATTTTTATGAAAAATCAAAACACGATTGAATTATTAAAGGAATGTGACGCTGGCACTAAGATGGCAGTGGCTTCGATTGACGAGGTACTCGACTTTGTGCACGATGATAATTTAAAGAATCTGCTCACGGAAAGCAAAGAACACCACGAAACCTTAGGAAACGAGCTGCACAGTCTCTTATTGGAGTACAACAGTTCTGACAAGGAGCCTAATCCGATTGCAAAAGGAATGTCCTGGATGAAAACAAATATGAAACTGAGTATGGATAGCAGTGATGCTTCGATTGCGGACCTCATGACCGAGGGTTGCAATATGGGTGTCAAATCTCTCTACAAATACCGAAACCAGTACGAGGATGCCGACAAAAAAGCCTTAGACATCTGCGACCGCCTGATTAAGATTGAAGAAAAGCTGTGTGAAGGTATGCATCCTTACCTGTAATCTTTACATTCCTCTAACACTTTTTTTATTTTGGCATACGCTAAACTAAAAACAATCGGAGGATTCTATGAAAAAGAAATGCATGGTTCTGTTTCTGAGTCTTTCTATGGTTCTGACACTGTTTGTCGGATGTTCCGATTCTAAAGACTCCGAAAAGCAACTGCAAACAGTCACACTGAACGAAGTGGCTCACTCTATTTTCTATGCACCGATGTATGTTGCCATCGAAAAAGATTATTTTAAGGATGAAGGCATTGATTTAGAACTGATCACCGGTTTTGGTGCTGACAAAACAATGACTGCCGTACTCTCGAATGAAGCAGATATCGGCTTCATGGGACCGGAGACGACAGTCTATACCTATAATGAAGGTGCAAACGATAAAATTGTCAACTTTGCACAGCTTACCCAGCGTGCCGGCAACTTCTTAGTTGCAAGAGAAGAAATGCCGGACTTTCGCTGGGAAGATTTAAAAGGTAAGACGGTTCTTGGTGGTCGGTCAGGTGACTGACACAGCACCATGTAACCGTCTGATTGTTATATTACGATTTTATTTTTCAATTTTTATATTTCATTTTTGTTCGTGTCCTATCTCTGCACACGTCCGCTGGCATCTCCACCTGCTAACTTCAGGACTTCTTCTTTGGATACCAGATTAAAATCTCCCTCAATGGAATGTTTTAAGCAGGATGCGGCTACTGCAAATTCGATCGCTTTTTCAGATTCGTAACCCTCTAACAATGCTGCGATCAGACCGCCGCCAAAGCTGTCTCCGCCGCCTACGCGGTCAACGATATGCATAGCATATTTTCTGCTAAAATAATAGTCTGTTCCGTCAAAGAGCATCGCAGACCAGTTGTTGTCATTTGCGGAAATAGATTCTCTTAAAGTAATGGCTACTTTTTCAAAACCAAACTTCCGGGCTAACTGTGACGCAACCTCTTTATAGCCTTCACGATTCACGCTGCCTGTGATGACATCGGTGTCTGCTGCATGAATGCCAAAAACATCTGCCGCATCTTCTTCATTGGCAATACATACATCCACATACCGGCAGAGTTCTCCCATCACCTGTCCGGCTTTTTCTTTGCTCCAGAGTTTGTTACGATAGTTCAGATCACAGGAAATCTTCACACCCATTTTTTTTGCAGTTTTGCATGCCTCTAAACAGATTGCCGCTACCTCGTCGTTCAACGCTGGAGTAATCCCCGTAAAATGAAACCACTCGGCTCCTTCTAAGATTTTTTCCCAGTCAAATTCTTCTTTGAGGGCAGAATAGAGTGCTGAACCGGTACGGTCATAGATGACTTTGGACGGTCTTTGCGATGCTCCTTTTTCCAGATAATAGATGCCGATGCGTTCTCCGCCTCGTACAATCTGTGACGTATCTACTCCGTATTTTCTTAGGGAATTGACTGCTGCCTGTCCCAACTCATGCTGTGGAAGTCTTGTGACAAATGCAGCATCAAATCCATAGTTTGCCAAAGACACTGCTACATTCGCTTCTCCTCCTCCATAGGTTGCCCCTAATTTGTCCGCCTGCACCAGACGGTAATAGCCCTCCGGTGCCAGACGCAGCATAATCTCTCCAAATGTAACCACACGCTTACTCATAGTTTACCTCTCTTCTCTCTTTTAAAATTGCAATATTCCCTTCTACCTTCTTTTTATTCAGTGGATAGATAAAAATCAGACAAAGTCCTACACCAATATAAAGGATTCCCGGCACTAAGGTTGCCACATTGTAGATCCCCCCTGCCACTTCTGCTGTCTGCACCTGAACACTCGAATCATATCCTACAAGTGCCAATGCATAAGCTCCTAATCCGCCGGAAAGCGCCTGTCCGATTTTTCTTGCAAATGAATATACGGCATAGATGGTTCCATCCTCACGTTTTCCTGTCCGCACCTCCTGATCATCAATGATATCCGTAATAAACGCCCAGATAATCAGATTAAAAAAGCCAAAGCCAAAATATCCGATTACGGAAATGGCAATATAGACTGGGGCGGATTTTACCTGAAGTACGAACATTAACAGGCTCGCGATCCCACCGAGGATACAGCCGACTGCTCCCACTTCTTTTTTTCCGTATTTTCTGGTGATTGGCACGGTAAACGGTGCCATCAGAAGCATTGGAAGGATTCCGGCAATGCTCATTACCGCCAGTGCTTCTTTATTTTTAAAATAGTCCACAAAAACGTACTGGTTGACAGACTGTGTCATCAGGGATGCCAACAACAATAAGATTGCCGCTGCAATAATTCCAAGCAATGCCCGGTTAGAAACGAGTGCTTTGACTGTCTCTTTGAAACTGACCTGCTCTTCGTGATGGGTTGGAGCAATTTTGACCCGTTCCGTTGTCATAAAATAGCACAACAGGTAGCAGCCGACTGCACCAAGGGAAAAGAGACCTGCAATCAGTGTAAAACGCGGTCCATGCACAATCTGGTTTCCCGCCGCATCGGTCGTATACACCAGCATCGGTCCACCGACACCAATGATGAGTCCCGCTAACGTTGCCCCTACACTACGATAGGTTGAGAGTGCGGCCCGGTCATCAGAATCTGCACTTAAGACAGATGCCATGGAGCCGTATGGAATATTAATGGAGGTATAAAAAATACTTCCCCACAATATATACGTTACAAACATATAAATCACTTTGACCGTCATCGACGCATCTGCTAACGAGGACTGGTACATCAGAAAACTTGAAATTGCGACCGGAGCGCACATCCGACGCAGCCATGGACGGAATCTTCCGTCTTTTTTCGGATGCATCCGGTCTACGATCCTTCCCATTGTCACATCGGTAAATGCATCTATGCATCGTGCTGTCAGGAATAAGGTTCCCACAAGTCCCATGCTGATCCCTAATACCTTTGTGTAAAAAATCATCAAAAATGTACTGGCAAACAGAAATGTAAAATCATTTCCGAAATCACCAAACATATATCCTACTTTGTCCCGCCATCCAAACGGACGGACTGTCTTTTCTCTATCCATGGTATTCTCCTCGTCTGTTTTATTTTTTGTAATCTAACGGCAGATTTTCCCAACGTTCTTTTAATTTGTATGCGATATCCTTTGGCTGACGCTGTCTTGTAAAGACACCTTTTTTATTGCCGTTGACGCGCATGATTCCCTCTGTGGTCTGGAAGTCTGCAAAGTTCCAGATTTGTTCTCCCTTAATAAAATCATAGGAATCAAAGACTTCATGTGTCATCTTTAAATACTCGTCCTGATATTCCTGACTCCACATCACGGATGGAAGTTTGTGTTCAGAAGCAAGTGTATCTGCACCGTACTCCGTAAAAATAAAAGGCTTATTTAATTTTTTCTCTTTCCATGCATTCATTTCTTTGCGGAAAAGTTCTTCTGCGACACTGATCTCATAGCCCCCCTTCATATACCATCCGTAGTAACGGTTGAGTGCAATGATGTCGCTGAACTGATAACATTTACAGGTATCCGGCAAGGAGTTCATAATCAGTGCAAACGTACGCGGACGTTTCTGCATGTCTAACTTATTTGCAAGATCAAATACTTCTTTAAAATATGGCACGGCTGCCTCATTCGTAGTCTCCGGCTCATTCAAAAGACTCCATGCAACGACACTCGGATGATTTTTGTCCCTTGCGATCATCTCTTCAATGGCTCTTAAATGCGCCTTTAATAAAACCGGCGTTGTCTCTTTTTTAAAGAAAGCTGTCTGCTTTCCGGTACTTGCCTCCATAAAGTTCATCAGACTCTGGAACATTCCCACTGCCGGAACTTCATCTATAATCAAAAATCCCTCGCGGTCTGCCATCTGATAAATTTCTTCGCTGTACGGATAGTGTGAAGTACGGAAGGAATTTGCCCCAATCCACTTCATCAGTTCAAAATCACGCTTCATGATACCGATGCTAAAACCTCGTCCGACAATGTCACTGTCCTCATGCTTTCCAAATCCTTTCAGATAAACCGGCTCTCCGTTTATCAGGATATCCGTTCCCTCGACCTTCACGGTACGGATTCCGATCTCCTGCTCATACTCATCGATCAGCTCCTCGCCATCCATGATACGGATACGCAGACGATAGAGATATGCATTGCGCACCTGCCATAAACGGGCATTTTCCACATACAGAACACCTTCTTTTCCATCCTTCTGTGCTACGCAGTGACCCTTGGCATCGAAAAGTGCTAACTGCACGGCATGTTCTCCGTTCGTTCTGATCTGATAAGAGACTTCCGCATTTTTTCCATGGATCGCATAGTCCAGATCAAAATCCACGATAGATTCTCCCGGCAGTGCTAAAAGGTATACCGACCGCTGTAATCCAGCATAGTTAAAGAAATCAAAATATGGTTTTGACATCTTCTTTCCGTTTGGCAGTGTGATCGTTTCGCCACATGGAAGATTCGTACAGTTCAGTTCGTTATTGACTTTTACAACGACTTTATTGTAGGAATCGTAGCGTACCACAGTGGTGACCTTAGCACTGAAAGGAAGGAATCCCCCCTCATGCTCTGTGATCAGGATACCATTTACATAGACACTGGCACGATATGTTGCGGCTCCAAACCGAAGCAGGATCTCTCTGCCCTCCCATTCGCCCGGCACAAAGAAGTCTGTCTCGTACCAGAAATCTCCGGTATATTCCCGGATATCTTTTTCCGTATAAAAATCCTGAAAACTTGCCGGCACCGGGATCATTTCCTCTCCCGGAATCCCATCTATCCAGCCTTCGTTCTCTCCAACGGATCTTTCATCTAAATGAAACTTCCACATTCCATCCATGGAAATTCTTCTTCTTGTCAATGTTGTCTTTGGATATAACATAGAATGTTCTAACATCGTTTTCCTCCTCTTGCTCTGTTGTGATTCGGATTGTAACGTATCTGTTCGTTACAGCGTGAGTAGAATTTCTTGCTATTCTGGTACTTTTTTTATGAATTTTTATAAATTTTAAAATTAATCTAAAAAATCTACGAAAATGGGAAATAATATTACGAAAAGAAAATGTAATTTAGAAAGGACTCTGCCATGCAACACGAAGCTGAACTTCATTTTTTCCAAAAATTACTGGAACAATTTCATCTAAACTTCCGTATTCTCTGCGATAGCCATGGAACAATACCTGATCCGGATTTAGGACTGCGCCGTCTTTTAAATCCGGACACCGATTATTTATTGGAGTTTCAACGCCTCTGTTCCCACTGTAAGCCCCAAAGGGTCTATAAGATTCAGGATGAGTTTTTCTGTCACTATTTCTTTTTCCGGCTTCCTGAAGGCACGGAAACTGCCTATGCTCTTCTCGGTCCTTACCGTCTGAGCAATATTTCCACAGAGTCCTTATTAGAAAATGCAAAAAAACTATCTTTTCCCGATTCCCTGCTGTTACAGCTACAGCTTTATTATCAGTCACTGACCACTGTTTCTGATGAACAGCTCCTTTTGACTGCCTTACACGTTCTCTGTTCTGAACTTTTCGGTGGAATGGATGCTTTTTCTATTCAGGAAATCAACAAATCTGTTTCCTCTGATTACCAGCCTGTCGCTAAACGTCCGGTTCCTTCCTCACCGGAAGAGACTCTTTTCAGTATGAAATTCTTAGAAGAACGCTATCACAAGGAAAATATGCTGATACAGGCAGTCTCCAAAGGACAGATTCACAAAGCAGAGATGTTTTTACATGCCCTTCCGGCAAAAGATTTAGAGCCACGCACCAGTGACTCTCTTCGCAATATAAAAAATTACACGATCATCCTCAATACCCTGCTTCGCAAAGCCGCAGAAAACGGTGCGGTTCATCCGCTTCATATTGACAGCCTTTCCTCCCGCTTTGCCCATCAGATCGAGGCTCTCACCTCCGAGGAAGATGCTTTTTCCTTGCAAAAAGAGATGGCTCACAAGTACTGTCTGCTTGTCAAAAATCACTCCATGAAAGGCTATTCCCTGTTAATCCGAAAAGTCCTCACACGCATTGACTCAGATTTAACTGCCGATCTGAGTCTTAAATCCCAGGCAGAGCTTCTCGGTGTCAACTCCAGTTATCTCTCCACTCTTTTTAAAAAAGAAACCGGTTCAACACTGACAGAATATGTGAACCGGAAACGTGTGGAACATGCTATTTTTCTTTTAAATTCTACTAACTTACAAATTCAGGAGATTGCCGCAGCCTGCGGAATTCCCGATGTGAATTATTTCACAAAGATCTTTAAAAAACAGGTTGGAAACACCCCGAAAGAATATCGGGAAAAGATTTTTTAATGAATTTCCCCGAAGCACTCTCTGACCTGCCCTGTGATTTTGGCATCAATCCACCCTTTTTGTGCCATATCCTCTAAAATTCCACATGCCTGCTCATGCGTCATGCCCTTTTTATATGGCCGGTCTTCGGTCAAAGCCTGATAGATATCCACACATGCTAAGATACGCTCCGGCTCGTTCAACTCTTCTGCTGTCCTGCCAAAAGGATATCCACTGCCGTCTAATTTCTCATGGTGGAGTGCTGCCCAGTCCCGTATCTCTTCAAAATCTTCTACTTCCGACAGTATCATATAGGTATATCCGGCATGGTTTTTCATCTTAGAAAACTCCTCATCGGTCAGCCGTCCGGGCTTTTCTAAAATTTCATTTCCGATTGCCATTTTCCCAATATCATGAAGTGCGCCTGCTAAATAGATTTTTTGAATATCTAACCGGTCATAACCGAGGTGTTCTGCCAGTGCTGCCGCTTTTTTGGCAACTCCGATCGAATGCATCCCCGTAAATTCAGATTTGTAATCTACGATCTGTGCAAAAAAATCCGCAAGATCTTTACAGGTCCCTTCATCGCAGAACTGCTTCTTTCTTGGTACCTTTTCCCAAAGGCGTTTTTCTAACTCTTCTCCTCCCATGTCTGCAAATTTTTCTTCGGAAAAGACTTCTAAGAATGCCTTCACACATTCCGCATCAAAGATCGTATTTTCATATTTCACTAAATATGCCTTTGCCTGCTCCCAGTTCTGCTGATCATAACCACCGGTATTTCCTATGATGTCAATGGTATCGCACAAATGGATGATCCTTGCAAACAGCGGGATTTCCTCCCATTTTTTTCTAAACGGTCCTGTACCGTCTGCATTTTCATGGTGATATAAGATCACATTTGTCACATCTGTATAAAAGGGAAGTTTTTTGATATTCTGCTCCCCATATACACAGTGAACACCTAATTTTTTAGAAGAAATATCCATCGTCTGATCTTTGATCAGATCATGCCGTACCTCTTCCGATATGTACTGCGTCAATGCATTGTCGTGTAGCAGCGCACACATTGCCAAATCCTGCAATGCCTCTCCTGTAATTCCAAATTTTTCTGCCATACATACGCTGATGTATGCAACCCTTTTTCCATGCCTGTTCGTAACATGTACCAGTTCGGCTTCTATGCAATCCAATGCATAGGAACAGGCACTTACCAATCCTATGATATCCAGTTCCATCCTTTCATTCCTCAACTTTATACTGAAAAATCCTGTTTTGTTATTCTTTACCATAAATTATAGCAAGATATATTTTCTATGGCAATTTAAAGTTATTGAAATCCTATCCTGAACACGCAAATCCAGACATCAAAACTGTCCATTTTATATATGATAGTGTTAGAACCCTCACAGAAAGGATGTAATCACCTTGCACAAGCCACCGTATTACCTCTGGCGCAGTGATTTTTCTTCACAGGAAGAATTTGAAGCCGAATATCAAAAATATGCCAAAACCGGCTTTCGGGTTGTCACATTTTTAGATGGATCATCCGATGCAGATATTCACAATGGTATCAGGGCTTTGATAAGAAATCACTTAGATGATACAAATTAGAAAGGGCTGTATATGAATGCAGGATATGTCCGTCTCTCTAAAGACGATGATAAAAAAAATTATGTGTCCATAGAAAATCAAAAACGGATCATTCACCAGTTTGCCACCGAGCGTGATATTGTCATCGACCGTTGGTATGAAGATGACGGTATTTCAGGCTATGTCTTTGACCGCCCCGGTTTCCGGCAGATGATGACTGACCTGAATAAAGATATCGACGCCGTTTATGTCAAAGATTTTTCACGCCTCGGCAGACATAATGCAAAGGTTCTGTTACTTCTGGATGAGTTTCAGGAGCGTGGCAAGCATCTGATTGCGATTGACGACCATTACGATTCTATGAATTCCGATGACGATACCATCGGCATTCAAACCTGGTTCAATGAGCGATATGTAAAAGATACCAGCAAAAAGATCAAACGTGCCATTGAATCGAAACAAAAAGAAGGCTCGCTGGTGACACAGCCTCCATTTGGCTACCGGCGCGATGCAGACAACCCGATGTTGTTAACCATTGTATCTACAGAAGCCGAATCCATCCAATTAATTTACCGGCTTTATCTTTCCGGTTTCGGCTACCGGAAAATCGCCAACTATTTAAATGAACAGCAAATCCCCACGCCTTCTATGGTGCAGCATGAACAGGCGATTGAAAACGGACGCCTGCCCAGAAAAAACGTAGCATTTCACTGGTCTGACAGCATGGTACGGGACCTGCTTGGTAATGATTTTTACACCGGTATGCTTCGATTGCGAAAACGTGTCAGAAAAACCGTACACGGCAAAGACTGTCGCGTCCCAAAAGAGGAACAGTATGTTTTTGAAAACCATCATCCGGCAATTATAGAGCCATCTGCATTTGCCCGGGTACAGGAATTAAAAGAAAAACGCAATCGTACACATTATCGTGGCAGTCGGGGACAATGGTTAGATTCGGAAATTTCCAATCCGTTTAGCAGTTGTCTGTTCTGTAAAGACTGCGGAAAACGCCTCACACCGATTAAGCGCCAGACCTCCGGCAAAGAACGAAAATACTATATCTGCACAACTTATAATACCAAAGGCAGACGCTATTGTTCCAAGGCACATTTAATCGAGAAAGAAGATTTGATGAATGATGTTCTGGTTTATATCCAACTATGCAGAAATTCCTTCTGTGACATAATTGCCGGCTATGATTTCAGTGACTTTGAGGAAAAGAAAAAAAACACAGAAGAAAAAAGGCAGGAACTACATACTGCGCTCCATGACCGAAAAAAACAACTAAAGATTCTTCTTACACAAAAAGTAAAAGATTTATCACTGGCTGCTCAAAATGAGACTTCCATCCATAATAAAGATTTGATCCATGAGGCTTATGAGTCTATGCAAACAGATTTATGTAAACAAATTCGCAACTTGGAAATGCAACTAAAAGAACTGGATAAAACTTCCATAAAGCCGCCGGATGCTAAATTAAAAAATGCTCTGGATGTAGTTGACCAAATTATCGCAGAAGGAGCCCTGAATCAAAGAGACATTGAACTACTGATTGAAAAAATCGTAGTTGATGAAAACGGAATGTCTGAAATTACTTTAAAATACGGTTTATCTCATTTAATCAATGCTAGTCCCGCTGACGAAATGAATCTCCCTGCTTGCCCGTAACTATTTACCGGATTTATCAGAGGAAATGACCACGAAGCAAATATCGGACGATTATTTACATAGTTGTGTGACAGATGAATAAATAGTATTAAGAAAGATATTGCTACGAAAAAGCCGTAGACACATCATCTACGGCTTTGATTCTATAAACGCTGCTTTAAAATATAATCCATTCCGTCATCTAACTTCAGAACCTTTGCATTCTTTGATAGTATCTTAATGATTATATCAAGATTACTCATGTCTTCATAGTCTGAATCATATATGAACAACACTTTCTTCTGTTCTCCCAACTCATCCGCTATAAAAGACCATTGTCTAGCACTTCCAATAACTCGTTTCAGATTCTTCCCTTTAAATGAAAACATCTTAATACATATATTTCCAACTTGATAATCAAAGGAAATCTCATCACTATACGGACCATCTAACTTTTGAGTAGAATATTCAAGATTATTAGCTTCAAGAACTCTACGAATTAATTTCTTTTCTTCATTACCATTCAATCTCTGTGATTTTGCCAAATCATATTTCAAATATATTTTTGACAAATCCTCAACATAGTTCTCGTCTTCATTCACATTAAGCGTTCTTACTGGCGAAAATCTAAACTCATTTGCATATACCCTAACATATGACGCAAGGTTAAATTCTTGATTAAAATTAAAAAGAGAGGGTTCAACTTCCTCTTTAATTCCCCTTAAATAAAGCTTAACAAAATCAATATCTGCCTCGTCATCAAATGCGTGAAAACGCCGGAAATTGGAGATATATTTAAAATCACGTTGTCCTGTAGTTAAATTGTGAAATAACACACCTATACACAAGCACTCGTCTGAAATAGGTGAATGGTAATAATTCAATGCTGCATATTCAATGTGATACATAATATTTCCTCCTTCCTTATCTATTATGGTATGTCAAAATCATAGATATTATCACATCCAAATTATCAACTCTATACAAAATATAGTTTACAAGTTCATCCAAATCTTTTTGTTTTGGTTTCCATTCGTCTGGGGAAAAATCAATAAGTTTTACTATTATATCACGATTAATCTTGCTTTTAAAGATTAAACCTTCCTTCTCCAACATTTCCTTAGTAATAGAAAAATTATGAAAAAACATATCATAAAGATATGAATTATACTCAAGAATCTTTGTATCTAACAAATCATTTTCTTTCATTGCTCTTTTCAAGCAATTCGCATCCCAAAAAGTCTGATTAATAAAAACATGTGTATGGTCTATTACTTTAAGTGAAACATCTGTCTTACAGAACCTAACCAAAAGATTACCTGAGTTTCTATCCGTATTGAAAATAATATGGTCAAATAATAGAATTTTTACAAAATCTTCTTTATTTCTCATCTTACCAATAATGGAAGGAAGCAATTTTGTAACCTTAGGCATATATACAGAATAAAATGCTTTTCCATAGTTATCTGAGGTCGCAAGTTTCTCATCCAGTATTTCTGATGAACTATCTAATACGCAAACACCTGATTTCGGCATTGGAATATCCAATAAAATAGCTAATCGGTAACATAAATACTCATTAAAGAGTACAAGATTACCTTCTGGTCCATTATATAATTTTGTAATAACCTGTGTTCCATCTTCTAAAATTGCAAATTTAGGTTCTGTTGAACCAAGGTTCATATTGTAACATAATTGACTAATTTTTAGCTCGTTAATGAATATCACCTCCCCATAACTATACAAAGTTATTATATCAGAAGTCATCTTTATTTACGAGCATATATTGAATTTTTTACTTTTTCCTAAAATTATATTCAGAAAAAATCTCTCTGCTTGCCCGTAAATATTTACCGAATTTATCAGAGAAAATGACCGCGAAGCAAATATCGGATGATTATTTACATGGTTCTGTGGCAGACAGGTGGCATGCCACAGATGGTTTTTGAATATGTCTTAAAACAACAGGGAATTGACCCCAAAAAAGATCTAACCATTGACAAGAGCATTGATTTTGGAAGCACTGCTGCTGCTTTTTCCGGTGGAAATGGCGATTTTTCCGTTGAATTTGAACCGGGCGCAACCAATTTAGAAAAAGAAGGCTCCGGCTATGTGGTTGCTTCCCTCGGTGTGGATTCCGGCTATGTTCCTTACACTGCTTTTTCTGCAAAAGAAAGCTATATCAAAAAACACCCTGAGCTCATCCAGAGCTTTACCAACGCTCTGCAAAAAGGCATGACTTATGTCAACAATCATTCTGCTACGGAAATTGCAAAAGTCATTGCCCCTCAATTCAAAGATACGGATGAAGCCACTATTGCCATGATCGTGGAACGTTATCAGAAACAGGACACCTGGAAGGACGATTTAGTATTCACTAAGGACAGCTATGAGCTTTTACTTGATATTTTAGAGGAAGCAGGTGTTCTGACCGACAGACCGCCTTATAAGGACTTGATCACCACTACTTATGCGAAAGAAGCACGTTAAGTTACCCGAAAATAGTGTCTGCCCCGTGAGTGTTTGCGCAAGATTTCCTGCATTCTCCTTTTTCTATGCATAAATGAAATCTCTGCACTGCCTCACGAGGCAGAAAATTTTAGCCTATTTGTACGGTTTTCCCTACTTCAACCGTTCCCTGCTGTTAATCTCTAATTTTTCAAAAATATTCGACAGATGTTTTTTTACCGTCGTTTCCGTAATGCAAAGTTCCTCTGCAATTTCACGGTTAGACAATCCCCGTGCTGCCAGTTCCGCGATCTCACGCTCCCTGCGGGTCAGCTCTTTGCTCTTCCAGAGCGGTTCCGGCTGTTCTTTTTCAAGCTCTAAGACATTCTCCTGCTCCCTTGTTAAATCTAAAACATTCTCCTGCTCTGATTGTTTCTTTGCCGGAGCCCATACAAAGATTTTCTGCTCTATACCGTTCGCCATATCTTTTTCCACCGGCATATTTTTTTCCGGTACCGGCGGTCTTGACAAAACAATATGTAAAATATAGCCATACAGGATCGGACGCAAATCCAGTCCCATTTCGCAGAGCAGTCCTTCCCGCATCAATTCACTGGTGCTCATCGTGGAAAACAAAAGCATAAACGCCTCAATGTAGCCTGCCGTTAAGGCATTACTTCCGATCACCTCATGCCAGTTTACCTGTTTTCTGTTTTTTCCCAGAAAAGGAATACAAAGAAGCAGAACACCCGCAAAAAACAAGCCTATCATCCGTATGTCGAATAGCTGTGTCCATTTTGCCCCTAAAAAATAGCACAATAACAGTACATATCCCGTCACTGCCGCTAGTTTTCTTATGATCCTTCTAATCTTCATTCTCGTGTTCCTCTAACGGTTCTTCTTCGGTTTCAACCATAAATTCTATGATCTTAACGCGTATTCTCGAACGAAGCGGCAGCAGGATGATGGAAAATCCAATCGTATAGACCATTGGCAATATCGTAACAATGATGCTTGGTCCGATTTTTGCTACACCCGTTATATTTCTAAGATAGGTGATCAACGGCACCGCTGCGATCAATGCCCCGGAAGCAAGCAGCGTTTTGATCGCCAGTGTCACCGCTTCTTCTGCCCGTTTTAATTCACTGCATTTTTTTATTTTTTTTCCTCCGACGGCAAACTGAAATGCTTTTCCAAAATCTCCGAACAGTCCCGAAGATAACATGATCGGAATCCAGAGGATCAGGATCAGCAAAAAACTCGGTGTATCGATCAGATATCCCCATAACCCCTGATTATACCAACCGCTTAGTATGATTACCGCTATTACTGCTATAATGGAAAGAATATACATTTTGTTTCCTCCTTATTCTTCTTTTGTTTCTAAAAATGCCCGTAATTTTTCTTTGATAATGGTCGGACTCTCGCCCGCCTGTATGGATAACACACCTTCAATCGTAAGCTCCATGACCAGACTTTCCTGCCCTCCGTTTTTCTCCATACGCCTTGAAATCGGAATACACACCCAATTTGCCAGAACCGAGCCATAGAGTGTCGTAATCAGGGCAAGTGCCATTCCCGAACCGATCGATGCTGCATCCGTTCCCATGCTTCTCATCATGTTAATCAGTCCAAGCAAGGTTCCTACCATGCCCCATGCCGGAGCATACGCCCCTAAATCCTCCCAGAAATGGATCCGCTTTTTAAGCCGCTCCTCTTTCTGGATCAGTTCTGTCTCTAAAATGTCCTTGACCAGTTCCGGGTCTGTTCCGTCTACGATCAGACGAATCCCTTTTTTTAAAAAAACGCTCTCAATCCCGTCAGCTCTCTCCTCTAATACCAACAATCCTTCTTTTCTTGCAATCGATGACATCTCCAATATCTGTTCAGAAATCATATCCTCATTTAATTTTACTTTATGAAATGCCTCCGGAAAACTCTTTAATCCATCGAGATAATCTGCAAAAGAATCCGAGGTGATCATGACCGCAAACAGTGCTCCGCCAAACGTAACCAGCATGGATGGAACATGGATAAAATTCATGATCGTTCCGATTCCTCCGTTGGTTGCAATTCCCGTAATGATAATTCCAAGACAAAGTATAAATCCTGCTACCGATGCTACATTCAAATGCATCTCCCCCTCTTCTCATCCGTTTTCACTTTCTATATGACCTCTGATCTTTCACATATAAATCTTTCACATGTAAAAATCTTTACCTATAAAAAGTCTTTCTTTAACGATGATTATAGAAGACCATGCCTTTAAAAAAAATACTACTTTCTGTCATATAAGTAGTATTTTCAGTAGTATGTTTTGGTTTTAGCAGTATTTTTTCAAAAGAGAGATCAGCTTTTGCATTTCTTTGTCGGTTCCGATCGTAATCCGAAGATAATTACTGATACGCTCCGGTTTTGCAAAATAACGCACATAGACCTTCTCTTTTTTGAGATTCTCAAAAAGCTGTTTTGCCGAAACATTCGGATGTGTTACAAACACAAAATTGCTCTTAGAATCTTCAAACAAAAAGCCTAATTTTTTTAACTCTTCCTTTGTCCACTCTCTGGTACGGATGATCTTGTCGGTGGTCTGCTTAAAATATTCCCGGTCCTCCACCGAGGCTTTTCCCATTGCCAGGGTCAGCTGATCCATGGTGTAAGAATTAAATGAATATTTAACATCGTTCAGATATGCGATCAGCTTCTCACTTCCAAACGCATATCCAATCCTCATGCCCGCCATGGAGCGTGATTTTGAAAACGTCTGTACCACTAACAGATTCTCGTATTTTTCAATCAAAGGCAGTGCGGATACGCCTCCAAAATCAATATAGGCTTCATCCACGATGACCACAACATCCTGATTTGCCCGGATGATCTCTTCTACCTGTTCTAACGGCATGAGAACGCCGGTCGGTGCATTCGGATTTGGAAAAATAACCCCACCGTTTTCCCGCTGATAATCTTTGGTACAGATCTGAAAGTCCTCATCTAACGGCACGGTCTCATAAGGAATCCGAAATACTTCTGCCCAGACATCATAAAACGAATAGGTAATGTCCGGGAACAGGATTGGTTTTTTAGAATTAAAAAACGTCATAAATGCCATTGCAAGGACATCGTCCGATCCTACTCCGGCAAACACCTGTGAAGATCTTACACCATATTCTGACGCGATCGCATCCACTAACTCAGAAGATGCCGGGTCAGGATAAAGACGCAGTCTGTCTGTTTCAAATTCCTTCAGTACTTTCTGTACTCCCGGTGCCGGCGAGTATGGATTCTCATTTGTATTCAGCTTAATGATATCTCTTTTTTTCGGCTGCTCCCCCGGTGTATATGGGGTCACCAGCCTTACATTTTTTTCCCAGTTCTTCATTTTACTAACCCGTATTCTTTCGCTAATTGTTCAAATCCTGACATGGATTTTTCTATCATCTGTGGAGAAACACAATATGCAAGCCGCACATAGCCCGGACATGCAAAGGCTGCTCCCTTGACCATGATAATGTGATATTTTTTCGCTGCCTGTACAAATCTTTCCTCATCCTTATCCGGAGACTTCATCCACAGATAGAAAGCTCCCTGCGGATAGATGCAGGTAAAACCGAGCTTTATCAGCCCTTCATACAGTAACTTACGATTCTTATCATAAAATGCGATATCTGTCTTTTCCTCCACACACCGGCTGACTGCCTTTTGGATCAGCGACGGTGCATTGACAAATCCAAGGGTTCGGTTTGACACCTCTAACCCTGCAATGACATCTTCTGCATCCGTAACCTCATCCGGTACGGCGACATAACCGATCCGCTCTCCCGGCAGTGACAGGGATTTGCTAAACGAATATCCCACGATCGTATTGTGATAATACTTTGTTAAAAATATTTCTTTTACGTCATCATAGACTAACTCACGGTATGGTTCATCTGACACGAAGTAAATGTCCGTTTTAAATTCCTGCTCCTTTTTTCTTAAAATCTCTGCCATTTCCTGCAGTGTCTCTTCCGTATAGACCACACCGGTCGGATTATTTGGTGTATTGACTAACACGATCTTCGTCTTAGCCGTGATCTTTCCTGCAAATTTTTCTAAATCAGGCTGAAAACTTGCAAAATCAGGTTCTACCTCTACGATCTTTGCATCAAAATTTGCTGCATAAGACTTATATTCTCCAAAATAAGGGGCAAAGACGATGACTTCATCCTCCGGGTCTAACAGTGTCTTAAAGATAATGTTCAGACCGCCTGCTGCCCCCACCGTCATGATGATATTATGTGCATCAAAGGAAGTCTGGAATCTCCGGTTCAGATTCTCTGCCATTGCCCTTCTGACATCTTCATATCCGGAATTTGACATATAGCCATGTAACTCTAACGGGTCCATCTCATTCACGATCTCTTTGATCGTGCGGTTGACCGACTCCGGTGCCGGAGTTGCCGGATTTCCGAGACTGAAATCATATACGTTCTCAGCACCATAACGTGCTGCCATTTCTTTTCCTTCATTAAACATTGCACGGATCACAGAACTTCCCGCCAATGCCTGTGCTATCTTTTTTGAAACCAAAATGCTCCCACCTTTCCTGACATTTCTAAAAATAACTCTACTACAACTCTTTAGTAAAGTAAAGTGAAAAACACCTCCAAAGCAACAGATTTTTCTATTTCATCCATCCACTTCAGAGGTATTATATTTTCCATATATTTTTATGATTCAGACAAAGATTTAAACTCTTCCTCTGCTGCCGTTAATGTGTCATAGTTTGATACCATGGCTTTCGCTCTGTCGGAAAGTGCATTATAGGCATCTCTTGCTCTTTTGATCGCATCTCCACTGCCTGTTGTTACTTTGCCGATCTGACCGATCAGGTCAATAACACCATTAGCTTGTCCCTGTGCCTCATTATTTGCCTGATTCTCTGCCTCCTGGCTGACTAATCCTGCATAGGCTGCTTCTGCTGCCTCTAAGGTACTGTAATTACTTACATAGCTTTTTGCTTCCTCGGAAAGTCCGTTATAAGCATTTCTTGCATTGGTGATCGCACCTTCACTGCCTAAGGATACCTCTCCGATACCGTTGATCGCATCCACAACCGATGCACCCTGATCCATGGCGATCGCTTTCGGGCTCTCGGTTCCAGGTAATTCATATACTAAGACCGGATAACCTGCTGCAATATTTTCAAAAATGGTCTTTGCTGCTGCATATGGTAAGTTGACACATCCGTGAGAACCGTTTCTCTTATAGATGTTTCCGCCAAAGGTACTTCTCCAGGAAGCATCATGCATTCCGACATTGCCGCAATACGGCATCCAGAAACTTACATCAGAAGAATAGTTTTCTCCCTTTAAGGTTGCATTACGCTCTGTATAGGTAACCGGATAAGCTCCAACCGGAGTGCCGTTTCCTTTTGAGATATTTCCTGATACAAAATCGGAATCTACTACAAGATTACCATTTTTATAAAAATACAGATGCTGTGCCGTCAGATTGATTTCGACATAAGTATCTCCGTAATCATTCTCACCATGACTGTTTGCGGTCTGTGCATAGACAGGATCTCTTGTCACGTCCTTGCCGGCATCAATATCCTTTTTCAACTGCTCTAATTCTTTATCGTTGCTGATCTTCCAGCCATAGCTTCCATTTGAAATTGTCACAGTGCTGCCCCATGAAGTCTTTAAAGTCTTTGGCTTATAAACGGTATTATATTTAGAACCAAGACTCTTGACATAAGCAAGTGCCTGTTCATCGTCTACCACTGCCTTGCCTTCTTCTACTTTCATCCATTTACAGATTTCTGTTCCGGCTAATACTTCCTGCTTATCACCAAAGGTATATGTAATCTTGACATCTTTTAAAGTCTTCATCTTTGCTAATGTCTTCTTTAAAGTCTTAGAATCTTCTTTTACCTTTGGATCTACATAGCATTTTTCTTTATCCATGGAAAGCTCGGACTGTAAATTCAATACAGAGTCCTGTAACTTTTTCCAAAATGCTTCTTCATCTACGGTGGTACCTAAATCTTCTTTTACGATGACATAACCGTCTTTCTTATCCTCTTTTAAAGTCGCATCTACCGGTGGCTTCATCTTGTCCTTATCCATGCAGGACAACTGGTTCATCTGCTGCTTCAATGCAACCTCATCATAGCTTACAATGGATTTTGATTCATATACTTCCGGGGAAAATAAAGTAACTACCCACTTAAACCCGTTCTGCTTCTTTAAAATATTCTGAAGCGTATCATCAAACTCTACGGAAATACTGACATCCTTTCCGGTAATTGTTTCGCTCTTTTTTCCTCTCTCCTGGATCGTCAGCTTATAATTCTTAACCTCTGACGTGATCGCATCTTTTACGCCATCCGCATTTTTTCCGGTACAGGAGATTCCGTTGATCACTGTCCTTGGCAGATAGTGTGACTGAAAGAAAATGCTTCCCGCAAGATAAATGACTACCAGTGCTCCCACTACGGAAGCTGCAATGATCGTTCCTTTTTTTGATATTTTTTTGTTTCCTTGTTCATTTCCAGAATTCAATTTTTTATCCTCACTTACTTTAACTTTTGCAGTTACCCTATATTGTATTATATTATCTTCGCCTTTGATGTCAACTTTTTCGTTAAATTGTAACATTTTTTTAAGAACTTGTAATTTCTTAATTTTTTGTGAAAATCCATTTTCGCACATTGTCCTTTCATTTTCTCTGTGCTATAATCCACAGGTAATAATGAGATTTTAGAAACATAGAATAGACACGAGGTGATACTCTTGAAATATATCCGGAACTTTTTGGTAAAATACAGTCATATATGGGTATTTTTATATGGTCTGATCTATTTCCCATGGTTTACTTATTTAGAAAAAAATGTAACAAACGACTTTCATATCATACATATGGCGATCGACGATTCCATTCCGTTTGTTGAATATTTTGTCGTTCCATACTTTTTATGGTTCGGTTATGTTGCAGCAGCCGTTGCCTACTTCTTTTTTAAGAACAAACATGATTTCTATCGGCTGTGCGGCTTTTTAGCTGCCGGAATGACCATTTTTCTGGTTGTTTCCACCATTTATCCAAACGGACACACACTCAGACCGGAAAGTTTTGCACACGATAACATTTTTACGCAGGCAGTTGCATGGCTTTATTCTACCGACACACCGACGAACCTGTTTCCGAGCATTCACGTTTACAACTCCTTAGGCGTCCATATTGCTGTGATGAAGAGTGAATGTTTCCGTGAAAAGAAGAAAACAAAATTTGTTTCCTTACTGTTATGTGTCAGCATCATTTTATCGACGATGTTTTTAAAACAACATTCCTTTTTTGATGTGATCACTGCATTTGCAATGGCAGGTATTTTCTTCTGTTTGATTTATATGAAATCTCCTGCTGCTGAGGAATCCTACGAGAAACAGTTTCATCATATTTAAGAATGATAAAAATAGAAACCGTGAAGCTAAAGCTGCACGATTTCTATTTTTTATTTTTATAATTCCTCTAATTCTCCTAACCAGAGCTGTGCGGAAGCATCACTTGGCATCCGCAGATCACCGCGCGGTGAAACTGCTACCGTTCCAACCTTTGGTCCGTCCGGCAGGCAGGAACGTTTAAAGTGCTGGGCAAAAAATCTTCTTGTAAATATCTTTAACCACTTCAAAATGGTCTCCTCATCGTAGACATCTGCAAATGCGATCTTTGCGATCCGGTAAATTTTTGCCGGAGAATATCCGGACCTTAACATATGATACAGGAAAAAGTCATGCAGTTCGTAAGGGCCTACAATATCCTCGGTCTTTTGTGAAATCTTGCCGTCCTCCGGTGGCAGAAGTTCCGGGCTGACCGGCGTATCTAACACGTCATAAAGCACTGCTGCAAGTTTGTCACTTCCACAGGTGTCGGCATAGTAACGTACCAGATGGCGTACCAGTGTCTTTGGTACGGAAGCATTGACCGCATACATGCTCATATGGTCTCCATTGTAGGTCGCCCAGCCAAGAGCCAGTTCTGACAGATCTCCTGTTCCGATCACCAGACCTCCTTTTTGATTGGCAATATCCATTAAAATCTGGGTACGCTCCCTTGCCTGGGAATTTTCGTAAGTCACATCATGGATATTTTCTTCATGCCCGATATCACGAAAATGCAGGCGGACTGCATCGGCAATCGGAACTTCGATGAACTCTGCTCCTAATTCCCGGATCAGGTGCACCGCATTGTCATAAGTCCGGTCGGTTGTTCCAAATCCCGGCATCGTGACTGCTGCGATCTGCTCTCTTGGAATCCCCAACAGGTCAAAGGCTTTTACCGTAACCAACAGTGCCAGCGTAGAATCCAGTCCTCCCGAAATTCCGACGACTGCACTCTTTGCATGGGTATGCGCCAGACGTTTTTTCAGTCCGTGCGCCTGTATCAGTAAGATTTCTTCACAACGTTTTTCACGGTCTTCCTTACTTCCCGGTACGAATGGCATCGGATCGATATAACGTGTCAATTTTGTCTCTTCTTTTTCTAAAGAAAAATAAATTTCCTGATAGTTTCCATCGGTTGTTTCAAACGTACTCATCCGTCTGCGTTCCGATATGAGTTTTTTCACATCGATTTCAGAATAAAGGATTCCTTTGGTAAAACGCTCGGATTCCGCTAATACTACTCCGTTCTCTGCGATCAGATCATGACCGGAATATACCACATCCTGCGTAGACTCTCCCTCTCCGGCACTTGCATAAATATAGCCGCACAACAGTCTTGCAGACTGTCCTTTGACTAATTCCCTGCGATAGGCTTCTTTTCCCGTCACTTCATCGGACGCTGACAGATTGGCGATCAAGACTGCCCCTGCCTGTGCATGCGCAATGCTTGGCGGCTGCATGGTCCAAAGGTCTTCACAGATTTCTGCTGCTACTTTTAACTCCGATACTTCTTCACAGCAAAAGAGCAGGTTCATTCCCATCGGAACGGTAATTTCCTGATTTAAACGCACATAAACCGGCTCTTCCATGCCTTTTGTAAAATGACGTACTTCATAAAATTCGTTATAGTTTGGAATGTAACGTTTTGGCACAATACCAAGGATTTTTCCATGATTTAAAATTGCTGCCGTATTATAGAGCTTTCCGTGATACTCCAACGGTATTCCCAGAAAAATCAACGCATCAATTCCTTTTGTCTGATTACTGATTTCTAATAGTGCATCCTTTGCTTCACGAAGCAGGATTTCCTGCAAAAACAAATCCTGACAGGTGTACCCGGTAATACAGAGCTCCGGTAATACAATAATTTTTGCCTTCTGGGCTGCTGCCTCACGGATCACTTTTAAGATTTCCCTTGTATTTTCTTTGACATCTGCAACGGTTACCTGCGGAGTGACTGCTGCTACTTTGATATATCCGTCTTTCACTTTGCAATCTCCTTTAACTCATCAATACTGAATGTATAATTGGTGTTGCAGAAATGGCAGTTGACTTCGATCGGTTCTCCGTCATCGATCATTTCCTGCAGATCTTTTTTCCCGATACTGATCAAGGCTTTCGTAATCCTCTCTTTGGAACAGTTGCAGGAAAACTGTGTCGGCAGTGTATCGGTAATCTCTAAGCCGAAATCGCCAAGGATCTCTTCTAAGAGCATTTCCGGTGTCATTCCCTCTTCTAACATCTCCGTTACGGATTTCATCTCTGTGATCTTTTTCTCTAACTGCTCTATGATCTTTTCATCGGTAAACGGCAGAAGCTGTATGATAAAACCGCCTGCCTGTCTGACCGTGTTATCCTTATTCATCAGTACACCTAAGCCGACGGCGGAAGGTATCTGCTCGGAGGTTGCAAAATAATAGGTCAGATCTTCTGCAATTTCTCCGGTCTGCAATGCAACCTGTCCTGCATATGGCTCTTTTAGTCCCATGTCTTTGATGACGTTTAAGATTCCGAGTCCTAATGCACCGCCTACATCTAATTTGCCCTGCGGATTCGGTGGCAGCATGACATCCGGCACCTCTGCATAACCTTTGACGTTTCCTTTTGCATCGGCAGTTGCTGTTAAGCCCTGTACCGGACCACCACATTTGATCTGCAGTGTTAAAAGGTCTTCGTCCCCTTTCATCATGGCTCCCATCATTGCCGCTCCGCTTAACAGGCGTCCTAATCCCGCTGTGATCACCGGACTGGTGTTGTGTCTTTTTCTTGCCTCTTCTACAAGGTCTTTCGATGTAATGGCAAATGCACGGATCTGGTTATTTGCCGCTGTTGCTCTTACAATATAATCTGACATGTTATTTCCCTTTCTCTCCTGCAATAATATAAATTCTTTCACTCTCTGCCGTCGGTGCCTGTTTCGTTTCGGCATCGTATGCCGCTAAGAACTCCATGCCGGCTTCTTCTACAAATGTCTGCATCTGTTCTAACGAATAGCCTCTCTGGTAGTGGGTTTCCTCAAATTTCTGATAAAGCTGTTCCTGCTTTTCTTCCCTGATAAAAAGTGTCAGGTCATATTCGTTGATCTGCTCCTCTTTGTCATAGTAGTTTTCCCAGATAAAACTGCCCTCTTCGCGATTTTCACAGATCGTTGTATCACCTAAAACTGTTTCATATTTATAGACGGTATTAAAGTCAAAAATAAAAATCCCGCCCGGCTCTAAATACCGGTTCACGCTCTGTAACGTCCAGATGATCTCGTCCTCTTCTAACAGATAGTTGATGCTGTCACATACGGACACCATCGCTTTTGCCGTTCCATACAATTCCAGTTCACACATATCCTGACAAAGATAGAGTATTCCCTCTTCATTCTGTTCGCTTGCGATCGCAAGCATATCTTCCGACAGATCAACTCCGATCATATCATATCCGGCTTTGGCTAAAAGTCTTGTCATCTTTCCTGTTCCGCAGCCAAGGTCACATATGACACCGGAATGGATCCCATATTCTTTTAAAACCGATAATAGATATTCGCTCCATTCCTCATAGGGAACGTTATCCATAAAAAGATCATAGACCTGAGCAAATGTTGTATACGCATCCATAGGCTATCCTCCATTCTTCTTATAGTATCAATTTTTTTTAGGAAAAGCAACCGCACAATCCGCACGTTTCTCCTTGATTATTTCAAATACAACCTTTATACTAAAATTTATGATGGAAAATTACGAACACTATATTACAAAAAACATTAAGGATGTATGCCGTACCAAAATGATCTCTCCGATCATTTATCTGATCCTGCTTCTCGCACTCTGGATCCTTTCACCGATTTCAGAGATCGTAGTTCCGGAAAAGGCGGACAGCAATGATTCCTTAACGAAACTTTACAAACAGGATGTTTCTTATATTGATACAAAGCTTACGGATCTTTACTTTACCGGCTATACACAGACAAGTCTTGGATTTACGACCGGCTATTATTACTATACCATGCGCGGTGATGAATGTATCCTCGTTCTGCTCTCCCCTTCCACTAGTGAAGAGGGACTGCCAAAAATTACTGCCTTACACACCAAGGGCAGACTTGCCAAACGTGACCGTGCTGCGAAAGACGTATTAGACAACCTTTCTAAAGATCTGAACTGGACGGAAACCGGCATTGCTTCTAAGGTAAGTCCTTATTATATTAATGAACCGGACTGTAGGAATTTTCGCAGTTATCTGCTGTTATTTCTCTACTTTGCAAGTATGCTCTATGCATTCATCAGTCTGATCCTGTTAGTTATTTATTACCGCTTTCCGTTATTGTCACCACCGGTACGGCAGTTATCCCGTTTTGGCAAACCTGCGGAGCTTCTTGCCGAAGCAGAAGAAGAACTTGCCACACTGCCACAGCTTGCCACGGATGATATGTTTATCACGGAGCATTATTTTATCGAAACTTCTAAATACGGAATTGCGATCGTACCGATCCGGGAAATTATCTGGGTTTACAAACATTCTACCCTGCACAAATTTTTCTGGTATCATTTCAGCATTTCCTATACGCTGCACATTACGGCAAACAAGCATTTATATATCCACTGTCCGAAAAATATCAAGTCCGACATTGACGGTATCATGGACTATTTAGCGGAAGCCAATCACGATATTTTAGTCGGATTCAGTGAAGAGAACCGCTTAGCCGTACAGGAAAAACAGGGAACACCACTACAAATTGAAAAGTTTTTGGAGATATTAAAAAAGAGGATTTAAACAATCCTCTTTTTTATCGCATCTTAAAACAGGCTCTTAAAGAAATCGATAATGGACTGGAACAGACTCTTTAATTTTGCTCCAATACCGCTGTTAGACAATAGTCCTAACTCATCTAATCTGTCATACAGATCCGATGCCTGATTTTTCAATGTATTCCAGTCTAAATCCAAGTCACTGATCTTCTTTAATACATCTAATAATTTCGCTTTCTGGTCATCCGTCAGCTGGACATCAAACTCCTTACATCCCTGTTCAATCGCCTCGTTGATACTCTTATCATCTTTTAAATCATTCTTTACGACTTCCTGCTTCAGATATGCCATCAACTCTTCTGCTTTCGCTTTATCTCCGCCGGTCGCATCTGCTAACTGACCTGTTACAACAATTTCGTTCATTGCTGCATCAAGACTGTCTTCCTTCACTTCATCTCCGGTCATCTCTGAATATGCTTTTAACGCACCGATCAATGCTGCCGTACCGGAAATCGGGAACGGCCCTGCTACGATGATCTCTGCATCTTCAAGTCCTGCTGTTGCAAGTGCACTCTTATACATTCCGACTGTACAATAGGAAATATTCTTAATGGATATCTGGATTCCGCTTCCTTTTTTTCCTTCCATAATTAATACGGAGGATAATGCTCGACTTCCAATCGTACCGGATGGAAGATATGCGTCTAAATACTCATGCTCCATCGCATTGGTTACCTGTACCACATCATAATCGGAAAGTTTTGCCGGATCAATTCCCATCAGACCAAGAACGGTTGCCTGCTGCTCTGCTGTTAAGTCTGCACCAAGTGCTAAATAGGGTTTGTCATGTTTTCCTACCACGACATTATCGTCTGCAACTTCTGTCTGAACGTCACCTTTTACCGGTTCCTTTTGGGTTTCCGTATCCTGTGTCACGGTTCCTTCTACCGGTGCCTGTGCTGCATTGTCGGAAGTCCTTTTATCTGTGTCTGTGTCGGAACTTCCCGTATCCGAAGCATTCACATCTGAAGTATCGGAATTCTTAGAACTTCCCGTACTATCTGCTGCACTTTTTTCCGAATCATCGGTTCCCTGAGCAGAACTGCCGCCTGTTGTCTGTGCATCATCGGCAGTATCCGCACTTCCATTTGCATCTGTCTGTTCATTCTGTTCCTGTACCTCAGTCGTTGTATCCGTATTACTTGTCTGGGATGCAAATGCAGGCATCACAAGGGATATACTCATAGTTGCTGCTAAAAGAATACCCATCACTCTTTTTATATTCTTTTTCATTTTTTTCCTCCATTTCATTTTCGTAAAATCTGCTTTATTCATTCTGACACAGAACCTTGATAAAGTCAAAAGTATCGGACAAATTTAAGGAAATCTTTAATATTATGCCTCTCTAACGGAAGTGTGTGATCAGAACTTCTATCTGTGCCTCGCCAAAAAATGTATTGATCTGCGGATAATACACTATAGAAAGATTTTCCTTATGTTCTTCTAAATATTTCTGATTCTCATAAGCATCTCCGTCAAAACAGATGGCCGGATAACTCCGGTTCTTTTTATCGACCAGCTTCATCCGTACAAATTTCCGGTTCGTTCCGACAATTCTGATATCCCGCACCCGCAGCTCTTTATCTGCAAATACCGGCTTTTCGTTCCCTTTGCCAAATGGTTCTAAAACCGAAAACTCATGGATCAGCTTCTCTGACAGATATTCTAACGTCATCGGCACATCAATGCGTATTTTTGGCTGTAGATCTTTTTTTGTCAATGTACAACGGTCATTCAGTCGCTTTCGGAAAATATCTACGTTTTCACGCTGCATACTGCAACCGGCTGCCATCGGATGACCGCCAAACTTGTCCAACAGATCCTGACATTTACAGAGTTCCTCATACATGGAATATCCTTCTATGGAACGCCCGGAGCCTTTGACTCCCTCTTTTGCATTTGTCAGAACGTAAACCGGTCTGTGATAGCGTTCCCGGACGCGTCCTGCAATAATTCCTGCAATACTCTCGTGACAGTCCGGCAGATAGATGACTAAGACCCTGTCCTCTGAAAGTCCCTGTGTTTCGATGCACTGCATGGCATCCTCGATTCCTTTTTCCGTCAGGGCTTTTCTGCTCGTGTTGAGTTCTACTAACTCTTCTGCAAGTTTTCCTGCATCAACTTCATCTTTTGTTTTTAACAAAAGCAATGCTTTTTTTGCCGTATCCAGTCTACCGCTCGCATTCAGACACGGTCCAAGTACAAATCCGATATGGTATGCCTTTATTCCTCCTAAATCCAGCTTATTGGATGCGATCAGAGAACGCATGCCGATACTCTTTGTCTGATTCAGCCGTTTTAAACCTTCCTTTACTAAGATCCGGTTCTCATGTTGAAGCTCCATGACATCTCCTATCGTTGCAAATGCCGCATTTTCGATAAAAACATCTGCCTGCTTCATGCCCTTTCCTGTCATATCATAGAGTACCCGTATCAGATGCCATGCAACAACCGCTCCACAGATTTCTTTGAACGGATAGGCACAATCTTTCTGTTTTGGATTGACGATCGCATCTGCATCCGGCAGAATCTCTTTTCGTTCACCGTTTTCTTCGCAAAACGGGATTTCATGGTGATCGGTTACGATTACGGTCAATCCGTTTTCTTTTGCTCTTTTTAGTGCATCTGCCGCTGCAATCCCATTGTCACAGGTCAGGATCGTGTCCGCTCCCTCTTCTATGGCAGCTTCTACTAACTGCTCATTGACCCCGTAACCGTCTTTAATGCGGTCAGGAATCGTGACATAGACTTTTCCACCTAAATTCTCAATTCCCTCCCACAAAATATAAGAGGACTGCACTCCGTCAATGTCGTAATCGCCAATAATGCAGATTTTCTTTCCCGACTTTATCTTTTCTGCAAGAATTCCTGCAGCTTTTTTTACGTCTTTTAACAGATAGGGCGATGGCAGCATGTCCATCGTTCCGTTCAGATAATTGTTGATCTCCTCATCGGTAATAATATCCCGGTTACGCATGATCCGGGCTGTCACCTGATCAATACCGTATTTTTTTCCTATTTCCTGAAAATCGGCTTTTTTTGCCCACACCGTCCAATTCTCTGCCTGTCTCATTTGTACTTCACTTCCATCAATGTCAATCCTTTTGCCGGCATTAAAAATCCTGCCTGTTGGCGATCTCTGCTCTCAAGAATCCACTCCATATCCTCCGGTGTCCTTTCTCCACGTCCGACTTCTACTAAAGTCCCTGTCAGGATACGGACCATATTTTGCAAAAATCCGCTTCCCGTAAAGCGCATTCGGATCTCATGTTCTGTCTCTTCGATTTCTATCTGATAAATCGTTCGGACAGTTGTTTTTTTCATCCTGCGGTTTCCGCAAAATGCCATAAAATCATGTGTCCCTGTCAGATGCCCCGCAGCCTCCCGCATTTTCGCCACGTCTAATTTTTCTTCCATTGGCCAGACATACCTGCGTTCAAAGACATCCGGTTTGCTTCCTTTATAGATGCGGTATTCATAGGTCTTTGACTTGGCATTTAATCTGGAATGAAAACGCCCGTCTACCTGCTCCACTTGTAATATTGCAATATCTTCTGGCAGATATTCATTCATATATTTTTTGATTTCCTCCACATCCCACACTGCCTTTGTATGAAAATGTGCGATCTGACCTTTCGCATGCACTCCGGCATCTGTCCTGCCGGAGCCCTGTAAATCTATCTCTTCTTCTGTCATACGCTCTAAGACCCGCTGCAATTTTCCCTGGATGGTCGCTTCCGTATGTTTCTGCTCCTGCCAGCCTTTATATCTTGTCCCTTCGTACTGTATGGTTAATTTATAGTTTGGCATAATTCCTCCATGGTGGTTATTATGTTATTTCTACGAAACAAAAAACAATACACCAACCATCATTTGACAGTTGGTGCTATTTTGTTATTTCAATTATATTTCAAATAAAAATCTGCTTCCCTACTGATATAATTCTGCAATTCGTGTAACTGCGACGTATATTTCCGAAATTTTATACCAGGTCGGATAATCTACCACTCCGCTGGCCGGGAGGTTGAACACCGACTGGAACTTCTGTACTGCCGCCCTTGTTTCTGGTCCGAAGATGCCATCTACCGTTACGGTCGGAATTGCCGGGTAGTTTCTTGCAATTGCATTTAACTGCTCCTGTATCACGCGGACATTATTGCCTCTGGAACCAACCTGCAGATCCACCCGCGGCCACGATGCCGGTACACCTGATACCTGTTCTGCGGTATTAATATACATACTGTTGCCGTAAAAGTAACGGAGGATTTCAATAGCACTGTAGCCCTGATCGCCCAGATACTTTGAACCCCACTGTGTCATCCAGTTCGGGCAAGAGACCCTGTCACCGTCACAATACTGCGTTAAGATCGGCTGTCTTACATTTGGTCTCGACAGATAATTTACAAACATCTCATCGACAATCCTTGAAATATTAGAAAAAATATTCCGTCCAAATACCCATTTATGGTCAAATGCCGTTGACGATGTAATGGTAAAATCATAGCCTTTATTCCGATACCATTCCGTATAGACACGGTTCAATGTAAAGGACATGATCGCTAAAATATTCGCCCGCAGTGTTGCGTCCGGCCATGTGGAATAAACTTCACTGGATGCAACGTTTTTAATATAATCTCTGTAACGTACATAATAATTCTTTGCTGTAGAATCCGTTGGTGCTCCATCATGCACGATCACATACTCCGGAATGACTACGCGATTAAGTACGATCTCTCCGGTTTCTGCTACCGGTTTTACTTCTGCTTCTGCAATTTTCGGTGGATAATCTCCAAACAGTGTATTTGCCGGAATCACAATGTTTTCCTGTTCTTCCTCAATTTCTCCGGTTGGTTCTAACTCAACTTCCTGGATTGCGGTCTCATCTGCAAACACATTGATACCGGAAACATTGACCGGATGATATCCTCTTGCGGTTACCTGGATCGTATACTCTGCATATGGCTGCTGCTCTCCCGGCTGCATACTATATTCTAAGGGAGGGGTTGGGAGGGTTACCTGTTCCGTCTGCCCTGACTCATTTGTATCTAATTCCTCTAACTCCGTCTCCGGGTCTGCTGTATAGGACAACTGGATCCGGGCATTTGGAATCGGTCTGTGCCTCCTGCTTCCTGTTACATTTACCTGTAGTTTTCCTCTGTCCACGCCTTCGGTCTGCATGGCTCTGATTTTGCTTCCTGCCATAGAAAACCTCATATTTTTCTTCAAAATATTTTATGCAGGAAAAATCAAAAATGTGTCACTGACTTATGGTCAAACGGATACTACTTTACTTCTACCGTCCAGCCGTACTTGTCTTCTAACTTGCCCCACTGGATTCCGGTCAGTGTATCGTATAATTTCTGGGTTAATTCACCGATCTTGAAGTCATTGATCGTAATCACATCATCTTTATAACGTAACTCACCAACAGGAGAAATTACGGCTGGCGTACCGGGTCCAAATACTTCCTCTAATTTTCCGTCATGTCCGGCTTTCATTAGATCATCGATGGATAATCTTGTCTCATTTACTTTGTAACCCCAGTCTCTTAAAATATGGATCATGGAATCTCTGGTCACACCCGGAAGAACAGTTCCCTCGATTGGTGCTGTATAGATTTCGCCGTCAATTTTAAACATGATGTTCATGGTTCCGACTTCTTCTACATATTTACGATGCTCGCCGTCTAACCAAAGCACCTGGGAATATCCCATTTTTTCTGCTTTTACCTGTCCTAAAATAGAACCGGCGTAGTTACCACCGCATTTTGTAAATCCTGTTCCACCTTTTACGGCACGGACCAGCTCATCCTCTACTAAAATCTTAACCGGGTTGATACCCTCTGCATAATAAGCTCCTACCGGACAGCAGATGACCATGAATTTGTATGCAGTTGCCATATGCACTCCAAGAGCACTTTCTGTTGCAAACATAAATGGTCTGATATATAAAGAAGTTTCCGGCTCTGACGGTACCCAGTCCTCTTCTACTTTTACTAATGCTTTTACTGCTTCTACAAACATATCTTCCGGCACTTCCGGCATGCAAAGTCTTGCATTGGAGTTGATCATTCTCTTTGCATTCATCTCCGGGCGGAATAACTGGATTTTTCCTTCTGCCGTGCGGTATGCTTTCATACCTTCAAAAGTTTCCTGTGCATAATGAAGTGTTACACATGCCGGTTCTAAAGTGATCGGTGCATATGGTACAATTCTTGCATCCTTCCATCCCTCATCTTTTGTCCAGTCCATTACAAACATATAATCCGTCATATATTTGCCGAAGCCTAAATGCTTCTGATCCGGTTTCTGCTTTAATTCCTTACATTTTTCCATTCTTATTTCCATAAATAAGCCTCCATCCTAACGTATTAATTCTATATCTGTTGTCAATTATTATACTTTTTTTGAATGGTGTCAAGATTATTCCGATGGCTTATGTAGAATATAACTCTCATTTATAGTTTATGCCCTTTTTATGCTTTTTATTTATATCTCACTTTTCTTTTCTTACTGACATGCCCCTGACACATATGATATAATGAGTGCAAGCGAGTCAACATACTCGCATGATTGACGAGCGACGAAATTACTGAGTGAGTCCACTCACGAAGTGATGAGCGTAAGCAATGAGCAGTGCCATCTAATAAAAATGTAGCAGACTTGTGCTTGCACAAAGTCGGTTACATTTTTGTTGGATGATAGGGCGAATGCCCGTGCATTACTCAACACATTGCACCGCGAATGAATATTTTTTGAAAGAGAGGTATCTTTATGCATACATTTCAGACTTATCCTTCCGATATGTTCGAGATTGACCCATTTACAAAAATCGGCTCCGAATGGATGCTGATCACTTCCGGAAACAGAGAAAAAGCAAATGCACTGACAGCAAGCTGGGGCGGACTCGGTTTTCTCTGGGGCAAAAACGTTGCATTTATCTTTATCCGTAAATCCCGCTACACCAAAGAATTCATCGACAATGGAGAGACATTTTCCATGACTTTCTTTGATAAGAAGTACAAAAACGATTTAAAATACTTTGGAGCCGTTTCAGGACGGCAGGAAGACAAATTCAAGACTTCCGGCTTAAATCTGAATTATCACAATGATGTTCCTTTTGTTGATGAAGGAAATCTTGCATTTATCTGTAAAAAAATGGCGGCTGTTCCAATCACAAAAGATATGTTTATCGACATGGACATTGATGAAAAATGGTACTCCAAGGCAAATCTGGATGACTATCACACCATGTATATTGGTGAGATCACAGACATCCTTGCCCGCTAAAAAGAACATTTTTGATGTGTGATCAATAAGATAGCATTAGAAATGATATCAGAGATAATATTAAAAAATAAGCCGCATAAAGATGTGGACTTACAATAGGATCCCCCATAAACAGATAAGGTAAATAACCAAAATCTGCTTATGGGGGATTTTTTTCCTTTGTTAATCTTTTATTCTTTGGCGTTCGCCTATAGTCCCTACTTCTCCAACTTCACAAACACCGGTGCTCCCGTTGCCTCAACCTCAATCTTTCCATCCGTAACCGGAACCTCATAGGAATTTCCCATCAGATCACAGACTTTGGCGGATTTCGCTTCTACCGGGATCGTTACGGTCTCCTTTTCCGTCCACTGATTGACCCACGGAAGATTCGGCGTTCTTACAATATTTTCATTACTGTCATTGCTTAAGCGCTCCTTCGTGCTCCATAAGCCTAACAGCTCTTCGTTTTCTTTTTTCAGATCACATCGGAATGCCCGCACGGTATCGGAACCGGCAGAGATCTCCTCGCATTTTTCCACAGACTCTAAGAGCCTTGTAATATTTGCATAAGCTGCTGCAGACGGCTTTGGAAAAATCCTTCCGCTGTAATCCTGCTGATAAAACAGTCCGAAATTGTTCTCATATTCTTCCGGCATAATGGTATGATAGAGATTCTGCTGGTCAAACATTGAATAGACCTCTATCTCATCGACACCATAGGATAACGCTAACAACAGCTCTCTTGCCATGTAGTCTGCCTGTGTCCGCAGATCCACACCACTGGAAATCCCCTCTGTCTGCTCCGGAGTCGTTGGCAGTCCACACTCATTTAAATACCATGTCTTGTCTCCGGTCTTATCTAAGAACTGACGGGTTCTTACCAGACTGCTTTCAAAACTCAGCTCTACCTGTGGGTCTTTCGTCAGATCCGGGGAATATGGAAATGCATAGCCATGTGTTACTAACACATCCTGTTTGTCCATAATGCCATAGTAATCGAGACCTTCTAACCAGATGGATTCACCCTGGTAAACACCGGCTCCTAAATACTTTAGTCCTGCATCCTTAATCGCCGGATACGCTCCTGTATAATTTACCTCATAATAATATGCCATATAGTCTTCTTTGGAATAACCATAATAAGTTGCATAGAGATTCGGCTCATTTCCCGCCTCACAGCCATCGAGTAAATCTCCAACGTCATCTAACACACTTCGGATTGCCTGTTCATAGACCTTCGGGTCGAGCGGTTCCGACCAGTCGTCTAAAAGCAGATACTGACCATTGATACGGATACCGCTCTTTTTCAGGCTGGCAAGATTTTTCTTTAAAAGTTTTGTATCCTTTTCCGCATATTCCGGAATGCCGAGTCCGACACGCACATTCGCTGCACCTAGCTCCTGTAAAATAGAGATCGTATCTTCATTCGGCTGATACTGTCCAAAATGAACACCGCTGATGCCGAACGGACTGCTCTTTGTATATTGATAAGTATGCTTTTTTAAAACGGCAAACGGATACACCTCTTTGTAGGTATCCTTTCCTGACTGCATCGTCAGGATCGCATAATAAATCCCATAGGAAGGTGCTTTAAAAGAAATTTTCTTCTGTGCATTTCCCTGTTTTTTCACAGAGAACTTCTCCGTCTTTTCTAAACAGGTACTTCCGTCATATCCGTAAATCTGACAGGACACTTCTGCGTCTTTCTTCTGATCCGTCAGATTTTCCACTTCCATTAAAAAACTCAGATCTTTTTGCGTATAAAGCGTAGCACTGCCGGTTCCTTTCGTCGTACAATTAAAAGAAAGTGCCGTATCTAAATTCTTTTTCGCAAACAACGCACGGTTGTCGGCTGTTTTGGTGTCTTTTTTTGCGGAAAATACCAGTGCCAGATGCAGTTTATCCTGTGGTTGCTTATCGTCTGACATCGTAAGCGGGATTGCATGCTCCGGGTAAGCCTCTAAATAATTCTTCGGCTGTGCCTCCTCGCCTTCATAGAATGTATACATACTTCCACCATCTTTAAATCTGTGGATCCAGGCAAGACTGTCAAAGGTCTGATATGGAAAATCATCGTTTTCCGGGAATTTCCACGTTCCGACACTCCGCTTTTCCACCTTCTGATATTTCTTTGTGAATTTCCTGACATAGTATGCCGAAGCAGCATCTTTTCCACTGTAGTTTTCTAAAGAAATCTCAACATCCATGTACTCTTTATAGAGCGTATAGATCGCAGTCACATCCCCGGCATTGTCCGATAAGGCATAATGCACCGTAACAACCGGATTTTTCCCCGACTCATCCACCGTATAATCCTTCATCTTTTCCGTTGTATACAGCGTTTTGTCCTTTTCGCCTAAAATCGTATATTTTCCGACTCCATTTAATACCTCGACCGTCCGTTTTGCAGACGTCATCCGAAACACTTTCTCCTGCTGGTCTTTCGTAATGGCATACTGATAGTCATATCCTTCAAACTGATACAGATAGGACTCCTTTTTTCCCTTCATGCCGTTGGTACATCCGACTGTTGCCACGAATAAAACAACGGCACACAGCAGACCTCCCCAGATCCTGATCGCTTTTTTCATCTTCTTTCTCACCACTTTCTTCTAAATAAACAGCTTTGTCCACGGTCTTTTTATCTTCATCAAAATGATTCCGGAGCATAACACCAGCCCCGCAACAATGATATAATCCATCCAATAAGAAAGGTGCACACCTGTCACCTGTAGTAAAAATCCGAGCACTGCGATCACCGCCGGATGTACAAAATAAATATACGACGACATCCTTTTTAAAAATACCGCATGACTTTCTAACTGCCCTAACGGATGTCTGATCAGACAGGACATTCCAAAGATCAGTACAAACGGCATCAAAAACATACTCGGAAAATCAGAGATCCATCCCTTTTGAATGACAAGCATTCCTTCTATCATACCTAAAACGGACGTGATAAAAAATCCTGTTTCTGCCAGCTTTGGTCTTTTTTCTATTACAGGCAAAAGTCTTACAATATAATAACCGAACATCACTCCCGGCAGCCCTAAACAGAAAATGTTGCGGAATACAAAATAATATTTCCATCCGTAAAAATCTCCCAACACCGGAATCTGTTCTCCAAGCGGCAGGTACGATGTTCCAAGGACACCGATCATAAACAGGATCATCGATACCGCAGCCAAAATCCGGATTCCCTTCTCACCGCATAATTCATATACCAGACAGATGAGTATCATAACATAGATCAAAGAAATCACATACCAAAGGTGCGGATAACTGCCCTCGGTAAAAAAGTACAGCACTCTCTCCGCGAAGAATTTTCCAACAGGCTCATGTCCTGCTGCTACATTCAAGACAAAACTCATCAGATAATAGACCACCGTCCAGACACAGTAAACCTTCAAAAGACTGCGTATCTGTGTCTTTGCTGCATTGCGTCCCTTTGAAATCTGCAAAAAACAATAATATCCCGATATCGTAAAGAATAAAATGACCGGATATCGTCCAATGACAATCCCAATGATCGGATAGGCATCTAAGAGGCTGTCATCCAGTCCCCAGCAGGTATGCAAAAACATAATACTAAGTGCCGCCAAAAAGCGGAATAAATCTACCGATACATTTCTATTTTTCATTCGTACCCCTTCTCCTTACCCTGAATTGTCTGCACCACTGCAGCACCACTCTGCTGAACAATGTGAACGCCAGTACTTCTAAAACATACAGTGCTGCCGGCTGCTGAATGCCGATCATATCCTGTCCGGCAGATAAGATCACAATAAAAAGCGGATGGGCTAAATACAGATAGGTGGAATAGTCCTTACACAAGAGTCCCTGTTTTTCCCATGTACTTGCCGGATGCTCTAATAATACCAGCATCAGGAAAAATGTAACAAAATGTGTGCTGAGTAAGCTTCGTATATGTGTATTTCCGGTCAGACCTACGATACTCCAGAATTCTACCGTATATAAGATCAACGAAAGGATCAGCAATCTGCCATCCCTTTTCGGGTTCATTGCATTTTTCTGTTGGAATAAAACCACTGCATATCCCCAGATAAAACATGGGATTCCAAGACACAGAATCTCTGAAAACGAGGAAAACCAGGAAGCATCCAGATACGGTCTAAGCCATGTGATCCGCTCCATAAGCGGCGTATAGGCATAGCAGAGTGCCCCGAATACAAAAAATACGATACTGATCCCCAGTAAGATCTGTAAGCCCCGCTCTTTTGCAATCTTATAAAATAGTGCCGTCAGACAGAGTGCATAGATCAATCCGACCATATACCACAGATGCCAGTAGCTTCCGACAAAGAAAAAATTCTTTACATAGCCAAGCACTGCCTCACCCGCATTCTCTCCATTTAACAGAACATTCACTGCAAAACTAAGAGAAATGTAAACGGCTGACCAAAGCAGATAAATCTTCATCATCCGCACGAAAAATCTCAAAAAACCGGTTCCCTTTTCCACTAATATTTTCGTAAAATAATACCCGGAAACCATCAGAAAGAACTGTACAACGAAACGTCCGCTGTATTCGATCACCCGGACTGCCATATGCTCTGTTCCAAGACATTCCGTTGCGCTGTGCAGCATTACAACGATCAGTGCCAGTATAAATTTTGTTATATCAATGGATGCATTTCTCTTCTCATTTGCCATAACTGTTATCCTCTTGCAATTTTTTTCAGATTTTTCATTTCCCGCTTAATATCTTTTGATTTCAGTAACACATAGATGATATATGCCGCTGTATAAAGCATCATTGCAGTAATGCCACCAATCTTCCAGTTCACCAGAATAAAAATCCCGGTCAATGCAACCTCTAAAATATTGTCCTTCCAGACTTTGACAGGAAGGCTGCTTCGAAGTAACATTTTCTCGGAAAAAATATTTTTAAACATCATCAAAAGCACAATACTGATCACTGCCGCGTCCAGACTTCCCATTAAAAATACCGTGATCCAGGACAGCAATGCACTGATACCAACTGTCACAAGACTGTTAAAAAGGATCAGTTTTTCTTTCCGATAAGCCTTCAGATAGGTGTCGATCAGGGCAACGGAACGTGTCTCATAAACACAGATCGGGAACAGCACTGCGAGATAGTGCAGGCTGTCATGATACTGCGGCAGCCAAAGCTCTAAGATCCAACGCATCGGTGTGTAAAAGATCAGCACCGCTAAAATCGGAACTGTCAGAACCGTTCGCATGGTCAAAAACAATTCCTCTAAGGTCTCTTCCTTCATTTTTTTCAACATCGGAAACAGTACCACGCTGACAGCACCGATACAGGTAATGACCATATTCGAAAGACTCAGTGTCAGTGAAACCTTTCCAAATACGATCGTTCCCCACTTCTGCTCGATTGCAAAACGGACAATTCCTATGATCAGCTGACTTGCAAAAGAAGCGGCTAACAGCTTATAGCCGATACCGATAATCTCTTTTGATTCCTTTGTGATCTCATGAAAACTGTCTAATTTTGCAAAGATGATCTCCCTGCACACATACATCGCATAGCACATGGACAAAATCCTGCCCGTGATCTCCATAAAGATCAGGACATAGAAATTACGGAAACCTAACAACAATGCTCCAACGGATAATACAAAGAACAACATTCTTTCTAAAGTCATGATCCTTGCAAAATCCTTGATGCGTCCGGTTGTCTGAAGGATATTCTGCAGCAGATAACGCAGGATATCAAACATCGAAGATACCAGTGCCAGCATCAGGATCGTACTTTTATATGGATTGTCGATCAAAAAATGAGCTGCCGTACCAAAAACCGTACAGAAGATCAACTGAAAGACTGCCAATGCCCAGAACTGTCCTGCCATACGGCTGCGGTCTAACTTGGCATATTCCATTCCACCATATTTCAGATAAGTACCCTCACACCAGCCGATCGATGAATATGCCGTATACGTCACATAAAACAGATATAACTGCCAGTAGCTGTATTCCTCTACTCCTAAAATCCTTGGAAGTACCAGTGTCATCACCACGGAGATCATCAGACGGATGACATTCGCGGATAGTGCATGCATGAAATTTTTTAAAAAATTGCGAAATTTCTGATTCATAATTCTATTTCCTTACAGCGTCGAAAAAATCGTCTGATACGGTACTGCATCATCCCAGCCGTTTCTGTACACATCATAAACTAATTTCACCGTAAACGCCCCTACTACTAACATATACAAAAGAATCCTTTTATTGCGGTCCTCTTCCCTGAATACCAGCTTTGGAACTGCTAAACAGGTAATAGATGCAAACAGCTTCATCAGACGATCTGCCTGCGGCACTACGGAAGAAAACAGGACCGTTACCGCCGCTAAATAGTAAAGGTTTACATAAAACTCATACTTTACATCATGCTCCGGATTACAATATACATAGTAATAAAAAATCGCTAAGAAAAAGAGTGTAAACACAAATCCGATCAGATAGAAGTTATTCGTATCATACATAGAACCGATATACCATCCGTACTTTGTCTTAGAGATCAGACGCAGTACCAGTTTTCCTAAAATCGGCACCGATATGCCAAGGATCAGGTAGGCAATGATCTGCTTTTTGATATTGACCCTTTTTCCATAGATAAAATATACCGGTACAAACAGCAATGCGCTGATATGGATTCCCGCTGCAATGAGTAACAGTAAAAAATAGTGCTTCCAGTTTCTGTCATAGACATATTTTAAAGCATACAACAGGATTGCCGTGGCGAGCATCTGGCGGATCTGGTTCTGTGAGTTAAAGAAATCTCCACTGACAACAAAGATCAAAATACTAAGCGGAAGATATTCTGACTGCTGAAAAATGGTCAAAAACATAAAACTCAGCAAAAGTACCGCTACCACGGCAAACAAGATGTATGAATTCTGTGTAAAATGATACAGAAAACGGTTTAACAGATTGAACAACGGTTCCGTAAATTTCTTGCCTCCTGCCGGGATTGAATGAAAATAATCATTATAGATCGGCCAGTCTGTTCCGACCTGATAACGGAGTGCCGACACAACAGCAAATGGTAAAAATGCCATCACACCGAGGATCCGGTAGGTGGAATCCAGACTTTCCACTTCCTTAACATTCTGTGCATAGCCGGCAAACAGCATCGATATAATTGTCATAATGATGTAAACTGCCATATCCTTCTCCTAACGCCGTCCTTCCAGTCTCTTTTCATAAAACCGGTCCAGCTTCTTTGCTTCGGTCATAATATCATAACCGCTTTTCGCTACTTCTTCTCTTCCCCTGCTCCGTAATGCAAGATTTTCTTCTTTGATCTCTTCTGTCATAGAAAGGATCTTATTGACCCATAGCTTTTTATCATGCAATGGAAGATATTCCATGCGGTCTGTCATCTTGATCTCATCTGTTACGGCATCCGATACCAGAATCCTCAATCCGGCACATTGTGTCTCAACTAATACCAGTGCAAGTCCTTCGAATAAAGACGGAAGTACAAATAAATCCATTGCCTGATACAGTTCTCCCACATCATCCCTTGAGCCTGCAAAAATAACCGCATCGTCTAAGCCATACTGATGTACCCTGGCTTTTACATCTTCCTGTAACGGCCCGTCACCGACTAAAAGCAGAACCGCATCCTCTTTCTTTTTATGAACCTCATAAAAAATGTCAATTAAATATGCATGATTTTTCTGCTCTGCAAATCTGCCGACATGTCCGATACAAAAACGGTCACCGATCTGAAGCTCCTCGCGTTTCTTATTCCGTATCTCTTCGTTGTATGCATATTTTTCAGTATCAATGGCATTATTCATGATCCGTACTCTGCCGTTTTTCATATTTGCCTTACCGTAGAGATATTCTCCTGCTTTTTTTCCGCATGCCATATAATCGGTAGAAGTCACTCTGGTGCAGAACTTAAAAAATGCATAGACCGGCTTCTTGATCCCTGTCGGGTATAACGCTAAATGGGAATGAGCGATCCGCACCTTAATTCCACAGAGTTTGCCTAAAAAAGAGGTCACAAACGACATTAAGGTCATATGGGAATGTACAATATTAATGTGGTTCTCTTTTAAGATCGTATAAACCTCTTTGCAGCTCTTTTTAAGGTTTTCCTTCTTTTTCGTTACCTCATAGACATGAAATCCGATATCCTCAAATTTCTTTTTTACCGCCGGATCGGGTGTATCATAGGTAATATAATACAGCTCATAGTCCTTACGGTCTATTTTAGAAAAATAGTTATAGATCACAGCTTCTACACCACCGGTTGTTAAGCCGCCTGCAATATGTGCAATTCTCTTTTTCATATCTGTCCCTGCCTCTTTCCTAATTTTTTCATATCCTTTAACCGGTAAACCAGTCCGAAACTGATCAAGGTACAAAGCAATGGTGCCTTGGTTCCAAAGCCTGCATACTGGTCTCTTAACACGGTTTTGCGGTACTTTTTGATGCAGTTTTCTACTCTTTTTCGTTCCTCTTTGTATTCTGCCGTTCTCGGAATCTGTAAATAGATGCTAAAATCCGCTCTTACCGCACGGTATGCCGCCGCTTCTGCCAGCTTTGGATAAACTGTACTGATGTGCCGATACATGACTTCCGCGTAGTCGATCAGTGCCATTTTTTTTCGGTGAAAACTCTGCCGCATGGTTCCGGCACTCCGCTGTAAATAGCAATAACCGTCATAGCCTAAAAAAGTAACCTTTTGGGTCTGTTCTAATATCGGAAACATAATGGCAAAATCCTCATAGATTTTTCCCTCTTCAAAACGCAGACTCTTAAATAAATCTCTCTGATACAGCTTTGCCCAGACACAGACATCGGTATCGATCTGATAAAGCATCCGTCTTAGGGCTTCCTCTTTGCCAACGGTTACACTTCCGTTGGTCTGACCACTGCTTCTCTCGATTCTGCCATCTTCATAGACATTTCTCCAGCGGCAGGATACCAGATTCGCACCGCTCTTTTTCTGTGCAAGATACAGCGTTTCTATCAATTCCGGCTCCATGGAATCATCGCTGTCTATAAACGTCAGATATTCTCCTTTGCAGACCTCAATTCCGCGGTTTCTAGCCGCCGCCTGTCCGCCGTTTTTGGTATGCAGCACCTGTACCCTGGTATCGGTCTTTGCATAAGAATCGCAGATTTCTCCGCTGCCATCGGTAGACCCGTCATCCACTAAAATAACCTCTAAATTTTCATGGGTCTGGTTTAGAATACTCTCCACACAGGTATTCAGATATTCTTTGACGTTATAAACCGGAACAATTACACTGATCAAACTCTGACTCATTTCGTATCCTCTCTGTAAACACGCAAATATTCTCCACACATCTTCGTGGTGCTATAGGACTCCACCACGTCCTGTTTTGCTCTTTTTTGTATCTTCTCCACCGGAATCTTACCGCTTGAAACGTCCTTTAATATCCGTACATAATCCTCATAACGGTCTGCTAAAAATCCATTTTCCCCATTGATCATCACATCCCGGTTTCCAATGACACGGCTGGCAATACAGAGCTTTTCCTGATACATTGCCTCTAAAAGTGCCACCGGAAGTCCTTCCCAAAGGGAGGGGATCAGAAAAACATCTGCTCTTGCAAGCTGTTCTGTGGCTTCCTCTCTGTCCATCCAGCCGGTGATCTCAATATTCGATGCGGTCAATTCACTCCGCAGATCTCCATCCCCGATCCAGATAAATTTCCATTCAGGAAATGACTCTGCGATCCGGTTAAACATCGATGGATTCTTTGGAAAGCTGATCCTTCCTAAAGTACAGATGACCGGATGTTCCCTGTCAAATTCTTTTTTACCGCTCTTTGGGATCTTTGTAATATCAATTCCGTTGTTGATATACATTGCATTTTTTGTAAGTTTTAATGCTTCCTCATATTCTCCTTTGGATACACCGATCACCTTTGCATGGCTCATGGAGAGAACCTTTTCTGCTAAAAAATAAATCTTTCTTTTGAGGGCAGAATCATCCTGTTTTAAAAAAGCATAGCCATGCGGTGTATAATAGACTCTGTGTTTTTTACAGTTAATCGCCATTCTTCCGCAAAAACCTGCCTTAGAGGAATGAAGATGGATGATATCCGGGTCATATTCCCGCACTAAATGACGGATTTCCTGCATGGCTTTAAAATCTTGCAGGGGATTCACGCTTCTTTGAAAATGCAAAATCTCCACGAAACGGATATCTGAGCGGAAAAAACGTTCAAAATTTTCCGGTGTCTCTGCTCTTTTCGCATAAGCGATCAGTACTTCATATTCTTCGGCGACTGCATTTGCCAGTTCTGTAAAATAGGTAAATACACCGCCGCCAAAGGCCTCTGCTATGTATAATATCTTTTTTTTCATTGTTTTCCCTCACCTTGTATTTTGACCATAGCTATGATATGATACACCTAGTTTTCAGGAGGTTTCATATGAGTAAAAAATCCAGATCGAAAGTAAAATCCAGAATGATATCACTCATTGTTTTTGTGCTGCTTGCGTGTCTTGCCGTTTATATTTATCACGGCCTGCAGACTCCTTTGACTGTCACAACTTACAATTATCATAATAAAAAAATCCCATCGGCATTTTCCGATTATACGATTGTACAGATTTCTGACCTCCACTGCAAAAATTTCGGCAAAAACCAGTCAGAACTGATCTCAAAAATAAAAGCTGCCAAACCGGACATGATTGCACTGACCGGTGATATCGTAGATGAAGACCACGATTCCATCAGCAGTGTTGAAGACCTTTTAAAAGGGATCAAAGACCTTGCACCGATCTATTTTGTTACCGGAAATCATGAGCTTACCTCTCTTGCTGCAACCCAGTATCAGGAGCTTTTAGCTCTCTTTCAAAAATACGGTGTCACTGACTTGGATAATGATTCGGTAAAATTAAAAAAGGGCGGTCAGTCCATTACTCTGTATGGCAGACAATACTTTTCACAGTACTTGACCGACTCCCTTCCGATCGCTTCTGACAAAGATTTTGACATTCTTCTTTATCATGGAAGTGATAACTTTAAAGAGATTGCACCATATCACTATGATCTGATCCTCTCCGGCCACGCACATGGCGGCATTGTCCGACTCCCAATCTGGGGCGGAATTTTTGGAAATGACGGTACATTCTTCCCGGAATATGCCGGAGGCGAATATACCATCGGTGATGCCACCCTGATCTCAAGCCGTGGACTTGGAGATGCCTCCATTCCGCGTTTTAACAATCCACCGGAATTAGTGGTCATTAAATTAAATCCTTAATCATCCGTATTGTTAAAATCCGGTATGACACCAATGATATTGATCTTTCCATAGAGGGTTCCGTCTTTTACCGTTACTAACTTGTTTGAGAAAATCTCTCTCAATACCAGATAGATACACATGAGCACGGCACCTCCTATGGCAAAGATACCGACAACTTTTAAGATATTCTTCTGTGCATTCACATCTTTTTCTGCAAATTTTGCTTTATCTAAGATTCTTGCATCTCCGTTTTCCGTAATGTTTGACATCTCGATCACAAAAGCCTCTGCTACAGCATTTGCAACCTCTACCACTTCATCTTTATCCGGTCCGACAGCATTCACACGGAGCAATGCGGATTCGATCACTGCACTCTCGTCATAATCAATATCCACTAAATCTAAAATATCCTGTGTGCTCTCATAACGGTTACCCATGATCTGATTGGCTCTCTCTAAGACCGTCTGGCTCTTTCCGATCTCTGCATAAGTCATCATCAGCTTAGTACTATCATAAGTCGTTGAATAATCTCCACCCTCTGTAATACAGTACACACTGGAGGACGCCTTATACATATCCTGTTTTTCTTCGGTGGCAAGTGCAAATACGATTCCGATTGCAAGAAACAGGATTGCCGACATAAAGATCCAGGACAGATGTGTTTTTAATGCCTTTAAACATCTGCGTACATCAATTTCTATCAAACGCTTATTATTCATCACGATCTTCCTTTCTTCTCTTTTTCCGCTTACTGAGCTTTGATTTGTGGCTCTTATCCAGTACAAATAACAATACGATCACAAGACACACCACTGCTGCCGCTATCATCGTTAAGCAGAATGGATTGCTAATCTCATCAATAAATTTCTTGATCCTTGACTTGCTCTCTTTGACACCCTTCTGGGTAATCTCCACCTTAAAAGTCTGCTCTTTCGTCTTATAATGGTTGCCCTTGGAATCTTCATAGGTAAAATAAACTTTGATCTGCTGCATGCCGGAGCCTTCTAACTCCACAAACCCTTCTTTTGTCTGAACCTTGCCTGCATCAATTTCGTCAAACTTGATATCGGCTTTTCCGCCCTTGACACTTCCGGTCACATGCATGATGACTTTTTTAATGTCTTTTTCCCCTTTGTTCTCATACCGGGTGCTGACTAACAGCTTCGTACCATTTTCCACACTTTTTGCTACAGACAAGAGATCTATAGACAGATCACCGCTCTGTACAATTGCCGGTGTGAAGTTGGCATTCGTTACATTGGCATTATTATTACTGAAATAGTCAATATCTAATTCGATCAACGCCGTGTCATCTAAACAAGTCTCTGCCACGCCTAATTTGTACTCTAATACCGTGGTTTCTCCCGGTGCAAGAACGGCACAGAACTTCTCATTTGCCTCACCGTTCTGGATATAAAGACCACCGTTTGGGAAATACATAAATCCAACGATATCCTTTGCATCAAACTGGCTGCTGGTATTCTGTATCGTTACCTTAATGGTAAACTCATCTCCCGGTGAAGTATCTCCCTCAATCTCATAGGACTCAACGATCACCTTAGAAATCTCACCGTCTTTTGGTTTTGCACTGCTTGTTACATGCGTTGTAGTTGTGCTTGTCTCTTTCTTGTCCTTGTCATCCTGCTTTGTCGTATCCGTTTCTGTTGTTTCCGTATCTGTTGTTGCAGCTTTTTTCTTACTTGCATCAACCGGCACAGAAAACAATCCCGTGATCAGTACACAGCACAACATTCCTCCAATGATCTTCTTAATCTGCCTCATATTTCTCCTTTCGGTTCTTTACGAACTTCTTCTTGTCAAAATAGTCATAATCCTTCAGATAACGTTTGTATTCTTCCATACTGATCTTATTTTCGATCACTCCGACAACATTTGCACTGTTTGCGATCAGTTCCTCATAGGCATCTTCTAAACATTTTTTAGAAGAACCGTCCATTGCCGTAACCATGATCGTTGCATCCGACTTTACGGCAAAAATATTTGCATCTACGGAACTGTTCACAGACGGCACATCAATGAGTACAAAGTCATATTTCTTTTCTAATATTTCCATGACTTCTGCCATTTTAGATGCATATAAAAGATGCAGCGGATTCTCTCCGTTGATAGTTCCACATGGGATATAGTCTAACAGTGGCCAGTTCGTCTTATATATCATATCTTTTTTTCCAATATCTCCCCGGACATAATCTGCCAATCCTTTTTTATTATCTGCATTCAGACGTTTGTAATTATTTCCTTTTCGTAAGTCTCCGTCTAAGATCACGGTTTTCCAGCCTGCACAGGATAATGAGATCGCAAGCTCCATTACCACGGAGGTCGTACCTACTCCCGGCTCACATCCGCATAAATGGAAGGATTTATAGCCGTTTTTTTCTCTTTGCAGACAAATATTAAATACCGCCTTATCATATGCGTCTGTAACATGCTGATTCTTACAGCGATACAACTCTACCGCTTTTTTCCCCATCATTGCCTCCTTCTGCTCTTAATAAGCACCTTTTCTTTTCAGTACCACAAAGACTGTCTTGATCAAAATCTTGATATCCAGTCCTAAGCTCCACTCATCAATATAGCTGACATCCAGCTTTACAATCTCATCAAATGATGTGATCTGACTTCTTCCACTGACCTGCCACATTCCGGTCAGTCCCGGTTTAATACTGATCCTGCGCCAGTGATCCGCACGATATTTTTCCACCTCATCTAATGTCGGCGGACGTGTTCCCACCAGGCTCATATCTCCTAAAAGGATATTAAAAAACTGTGGCAGTTCATCAATACTGGTCTTTCTTAAAAATGCTCCTACTTTCGTGATCCTCGGATCATTTTCCATCTTAAACATCAGATCACTCTTCACTTCATTCTCTTTTTGCAGTTCTGCCTTTTTCTTTTCTGCATCCTGACACATGGTCCTGAACTTATAGATCGTAAAATGTCTTCCGTTCTTGCCCACGCGTGTCTGCTTAAAAATAACAGGTCCCGGAGAGTCTAACTTAATTGCGATCGCAGCAATTAACATAATTGGAGAACTTAAAATGATCCCCACCAGACTTCCGATGATATCCATACTTCTCTTAATACTGCGTTTATATACATTGAGTGTTACGGTATGGTATGTAATTACCGGATAAGTTCCGAGTGCATTGACATAGCTGTCACCATAATTTGACTGGTACAGATCCATGACGATACTTGCACTGACACCCATACGGGAACAGAGCGCGATCTGTTCTCTGTAATCCTGATTTTTGATATTCTGCATGAAAAACACCTGCTCCACCGCATACTCACGTATCAGTTCTTCTAAATTCTCCATGGTGCCTACATATTCCGGCTCTTCTCCATCGCCAACATATCCGACGATATTCAGATTCAGATTTGTCTTTTTTAAAAAATGACGAAATTTTTCATATTCCTCACAGTTTCCGACTAAAAGCGTTCTTGTCTGGTTACGGTTCTGACTCTGCATCCTCCTTGCCAATGCGATCATCACAAACAGGATGTAGAACAGTGTCGCACAGAAGATCAAGGCTTTTCTGTCCTGCTTTATTTCTCCGCTCGGAAGTATGCAAAGAAGCAAAATACCCCCTGCAACCATCCACGAAAACGTCACTTTTTTAATGGTTCTGTCTATATAGAAAAATCTTGTCCTGTCATACAAGCCTGCGTCCTTTTTTTCTAAGATAAAAATAACGGAAAATGCAAAACCATAACAGAAAAAGCGGGAAAACTCCCCACTTCTGCCAAAAAACAGATAACTCAATATGACCACAGCAATCCCGATCAAAAAATCGCAGACCATATCTGTCATATTTGTATCAGCTTCAAAATTACTTTTTCTCATCCAACCATTTCCTCTCCTATTTTATCTGCAGGATGTACTTATGGATTCAATCGCAACTGCACCGCCCCGTACGACTTCTATCTGTTTGAACTTTGACTTTAACAGTGCGATCAGTTCATTATTGCGTCTTTCTGACAGCTTACACTCTAAAAGGACACTGTCCTTTCCGATATCTGCTACCTGTACCTGAAATACCTGTGCGATCTGAAAGACCTCCGCTTTTTCCTCTGCCGTACATCTTTTTACTTTTGCAAACAGGATCTCCTTCATATGGATTGGGATATTCGTAAGGTCGATCACTTTAATGACCTCCACCATACGGTTCAACTGTTTTTTGATCTGCTCAAACGTAATATCGTCACTGGTTACGCAGATGGTCATACGGGAAATCGTCTCGTCCTCTGTCGTACCTACCGTCAGACTTTGCAGATTATATGATTTTCCGGAGAAAAGTCCGGACACTTTTGCTAACACACCGACCTGGTTTTCCACATATAATGCGATCCAGCGGTTCTTCATGTCTCGTTCCATCTCTTTCCTCCTATTTCAAGATCATTTCACTCATCGGATTGCCGCTTTTTACCATTGGAAGCACAATCTCTTCGGTTGCTATCATAAATTCGAGTACCACCGGTGTCTGCTGCTCTCTCGCCCACTGTAGTGCCGGCAGAATCTCTTCTTCTTTTTCAATTCTCTTTCCGGATGCACCGTAGCTCTCTGCTAATTTTACAAAATCCGGTTCGTATGGCGGACAATCTTCTCCCGGTCCTTTGCAGCGCGGAGGACATGCCTTTCTTCTTTTCAGACAGGTCGCCTCATAGCGTTTTCCATAAAAAAGCTGTTGTATCTGACGTACCATCCCGAGATAATAATTATTCAATACACAGACAATAATATTCGTCTCCTGACACATTGCGGTTGCAAATTCCTGAATATTCATCTGAAATCCACCGTCACCGGTAATACAGATTACCTCTTTATCCGGACATCCGATCTTTGCTCCAATAGCTGCCGGAAAGCCAAAGCCCATCGTACCAAGTCCGCCGGAGGTAATAAAACGCTTCTTCTCGTTTAAATCAATATACTGGGTTGCCCACATCTGATGCTGTCCTACATCCGTAACAATGATTCCCTCATCAAATTCCTGATTGATGCCTTCCATGATCATCTGCGGGGTCAGTCCACGGTCTCTTCGCATCTGTAACGGATTTTCTTCTTCCCACTGTGCAATGCAGGCTCTCCATTTCTCCGTCTTTTGCGGTTCTGCCCACTCTAAGAGTCTTTGGATCGCAAGTTTTGCGTCTGCTACGATCGGTACATCTACCACGACGTTTCTCGAAATGGATGCCGTATCAATATCGACATGGACAATTTTTGCATTTGGTGCAAACTCGTTCAGATCTCCGGTGATCCTGTCATTAAAACGGGTTCCGATGGAAAAAAGTACATCGCACTCACTGACTGCAAGATTTGCTGCATATCGTCCATGCATACCGCTGTTTCCGATATAATACGGATGATCGGTCGGGATCGCTCCTTTTCCCATTACAGTGGTAACTACCGGAATCTTCGTACGTTCTACTAACTCTAACAGTTCTTTATTGGCTTTTGCCGCATTGACACCGCCTCCGATTAAAAACAGCGGTTTTTTTGCAGCTTTTAAAAGTTTGTATCCTTTTTTCAACTGACCGATATGTACACCGGTACTTGGCTTATATCCGCGGATCTCTACTTTGTCCGGATAGACTGCCGGACCGGATGCCACCTGTATATCTTTTGGGATATCGATCAGTACCGGTCCCGGATTGCCTGTCGTTGCAATGTGAAATGCCATTTTGATAATGCGGCCTAAATCTTTCCGGTCACGCACCGTCACACCGTATTTTGTGACACTTCTTGTCATTCCGACAATATCCACTTCCTGAAAGGCGTCGTTTCCGATCAGATTTAACGGAACCTGTCCGGTAAAACAGACTAACGGTATATTGTCATAATGTGCATCTGCTAATCCGGTAATAATATTCGTTGCTCCTGGTCCGCTTGTTACAAGACAGACACCGACTTTTCCGGTTGCCTTGGCATATCCTTCCGCTTCATGAAGTAATCCCTGCTCATGTCTTGGAAGCACCACTTCAATGGCATCCTGTTTATATAATTCATCAAAGAGGTCTGTTACCATTCCGCCCGGATAACCGAAAATGGTATCTACGCCCTCTTCCTGTAATGCTTTTACAAATAATTTTCTTCCTGTAATATCCATACTTCCTCCTGCTTCCACAACTCGTTAGATATACCCCATTGTTCTCAATATAAATATCCACCCGGTCAGCGTAAATGCCGCAAGCAGGGTTGTGACCACGATGATACTTGCGGTCAGCACATCATCATTTTTCATGCTCTTTGCCATGATATAACAGCTTGGCGTTGCCGGCGCCGCTAACATGACCATAATGGCGATCAGTTTCTCTCCCGTAAATCCAAAGTGGATGGCTACCGGTATGAACACGGCTGCCTGCGCCACTAACTTGATAAAGGCTGCCACTAATGTCGGTTTGATCTTTGCAAGTGCCTTCTTTCCTTCAAAGCCTGCTCCTAAAGTGATCAATGCCAGCGGTGTTGCCATTGATGCCACATTATTGATCGTCTTATCGATCAGTACCGGAAAATCCAGACGCAGCAGGGATACTGCTAATCCCAATGCAATAGATAAAATGATCGGATTTTTTAAGATGTTTACACATGCTTCTTTTAATTTTCCCGTATCCCGGTCCTGTTCTTCGCCCTCGGCTTCAAAGGTCAGCACCAGAACGGAATAGATATTGTAAAGCGGAACTGCTCCAATGATCATCAATGGACCCATCGCAGATGGCCCGTACAGATTTGAAATAAAAGCCAGTCCCATGACCGCCGCGCTGCTACGGAAAGATGCCTGTACAAACGCTCCCGTCATGCTTTTATCTTTCATCAGAAATCTGGCTGCTGCCCAGATCCCCCAAAAGCAGATTGACGTTGCCACCGCGCAAAACAGCACATACTCTGCGTCAAACACCTTGCGGATATCTACTGCAGAAATATCACGAAATACCATAAACGGCAGTGTTACTGTAAAGTTAAACTTATTTGCTATGTTAATAAAATTATCATTAAACATTCCCCTTTGCCGCAGGAACCATCCGATCACCATTACCAAAAAAATCGGGAATGTTACATTAACGCTATATATAAAATTCTCTAGCATGATCTCTTTTCATATTTCAGGAACTGGTACTCTAAATCAAAATAAGTCTGCTCCTCACTGTCTGCCGTGATCTCCCATTCTTCTTTTTCATCCAGATTTGGGAAATATGCATCTGCCTCGTATGCATAATCTATTTTTGTGATATGTGCAACATCACACTCATCGACAAGCTGGCGATAGATGCTCTCTCCACCGATCACATAGATATCCTCTGACGGATATTTTGCAAGTTCCTCTCTTAACTGCTCCATATCATGGACTACCACGGCATCCTTAACCTGATATGTCTCGTCTTTTGTCAGTACGATATTAACCCTGTTTTTTAACGGTCTCTGGTTTGGAAAGCTCTCTAAGGTCTTTCTTCCCATGACGACTACCTTACCTGTGGTCGTTTCCCTGAAAAACTTCATATCTGCTGGAATGCTTACTAACAATTTGTTTTTAAGTCCGATTGCCCAGTTCTTATCTACTGCTGCAATTAAATTCATGGTGTTTTCTCCTTTTGGGCGGCAATTATACTGCTACCGGAATATTTTTTATCTGAGGACCTGTCACATAATCTGTCACAGTCACATCCTCCGGTGTAAAATCATAGAAGTCTTTAATCTCAGGATTTAATGCGAATTTTGGTGCATCATGAACCGGTCTTTGGATCAGCTCCTCGACTAACGGTATATGGCGGTCATAAATATGCGCATCTGCTATGACGTGTACCAGTTCCCCGACATTCATGTCACAGACCTGTGCCAGCATATGAACCAGCACTGCATATTGGCAGACATTCCAGTTATTCGCCGTTAAAATGTCCTGTGAACGCTGATTTAAAATTGCATTTAAAGTCAGGCGATCTTCTCCTTTTTTCTGTGTCACATTAAAGGTCATGCTGTATGCACATGGATAAAGGTTCATCTCGTGCAGATCCTGATGTACATAGATATTTGTCATAATCCGTCTGCTGAATGGATTGTTTTTTAAGTCGTAAATGACGCGGTCTACCTGATCCATCATACCTTCTTTATACTGATGTTTGACTCCTAACTGATAGCCATAGGCTTTTCCGATAGACCCATTCTCATCTGCCCATTCATCCCAGATATGACTGTTTAAATCTTTGATATTATTAGACTTCTTCTGCCAGATCCAGAGCATTTCGTCCGTACAGCTCTTAATGGCTGTCTTTCTAAGTGTAATTGCCGGAAATTCTTCGGATAAATCGTACCTGTTGACGACTCCGAATTTCTTGATGGTGTAGGCACTGCTTCCGTCTTCCCAGTGCGGGCGGACTTTTTCGCCTTCCGTGCTGACACCGTTCTCTAAAATATCTTTACACATATCTATAAATATACGGTCTGCTCTGCTCATAATGTTCTCCTCTGCTACTTATTCACTATTGATTTTATCCCATTTTTCCTATGCTTGCAACCGCACTTTTACTATCTTTCTTATTTTTTTGCTCTTTTGCATAAAAATGTGCTATAATACAAAAAAATATTTCTATTAAGGAGTTTTTCATACTATGAGCCAGGAAAAAGTAGATCGTAATAAAGCCGCTAAGGCAAACCGTAAAAAAGACATGCAAAAAGAAAAGACAAAGCTCGCCACCATCCGTGTATGCGCTGTCGCACTGTGTGCAGCTATCATCGGCTGGGGTGGTTATTCCATTTATCAGAGACAGGCTTCTAATAAGACTGCTGAGACGATTGAGGTGGATGCTTCCGCACTTGCAGATTACCAGAATTCGTTAGTGCAGGCAGAGTAGTTTCTGTTTTTTTCAAATGCACAAAAGCCCCACAGAGATTATTTTATACAATCTCCGTGGGGCTCTTTTTATTTTGCACTGATTATTTTACATTTATTGTCATTCATATTTTTATGATACGGATATGCTGACTTCTTTTGTTTTGCTTCCGCTACTTTTTTACTTCTGCTTTGTCTAACGCGTCCTCTATGGCATTGATCAGCACCATGCTGGTGTATTGATTTTCTTCACTATATGTAATATTTTCCAGCGATTGTTTTTTATAGATCTGCTCTGACAGACTCTCTAACGCCGGTTCTACTAAGGGATACATGGTTGCCGTCGATTCATCCAGATTTACCAGTGAAATGGATTTAATCTTTTTTTCATCTACTGCCACCTCAACATCCAACACATTGTCGTTAAATAAGATTGAGGAGGTATAGACTCCTGCCTGATATTTCATGGTTTCTTTTGTCTTTTTGTCATCTCCTTTTTTATCAAACATACATACCATCAGTATGATAAAAAGAATTGCCAATCCCACAAATATTGCCGTATAGATCAATTCTTTCATGTGGAATACTACGATTTTTGTTTTTGAACTCAATGGAACCTCCTCATTTTTTCATTACTATAGATTATGCTTCCACCTGTTAAAATATGACTCTTTATTTTAATTCCGAAAGCGGTTTGAATGTATATCCCATCTCTTCCCACTTTGTCAGCAGTTCATCGAGTATTTCCCCATTTGTCTTAGATGTATTATGCAGCAGTACGATCGCACCCGGATGGACTCTTGGAAGCAGTTTGTTAAATGCTTCTTCCTTTGTCGGCTGTGCATCCACATTCCAGTCTACGTAGGCAAGGCTCCAGAAATAGGTCTGATAACCTAATTCTTTTGCCATCTTCAAGTTTTCCGTACTGTATTTTCCCTGTGGCGGGCGGTAGTATTTCGTCATTTCCTTTCCGGTAATTTCCTTATATAAGTTTGACACTCCCTCTAATTCCTTCTGAAAAGATGCCTTATCCGAAATGGAGGACATATCCGGATGATGATAGGTATGGTTTCCTACCGTGTAGCCTTCCTTTACCATCTTTTTTACCAATTCAGGACTCGTCTCTAAGAAATTTCCCACTACAAAAAAGGTTGCCGGTGCATTGTGCTTTTTCAATGCCGCCATAATATTTTCCGTATTGCCGTTCTCATAGCCGCAGTCAAACGTCAGATACAATACCTTCTTTTTTGTATCTCCGATATAATGTGCATCGTATTCTTTGAGTTCCTCCGGTGTCGCATTTCCACTTGGCTGCGTACCCTCCGCTCCGAATCCAAGTCCCCAGTTTTCCACCTGTTCTTTTTTAGGAGAAAAATTGCTCAGACACTGATGCGTCAAAGACGCTGCTCCGTTTCCTGCTAAAAAGAGAACCAGTGCCGCTGCGATCACGGATGCTGCTTTCTTTTTTCTGATTTTTTTTATTTTCATACGAACCACGAAACTTATTCTTAGTAAAGTTTATAGGATGGGGAGATGTCTTATGCAAGAATTGCTTAAAACAATCTCATTATCGGATGACAGTCACTCTCGGTCACTCAATCATGTAGTTCCTTTTACACAAAGAAAAACCCCTGCAAAGTCTCATGCTGCAGGGGTTTAACTAAAAATAAAAAAGAGCGCGAGACGGGACTCGAACCCGCGACCCCGACCTTGGCAAGGTCGTGCTCCACCAACTGAGCCACTCGCGCATAAGTGTTAAACACAAATGCTATTATACTGACTCTGGCGTATTTTGTCAATAGTTTTTTTGTATTTTTAAATGCCGCAACAACCTATCGCTTGCTGCGGCATTCCGTTCTATTTCAATCTTTTTTCTGCATATTGGAGATTATTTTGTTTCTACATACTTTTTGATATTTGACGCATTGACGTATTTTTTTGCCCTGTTATTTTCTACTACGACAAGCGTCGGTGCCTGCATCACACCATATTTTTCAACCAGTTCCTGATTTTCCTCTGCGTCGATCAGCACATAATTTTCTTCGCCCAGAATTTCTTTTGCTGCTGCACAGTTTGGACATGTCTTTGTTGTAAACAGATAGCGGATGTTATCGGTCGGCTCCACTTTGACCTCGTCCTTTGAAATCGTAACAATATTTGTCTTGACTTCACTTAATTTAGAAGGACTGATCTCATATAATTTACGATCTTTGTATTCCTGTGTCTTTCCATCATTCCAGTTCTGGACCGGACGGTAATAACCGGTGATCCGGCTGTAAACCTCTGCTTCTTTTCCACAGTGAGGACAGGTAAAATGCTCGCCTGCAATATAACCATGCTCTTTGCAGATCGAATAGGTTGGAGAAATCGTATAATACGGCAGTTTGTAGTTCTGTGCGATCTTTCGTACCAGCGTTGCTGCCGCTTTCCAATCCGGAAGTTTTTCTCCAAGGAATGCATGGAATACAGTTCCTGAGGTATATAAGGTCTGAAGCTCATCCTGAATATCCAATGCCTCAAAAATATCTGAGGTATAGCCTACCGGAAGATGAGAGCTGTTCGTGTAATACGGTGTTTCGCCCTCACGTCCTGCCGTAATAATGCCAGGATATTGCTTTTTATCATATTTTGCCAAACGGTATGTTGTGGATTCTGCCGGTGTTGCTTCTAAGTTGTATAAATCACCATACGCCTCCTGATAGTCACTCAGACGCTCACGCATATGATTTAAAACATCTTTGGCAAACTCCTGTGTTTTCTCGTGTGTTAAGTCCTCGCCAAGCCATTTTGCATTCAGTCCCACTTCGTTCATACCGATCAGCCCAATCGTTGAGAAGTGGTTATCAAAGGTTCCAAGATAACGCTTGGTATACGGATAAAGTCCCTCATCTAACAGCTTCGAAATAACGCCTCTTTTAATCTTCAAAGAACGTGCCGAAATATCCATCATATAATCTAATCTGTGATAGAATTCTTTTTCATTCTTAGACAGATATGCAATTCTCGGCAGATTGATCGTTACTACACCTACAGAACCTGTACTCTCGCCGGAACCGAAGAAACCACCCGATTTTTTCCGCAGTTCACGCAGATCCAGACGCAGACGACAGCACATGGAACGCACATCACTCGGCTCCATATCACTGTTGATATAGTTTGAAAAATACGGTGTTCCGTACTTCGATGTCATTTCAAACAAAAGACGGTTGTTCTCTGTATCAGACCAGTCAAAATCACTCGTAATAGAGTAGGTCGGTATCGGATACTGGAATCCTCTTCCGTTCGCATCTCCTTCGATCATGGTTTCAATGAATGCCTTGTTGACCATATCCATTTCTTTTTTACAGTCTTGGTACTTAAAGTCCATTTCTTTGCCACCAACGATCGCAGGAAGTTCTGCTAAATCGTTTGGAACGGTCCAGTCTAAAGTAATATTGGAAAACGGTGACTGTGTTCCCCAGCGGCTTGGTGTATTTACACCATAGATGAATGACTCAATGCATTTTTTTACTTCCTCATAGGATAAGTTGTCCACTTTGACAAATGGTGCAAGGTAGGTATCAAAGGAAGAAAATGCCTGTGCTCCTGCCCACTCATTCTGCATAATCCCAAGGAAGTTCACCATCTGGTTACACAGTACGGAAAGATGTTTTGCCGGAGAAGAAGTGATCTTACCCGGAATTCCACCAAGACCTTCCTGGATCAACTGTTTTAAAGACCAGCCTGCACAGTAACCGGTCAGCATGGACAGATCATGAATATGGATGTCACAGTTGCGGTGTGCATTTGCGATCTCCTCATCATAAATCTCTGAAAGCCAGTAATTGGCTGTAACCGCTCCGGAGTTGCTTAAAATCAAGCCTCCTACGGAATATGTAACGGTAGAATTCTCTTTGACACGCCAGTCCTCTACCTTTACATAGCTGTCTACAATTTCCTTATAATTTAAAATTGTAGACTTCATATTTCTCATTTTTTCACGCTGCTTGCGGTATAAAATGTATGCCTTTGCAACATCTGTATAACCCGCCTGCTCTAACACGGTCTCAACGCTGTCCTGGATATCCTCTACATGGACAACTCCCTCTTCAATCTTAGACTGAAAATCTGCAGTGACCCGAAGCCCTAACAGTTCTATGATATCATCTGTATATTCCTTGCCCGTTGCTTTGAACGCTTTCTCTATCGCTCCACGAATTTTTGCCAGATTAAAGTCATCGGTCTCCCCGTCTCTTTTCACTACTTTGAACATTATTCCATCACCCTCCATATCTGTTCAAAAGATACGCTTTTCAAATCGTGTACGTCTATTCTATCAAATCGCATTTTTGAAGTCAATATAAAAAAGCACTATATGTAGTGTTCATTTTTTGTTGAACTTTCTACATATAGTGAAACTCTTTTGGTACCCAGGCACGCACAAAAATGCCGTCTTCCCGGTATTCTTCGCTTAAAAGCTCGCCCTTTTCGCGGATCTTCTGGATGACTCCGGCATCCCGATATGGTATCGTGCACTCTAAAAAATCTTTTTCTTCGCGTAAAATTTCTTCTAAGATATTTTTTAAATCCTCTAAACCGTCTCCGTATTTTGCGGAAATATGAACAGTCCGCTCCGCACGAAAATCATGCATCGGTTCCGGCTGCCCGATACGGTCTGTTTTATTAAACGCCGTAATGATCTTTTTGCCCTCTACTTCTAAATTCCGCAGGGTATCATATACGATATACATCTGTTTATCCATCTGCGGATTTGAGGCATCTACCACATGCAAAATGATATCTGCATACTTTGCCTCCTCTAAGGTATTCCGGAAAGCATCAATTAAGTGATGCGGCAGTTTGCGGATAAATCCTACCGTATCTGTCATCAGCACTTTCTGATTGTTGGTCAGTTCTAAAATCCTCGTTGTCGGATCTAAGGTCGCAAACAGCTTATCCTCTTCTAAAACTTCTGCATTCGTTAAATGATTTAACAGTGTGGATTTTCCTGCATTGGTATAACCGACCACTGTCACCACCGGTATCCCGCTTCGCCTCCGCTGCTGTCTGTTGACCTCACGATGCCTTTGCACCTCTTTTAATTCCCTGTTCAGCTGTGCCACACGGCTGTTGATCAACCGCCTGTCCATCTCTAATTTTTTCTCACCGGGACCTCTCGTACCAATCCCGCCACCCAATCGTGACAGAGAACGTCCCAATCCGCTCAGACGGCTTAAACGGTATTTCAGCTGTGCTAACTCTACCTGTATCTTTCCTTCGCTGGTAGAAGCCCTTGCCGCAAAAATATCCAAAATGATCAGCGTCCGGTCCATGACCTTTGTCTTTAATGCTTCTTCTAAATTTTTCAACTGCGCCGGTGATAACTCATCGTCACAGACAATTCCGGTTGCACCGGTCTGTTCTATCAGTTCTTCTAATTCAAATACCTTTCCGGTCCCGACATAGGTCCCCGGATGGATATTCTCTCTCTTTTGGATCAGTGTTCCCACAACGACTGCACCGGCAGTCTCCACCAGTTCTGCCAACTCTGCTACCGAATCCTCGGCATCGTCGCCGTCCTGCTGTGAAACACCTACTAAAATGACACGCTCTGTCTCCTGTTCTACTTCATAAAGCGGCATGCTTTTCTCCTATCTGGTCTTTAAAAATGTGTATTCCCGGACTGCCTCTTCGTCACTTTTATATTCTTTGATATAGGCTTGCATCGTCTTTTTTGCCGACTCAAAATCACCGCTGTACTCATAGGCGGCAATCTCATTTTTCATCAGTTCCTGTTTGTTCACGGCATCCTTATTTTTCAAGCCCATCTGAAAATATTTTAAAGCATCCTCGTAATTACCGTCTTTCATCTGCATCATACCTAAGGTATTCAACGCTTCACTGTCTTTTGCGTTTTCTTTGACATAGCTTTCTAAAAGTGCCTGCCCCTGTTCCTGTTGATCCGTTGCATTATAGACCTCTGCTAAATACAGCAGTGCTGTCTTATCATCCTTATCAATTGCCCGATCCAGACTGCTCTTTGCCTGCGTATAATCCTCTAAAAGATAGTAAACATGTCCCTGTTCCGCATAATCTGCACCATCCTTTGGCTTGATGTCCAGTGCTTTTTTCAGATAGTTCTTCGCTTCCTCTGTTTCACCTTTATTGGTCAGATTCTCGTAAATGCCCTCGTAAATCTCATACTCTCTTCCTGCATATTTGACCGCATTCTTATAATCTTTGAATGCCTTGTCTTTTTTATCTGTATCTAAATAGACACTTCCACGCAGATAGTATGCATTCGCATTTTCCTTATCATAATCGATCAGTGACGTATAAGTTTCGATCGCACCGTCATAATCTTTTTTTGCAAACTGGGCAGCTGCCTTATAATAACAGATGTCTATCTCCTCGGCACCGATTTTTCCTAATGACGTATCTAAGGCTTTCTGAAAGGATTTGACCGCCTTATCATAATCGCCCTCTGCCATACTGTTAATTCCAATCTTACGATAGGCATCCTGATTCTTCTGGTTCTCACTCTGACATCCGCTAAATCCCAATGCCATGGTCAGACCTATGATGCCAACTGCCATATATTTTTGAAATTTCATTCTGCTTCTCCAGATTCTCTCTTATTTTCCATCGTATTCCCTATTCTTTCTATTCGAAATATCTAAATACGACATTGATACCAGTATATCAAGTTTACCTCAAAATGAAAAGAGCAATCTGAACTTCCTCTACAGCTTCCAGATATCCTCATTGTACTGTGCAATGGTTCTGTCCGAGGAGAAAAATCCCGCCTGACTGATATTGATAAGCATTTTCTTTGCCCACTCCGAACGCTTCTCGTAATCGGCAAACATCCGCTCTTTCGTCTCCATATAATCTCTCCAGTCCAAAAGTGTCATAAACCAGTCCTTAGAAATCAGTTCGTGATGCAGACGTTCTAAATATTCTTCATTGCCGATTCGTTTTAATTCATCACTGACAATAAAGTCCACCGCCCGCCGGATATCCTCATCTTTTTCATAATAATCTTTTGACACATAATCTGCTTTTGCATAGTGCTCCATCACAGTCTCAGAAGATTCTCCAAAAATATAGATATTGTCCTCGCCGACTAACTGTGCGATCTCCACATTTGCTCCATCCATCGTTCCGATGGTAACCGCTCCGTTCAACATAAACTTCATGTTTCCGGTTCCCGATGCCTCTTTAGAAGCAAGTGAAATCTGTTCATCAATGTCACATGCCGGGATCAGCTTTTCTGCTGCCGTCACATTATAGTTTTCTACCATCACTACCTTTAGATATGGTGACACCTGTGGATCATTTGCAATAAATTCCTGCAAACATAAAATCAGATGAATAATATCCTTAGCGATGATATATGCCGGTGCAGCTTTTGCCCCAAAGATCACAGTAATCGGTCTCTTTGGAAGATTCCCTGCTTTGATGTCAAAATATTTGTGGATCACATAGAGCGCGTTCATCTGCTGTCTCTTATATTCATGCAGACGTTTGATCTGAATATCAAAAACAGAATGTTCGTCTAACTCCATATCCTGTGTCCGCTTCAAGTAATCTTTCAACTCGCATTTTGCAGATTGTTTTACTTCTAAAATCCCCTTTAAGACTGCCTCATCTTCTGCAAACTGTGCCAGTTTTTCTAATTCTGTTGCATCTTTTTTAAAGCCATCTCCGATAAGCTCCGTGATCAGTTCGGTCAGCTTCGGATTGGCATGCAGCAGCCATCTGCGGAACGTGATTCCATTGGTCTTATTATTGAATTTTTCCGGATAAAGCTGATAAAAGTTTTTCAACTCACTGTTCTTTAAAATTTCCGTATGCAGGTATGCCACACCATTGACACTGAACCCATAATGGATATCCAGATTTGCCATGTGTACCAGTCCATCCTGAATAATATAGGTACTTTCATCACGGACTTCTTTACGGATACGGTTATCCAACTGACGAATGATCGGCATCAGCTGTGGTACTGCCCTCTCTAAATATCCGATCGGCCACTTTTCCAATGCCTCTGCTAAAATCGTATGATTCGTATATGCGCAGGTCTTTCGGACAATGTCAATTGCCTCATCTATCAAAAGACCTTCTTCCATCAAAAGCCGTACCAGCTCCGGGATTACCATGGTCGGATGTGTGTCGTTGATCTGGATCACGGCATAATCCGCCAGATCATAGAGATCCGAGCCACGCTCTTTTGCCTCGTCTAAGATCAGTCTTGCCGCATTGCTCACCATAAAATACTGCTGATACACACGCAGGATACGTCCGTCATCATCGCTGTCATCCGGGTATAAAAAGAGCGTCAGATTCTTTTTAATGTCTGTCTTATCAAAAGAAATCCCTTCTTTTACAATGTCCTCATCTACAGATTCAATGTCAAACAGATGCAGTTTATTGGTACGGTTCTCATAACCGGTCACGTCAATATCATACATCCGTGACTGCACCGAAAAACCGCCAAACGGGATCGTATAGATCTTATCCGTCTTTGTCAGCCAGCTTTCCTTTTCTATCCATGGATTTGGAAGTTCCTTCTGTGCATTGTTTTCAAAGACCTGACGAAAAAGTCCGTAATGATAGTTCAGACCTACACCGTCGCCATTCAGTCCCAGCGTTGCAATCGAATCTAAAAAGCAGGCTGCCAGTCTTCCTAAACCACCATTGCCAAGTGACGGTTCCGGTTCTAATTCTTCAATCTCGGACAGGGATTTTCCCGCATCCTCTAATTCCTTTCGGACTTCTTCATAAATTCCTAAATTAATCAGATTGTTAGATAAGAGTTTTCCAATCAGAAACTCTGCAGAAATATAATATAATTTCTTCTTCTCTTTCTCTGCTGTATCTTTCCCTGCTTTTTGCGCTGCAAGTTTTTTTACATGTTCTAAGAGTGCAAGATAGATTTCCTCATTGCTGCACTTTGAAAGTTCTTTTGGATAACTGACTGCCATCTGTATTCTCCTCTCTCGCTTAGTGTACGGTATCTACCTTCATCATATTCGTTGTTCCCGATTTTCCAATCGGTACACCGGACGTAATGACTACCGTATCTCCTGATTCTAAATATCCATGTTCTTTTGCACCTACGATAGAATGTGCAAATAAATCAAATACATTTTTTTCTTCCTTAATTACGATTGGATAGACACCCCAGGAAAGGTTAATCTGTCTGCTGACCTTTTCTTCCATGGTACAGCCGATAATCGGACACGCCGGACGATATCTTGAAATTGCCCTTGCCGATCTTCCTGACTTTGTAACAGTAATCACCGCTTTTGCATTCAGGTCATGTGCTGTGGTGCAGGTTGCATGACAGATTGCATCGGTAACATCCGGCTGCTCCTCTTTTTCATAACGGAAAAAGCGTTTTTTATAATCAATATCCTGCTCGGTACGGTCAGCAATACGAACCATCATCCGCAGTGCCTCCACCGGATAATCTCCTGCTGCCGTTTCTCCCGAAAGCATAATGGCACTTGTTCCGTCATAGATGGCATTGGCAACATCTGTTGTCTCTGCTCTTGTCGGTCTTGGATTTTTCATCATGGAATCCAGCATCTGCGTTGCCGTAATGACCTGTTTTCCTGCTTTATATACTTTCTTTATAATCATCTTCTGGATTACCGGCACCTCTTCACATGGAATCTCCACACCCATGTCACCGCGGGCAATCATAATGCCGTCGGAAACCTCGATAATGGAATCAATATTGTCCACACCTTCTCCATTCTCAATCTTGGCAATGATGTTGATATTCCAGCCGCCATTCTCGTCTAAAAGTCGGCGGATTTCTAATACATCATCTGCGGAACGCACAAAGGATGCTGCCACAAAGTCCATATCCTCCCGGATTCCAAACAGGATATCCTGTCTGTCTTTCTCGCTCAGATATTCCATTGCTAAATGGATGCCCGGCACATTGATCCCCTTGTGGTTTGATACCGCACCGTCATTTAAAACCGTACAGTAAATCTCCTTATTTTCAATCTTATCTACCTGCATCCCGATCAGTCCGTCATCAATCAAAATCTTTGTTCCGACGGTCACGTCCTGCCAGAGGTTCTCATAAGTAATGGATGCACGCTCTTTGTTTCCTAAAACCTCTTCCCCTGTTAAAATAAAGGTCTGTCCTTTTTCTAACATTACTTTTTTTCCCTCAAAATCCCTCAAGCGGATTTCAGGTCCCTTGGTATCTAACAGTGCCGCTACCGGCTGTCCACATTTTTCCCGCAGACTGCGGAGTTTTTCAATTCTTCCTCTCTGCTCCTCATGGTCACCATGTGAAAAATTAAATCTTGCAACGTTCATGCCTTCTTTGATTAACTGTTCTAATACATTCCCACGGTCTGTTGCCGGTCCTAATGTACAGATAATTTTTGTCTTACGCATTGATTTTTTCCTCCTTTTTTCTTAAACGGTATCTGACATTCTCCTTTAAAAGTGTATACAGCACGGAACAGATTGGTATGAAAAATATCATTCCCACAATGCCGTACAGTTTACCGCCGACAGTTACTGCTGCCAATACCCAGATAGACGGAAGTCCTATCGAACCGCCCACTACATGAGGATAAATCAGATTGCCCTCTATTTGCTGCAATATTAAAAACATAATTAAAAATCCCAATGCGCGCATCGGATTCACTACCGCAATCAGGAAGCAGCCGATGATACATCCGATAAATGCTCCCCAGATTGGAATCAGGGATGTGACTGCAATCAGTACACTGATTAACAGTGCATATGGTATTTTAAATATTGTCATCGTGATAAAAAACATGGTTCCCAAAATACAGGCTTCTAAACACTGTCCTGAAATAAATTTCTGAAATGTGATGCTTGTTAATTTTCCCACTTTCCAGACTGCGTCCGAAACCGATGGTTTGAGATATGCCTGTAACAGATTTCTTGTCTGCCGTTTCAGTTTTTCTTTCTGTGCCAGTACATAAATAGCAAAAATCAAACCGATAAACAGATTCAGCACATTCCCTAAAGTGCCGCTTAATCTTGCCATTGCCGAACTGTCTGAGTTATTCATCCAGTTATTTAAAAAACCTATGACTTCGTTGATGATTCTTTCACTGCTTAAATTGACCTTGATAATCGTATCTGCAAACTGCGGAAATTTTTCGGATAACTCATTCTGATAATTATCCAGATTCTGCATTGCTTCCGGCACTGCCTGAATGATGCTGCTGACGGTCTTGGTAAGCTGCGGAACAATCAATGCCCCCACCGCTCCGATAATGCCAAATACCAATACCAGCGTAATCAAAATGGCAAGTGTCCTTCGCATTTTATCAAACTGTTTTCCTGCTAATACTTTCCGCTCCATGAAGTTCATTGGCACACTTAAAAACAACGCAAATACAATCCCTATGATAAATGGCATAAAGACATCAATCAACCTCGTAATCCAACGGCACACACTTCCAAAATTCAAAGCGATCCCTAACATGACTACGGTAAAACTGATCAAACCTAACGCTGTTACTATTTTCTTCGTTTCCGGCTTCATTCATTCCCTCTCTTTTCATTCTTTTTCTGATTTTGATTTTATTTCTATTATGGTTCTATTATTTTATATTTTCTCTATAGGAAACACAACTTTTACACTTTAACATAACATGGTATTTCCTATAGGATTAAGGTGTTAAAAGGCAGTTTGCAACTTAGTGACTGGCAAACTGCACAAAACCGGGACTACTTTTGTGACTTTGGGAGAAAATTAGTAAATCTTAGTCTTGCTGTTCACGTATAGTGTTTTGCTGCCATGGACGGCAGCAAAAGTCTTAAGCCCCATGGACGGGGCATTTAAGACGTACACGTCACTCCATCACAACCTGACTCAGGCAGACTTAGATTTTCTTATTTTCGTACAACGGAACAAAATAGACTCGGGTTTTGTGCAATTTGCCCATCCAAAAACCTAAAACCACCTTTTGACACCCTATTCCTATAGAGAAAAAAACGAGACTCCTGCTGCTCTGCACAACAAAAGTCTCGTTGTCTTATTGCAAACGGGTTTCATATCCGTCTTGACAATAGCAAACCTTTTTGCCTACGTCAAATCTTTTTGAAAACTTTTACTCTTTCTTTGCAACAATTTTACAAATCTTTTTCTTTCTCCGGTTCCGGGAGGATCAAGCGTATCTTTTCCACACGGTTTTTATCCATTGCCTCGACGATCAGTTTGACTCCATCCTCCGTTGTGATGCTCTCACCCGGCTTTGGAAAATGATCCAGTAAGCCGACCACATATCCGCCAATGGAATCATAATCTTCCGATTCAAACTTCAGTCCTAATTCCTCGCATAAATCTTCTAAATTCTGTGAACCAAGCACCTCATACTCGCGGTCACCAAGCCATACGATCGAGTCTACCTCATCTATATCATATTCATCACGGATCTCTCCGACAATCTCTTCTAATAAATCCTCTAGTGTGATAAGTCCTGCGGTTGCCCCGTATTCATCTAATACGATCGCAATACTGATCGATGAGCTTCTCATATCCATAAACAGCTCTGCGGTATTTTTATGCTCATAAGTATAATACGGCTCTCTTAAAATATCCCTGATATGGAATGTCTCCTTGTCATCATAGAGCAGCAGATCCTTCATATTGATAATACCGATGACATTATCGGTACTGTCCTCATAAACCGGAAGTCTTGTAAACTTATCCTTTCGGAACAGTTCGATCAGCTCCTCATAGGTATTGTTGATGTCTGCAAAAGTCATATCGATACGCGGTACCATAACCTCTTTTGCCTCCGCATCACCAAAATCAAACAAATTATTGATCATGTCTTTTTCTTCTGTTTCGATGACACCTGTCTCATGGGAAACATCCACGATGGTACGCAATTCTTCTTCTGTCAGCTTATTCTGATCCGTATTCGGATCTACACGCAAAATCTTTAAGAAGAACATTGCAATCTGGTTTACGGCAAAAATAACCGGTGTAAGCAGTTTCATCAGCCAATAGATGATATTCGCATATGCCATTGAAATCGGCACTGCATGGATCGTTGCGATTGTTTTCGGTGAAATCTCACCAAATACCAGGATCAGCAGTGTTACAATTCCGGTTGCAATTCCTGCTCCCTTACTGCCTAACATATCAATTGCCAGTGTAGTTGCAATAGAAGAAGCGGAAAGGTTTACTACGTTGTTTCCGATCAGGATCGCACTCAGCATCTTTCCTGAGTTCTCCGTAATCTTTAATACCGTCTTTGCCCTTTCATTGCCCTCATCGCTCAGTTTTCTCATTCGTATTTTGTTGACGGTGGTCAGTGCTGTCTCTGCCGATGAGAAAAATGCAGAAAGCATAATCAATACCACCAGAATTATGAGCCGTATCGCCTCACTCGAATCCAAAAAATCACTCTCCTTTACTTTAGCAATAATATAACGTATCTCCCTCAAAAACGCAATTCATTTTTAAAAGTTTCACAGCAATTTCAAAAGTTTTAGCTGCAAACTCTTCCCCTACTCCACAGGGTTCTCCCTTTATAACGGATTTTTGACAGGCAAACCCCTGATTTTTTGCATAGTAATGCTCAAATCTCACGTCATAAGGGATAACCCCTGTTTCTTCCGCTTCTAAACGAAACACTCTGCGGTATATTTTTTCATTATCCATGGGATCAGACGGACTGTTGCTGATAAGATAAAAGATATTTCCCGATATGCGGGGATGATTTTGAAAATAGTTCAGAAGTACCGGATACTCCTGTGGAAAATTGATGACAACGGTATCGGCTCTTTGAAGAAGTCTCCACACCTGTCTGTTCCGGTCATTTCTGCAATCCACAAAGACATGACTTTTCTTTTTTGGCGTATTTTGCAGATTTTCCATAAAATGATACTTTCCATATGCTTCGTAATTTTCAAAGGTCCGTACCTGCATACCGTAACGGATTCTGTAGATATTTGCTAAGATTTTCATATTTCTTGTAGTCTGTCCCCCTCTTGCGGGACTCCAGAATACAACCTCCAACCAATGACCTCCTATCATTGGTGACGGACGGGATGTTTGATAAGAATATCCTTATCATAACGAAGTTTGTCTTGGTTGTAAACACTTTTGTGTATTTTTCATTTATTTTTCTTATAATTCATGTTATAATGTACAAAATGACAGAAAAGGTGGTGGTATACCGATGGAAAACAGAACCGGACGTACGATCGGACTCATTTTAGCAAATGCTTCGAGTAGTTTTACAACTGCATTTATGGATCTTTTTCAACAGGAACTCTACCAGAAAGATTACAAACTGGTGATCGGACTCACAAACCACGATTTAGAAAAAGAAAGATTTTATCTTGAATTTTTCGGACGGACTACAGAAGGCATCATCATTCTTTCCGATTCCAGCGAATACAGGGAACTTGCAGATGCCATTGCACCAAATATACCTGTTGTCTTTATCCACCGCGCACCTGCGGACTGCGAACATACCTCGATCATAGAGAGTGATTACTCTGCAACATTTCAGGCTGTCCTTTCTTTGGTAAATTCAGGATACCCAAAGACCGCTTTAATCTGCCGGAATATTAAATTTTCTACAAGCCGTGAGATCATTCAGGCATATCGTGCCGCTATGGAGACAACACCGGAAGGATTTCACGAGGACTGGATTTTTGAATGTAATACAACAGACCGCGACTATATCGAGAATCTGACTTCGCACATCACCGGAAAAGGCTGCACCGGACTTTTAGCTGCTTCTATCGAAGTAACGGAACGTCTTGCCCCTTATATTTATGAATATAACAAATTGCATGATGCACCGCTTTCCCTGACCGGATTTTCTACGGAAAACCGCAGCACAGTGCTTTTTAAAAGTCTTGATACGATCTGCAGACCGATCCACCGCACGGTAGATTTAGCATTACAGCAGCTTTTCTATCTGATGAGCAATCCGGATGCTCCGCAGAACGAATACATTGTAAAAGGCTCTTTGAAAATGCGAACGAGTGATGTATTCCAGACTTTATCTTAATCATGGATATTCGTATATTTTTACCTCCTGTCGGACATTAATACCTTATAGGAATTCCAACAGGAGGTATTATTATGAACCAAATCTTAGAAGAAATCTCAAATATCGGTGTCGTACCGGTGGTTGCCATAGATCACAAAGACGATGCTGCCCCATTAGCAGACGCATTGACCAAAGGCGGCCTTCCGTGTGCAGAAGTTACATTCCGTACACCTGCCGCGGAAGAGTCCATCCGCATTATGGCAGAACAGTTCCCGGATATGCTGCTCGGTGCCGGTACCGTATTAACGACGGAACAGGCTGACCGTGCCATTGCCGCCGGAGCAAAATTCATTGTCAGTCCCGGCTTTAATCCCAAAGTTGTTTCCCACTGTATCGAAAAAAATATTCCGATCACACCCGGAATCTCAAGTCCAAGTGATATGGAACAGGCAATCGAAATGGGCTTAGATGCCGTAAAATTCTTTCCTGCCGTTCCTTCCGGTGGACTGTCCATGATCAAAGCTCTTGCAGCTCCTTACCATACCATGCGTTTTATGCCGACCGGTGGAGTAACTCCGCAAAACCTGACTGAATTCTTAGACTATCCAAAGATCCTTGCCTGCGGCGGAACCTGGATGGTAAAACCGGAACTGCTTGCCACCGGCAATTTTGAAGAAATCACCCGATTGACCAGACAGACGGTACGCACAATGCTGGATTTAAAAATTGATGAGCTCACACTGCCTTTCCCACACACAGGCAACAACCTTTCCGATGCCCTGCATGGACTTATAAATCTCTCATCCGGCAGCACTAAGGAACTGACTATCTCCTGCCGCTATTTGAAACGTACCATCTATCATTTAGAAAAAAACGGAGCCACATTCCGGTATGACAATGCAAAATATGATTCTGCCGGAAATATGGATGCGATCGAATTTTCAGATGCACCGGAAGAATTCTCCATTCGTTTAATAGAAAAACATTAGGTATATTTTCCAATAAGCAGACTTCCTGTAAAAATTAAGGTATTAAAAGGCAGTTTCAAGTTTTTGGATCGGCAACTTGCACAAAGCCACGTCTATTTTGTTCCGTTGTACGAAAATAAGAAAATCTAAGTCTGCCTGAATTAGCTACGATAGGGTGACGTGTACGTCTTAAACACCCCGTCCATGGGGTGTTAAGACTTTTGCTGCCGTCCATGGCAGCAAAACACTATATAAGAACAGGCAGACTAAGATTTACTAATTTTCTCCCAAAGTCACAAAAGCAGTCCCGGTTTTGTGCAAGTTGCCAGCCACTAAGTTGTGAACCGCTTTTTGACACTCTAATCCTATAAATGAATCTCTATGTAACGTGCCACCCATACAACACAAACCTTTCCATCTCGTAACGTAGTGCCTGCACAAATCGGATATGGAAGGTTTCTTTTTGTGCAATGGAAATGAAACTCAAGAAATCGTGAAGCCCACTGGCGAACACGATTTCTGTTTTAGGAGGTTCATTGGAATGGTCTGCACAAGGAAACCCGGAATATTCGATTTGTGCAGGTGACCGACTACTTACATACAATACGTTCTAAGTGTTAGTACTGTATACAATATCCAGCGTATTTACACAGTTGTACTGTATGATAATTCTTACGTTCTATCATCTATTCATCTAAAAATACATATCAAATATTGTATCAACTCATAATGCTATAATGTTTTTTGAAATCCTCTCTCAAACTTGTCTAACAATTCTTTCTGGTACTCCCTATCAAAAGTTCCATGCAGAAGCTTCGGATATGCCTCCTCCTGCAGCTGCTGCCAGCTTTCTTTTTCATTATTGACTACGATCGGATAGAACCAGACACCGTTTTTCTTCGCGGCTTCATAATCTCCCATGGCATCTCCTACCATCAGGATCTGCTCCGGCGGATAGCCGAGAGCCGAGAGTTTTTGGATACACTCTGCCTTATTGCCCGCTTCCTGACTGAGCAGTGCTTTGCAGTATGGCTTTAACTCATACTTTGACCACTCTTCTTCCACCGCCTGTGCATTTGCCGAAGATACCACTGCTAAATCCGCTTTTGGGCTCATTTTTTCTAATGCTTCTCTGACTCCGTAAAATGCTCCCTGTTCCATTCCCGGCTCTTTGACGGCAAGATTGACATGAATACTCCACAAAAGTGCCTGTTCCATACAGGGATTCTTCTTTTTCTGGCATTGAGCCAGAAGGGCAGGATTTGAAAGCTCCGGTGCCTCTTTTGTCCAAGCCACGAACTCCTCCTGTCCCTCTGTCTCATAACCTTTTTCTTTTGCCCATTCTAATCCCATGGCAAGTCCTTTGAAGCGATTGATGCCACGGGTTTTTGAATAGAGATTGATCTGATTCCAGTATTTTAATGCCTCTTCTTGGATGTCTTCTAAGCCGTACTGCTTTACCCATTCCGGTCCGAAGCAATAAAAATGTTTGCTGTTCATGGTGTCCATGGCACAGCCGTCACTGTCAATACAGATTAAATAGTCATGCTCTTTTTTCATATTGTTCTCCCACTATATTCTGGTATCCATCATACCGCAGAAAGAATCTACCGGATCTGTTCCCGCAAATTCCGAACGTCCTAAAAGTTTTTCCACCAGTGCATCTAACGTGTGTTCATTCTTGTCATAGCAGTTGATATACGTTTTGACCTGCGGAACATCTGCTAAGTGGAACGGACTTGCTAACGAAATAAAAATCGTTGGCACTTCATGCACATACCACGGAATATCCGGCGTTCCCTTACTCATTTTCCAGTTGATACGTTGTGTCACTCCAAAGAGGTTGGTGATCTCGGCAAGCTGGATGATCAGATCATAATTATCTGTGATTGAGGAAATCGGAGCTTTTCCGGCATACATATTTAACATCATTTTTCCGGCTTCTTCCTCCGGGGCTTTTAATATCTTATCCATCATGGATTCATAGATCGTGACTTCAAATCCTTCTGCTTCTAACTTCTCTTTTAAATATTCAAAAGGCTTTTTCTTATTCTTTCCACCCATCATAAATGCAAACGGGTTCGCTGTCTCCTGTGGCACGATCAAAATTCTCTTATGCTCTTTTACGGATAATGGCAACGGTGAAATTCCCGTATTTTTTACCAGTGTAATGGCTTTGTCCGATACTTCTGCCGCAATCTCTTTAAATTCCGGACTTCCGATGACGTTTAAACCTTCTTTTGGCGGAACGATTTCTTTTTTATTTTTCTTATGCAGTCCTAAATATGCCTTGATGCCAAGGATTCTGCGAAGGGCATCCTCTAAACGTTCTTCTGTAATGATCCCACTACGATAGCCTTCCATCATATAAGAAAAATCTTCCTCAGGATCATTGAAGAATAAGAACATATCACAACCCGCCGCGATCGCTGTCGGAAGCATTTTGCTTCGCTTCATGACTGATGTCATACCTACCATATGGGACGCATCGGTCACGACCATTCCGTTAAAGCCTAATTTTTCTTTTAAAAGTCCGTCAATCAGTTCTTTCGACAGTGTCGCCGGAAGTGTGTCTTCTAATTCCATCTGATGATTAAAATATTTTTGATAGGAAGGAAGCATGATATGACCTGCCATAACGGTATGAACCCCGGCATCGATCATTCCACTGTATACTTTTCCAAAGGTTGCATCCCATTCTTCCGTGGAATAAGTGTTGACCGAATTGCTTAAGTGCTGATCCCTTTCGTCGATTCCATCGCCCGGAAAATGTTTCATGGCACAGACCATGTTACTTTCCATAAAACCTTTCATATAGGCTTTGGACATTTCTAACACCATATCCGGGTCGGAACCAAAACTTCTCGAGGAAATGATCGGATTTCTCCAATTGCGGTTGATATCGGTGATCGGTGCAAAAGACCAGTTGCATCCAAGTGCCGCCGCTTCGATCCCGGACACTCTTCCCATCTCATAGGCATATTTCGGGTCCTTGGTGGCTCCGATCTTAACCTCTACGCCAATCTCTGTTCCATCGGTGCAGGCTCCGTTTCCACCCGCTTCGGTATTGGCTGCGATCAAAAGCGGGATCTTGGCATTTTCCTGCAAAATACGGTTCTGCTCATGCACTTCTTTAGATGTTCCCGGATTGTAACGCACCGCACCGATGTGATATTTTTCTAAAACATCTTTCAGGTACCCCTCGCTTCGCTCGGAACCCATATTTACAAAAAGCTGTCCGATCTTTTCTTCCGTTGTCATTTCTGCAATGGTATCTTCTACCCACTGTATATCTTCTTTTTCTAAAAAATAAGGTTTTTTTGTTAAATCTACTTTTACCATATGCCCTCCATTTATACTCCTGAATATGCTTGAAATCCTCCGTCTACCGGGATCACGACACCGGTAATAAAGCCGGAGGCTTCGTTATTCAGTAAAAACAGCAGTGTTCCGATCAATTCTTCGGATTCTCCAAAACGTCCTAACGGTGTCGCTGCTAAGATTTTTCCTGTTCGTGGTGTCGGTGTGCCATCTTTTTCAAATAAAAGCTCTCGATTCTGTTTTGTTGCAAAAAATCCCGGTGCTATTCCATTGACACGGATGCCACTTTTTGAAAAATGCACTGCTAACCACTCCGTAAAGTTTGATACAGCTGCTTTTGCTCCACTGTATGCAGGAATCTTTGTTAACGGTGTATAAGCGTTCATGGAAGAAATATTGATGATATTACATCCTTCTTTCTCTAACATATCCTGTGCAAATTCCTGCGTTGGCAGCAGTGTTCCGATAAAGTTCAGGTTGAATACAAATTCCACTCCGCTCTGTTCTAGATCAAAGAATGATTTTTCTCCCTCTTTTAATTCTCCCGGCACATAATATTCCTGATCTGTGGTTGCCTTCGGATTATTTCCACCCGCACCATTGATCAGAATATCGCAGAAGCCAAAGTCTTTTTTGATCTGTTCATGTGCTGCTGCAAGACTTTCTTTTTGCAGTACATTTGCCGCATAGCCTTTTGCGATATAACCCTCTTCGCTGATCTCCTTTGCTGCTTTCTCGGCTGCCTCCTGATTCAGGTCTAAGAGTGCAACTTTTCCGCCAGCCTGTGCTAATGCTTTTGCGAACATGCCACCAAGGACTCCTCCTGCTCCTGTGATGACGACCGTTTTTCCGGTCAGGTCTGTATTAAGTGGTAGTTTCATGTGTGTTCTCCTTCTTCACTATAATGATTCTTTTTTTAATGTTGTTGTTCTTTTTTTGGGGGTGAGGGGCGCTGTCACGCATGTGGTAGCACAACATACCAATTCAGCACAACTAAAAAGTGTTTCGTTTCTCCTTCTCAATTAAGAAGGAGAAACGTGTGGTTGGGGTGTCCGTTGAGGGGACGGTTATGTTGCTGTGTTCTACACACCTCCTCTTTGTGACTATGGCTGGATTTTGGATGTTCTTAATAGCCTGTCAATATCAGAAATTTGCGGGCACGGATGCCCGCAAAAGGAGCAACTGAGCCATGGATGGCGAATTTGCTCCGGTTTCGTCCCCATCCGGCAACGTCCCACAGGGTATTTAGAACATCCAAATCCCAGACATGGAACAAAAGGCGGTGTGTAGAACACCCAGCCAACACCCCCTCACCCGCTCATCCCTATCTCCTACTTCACACTCTCTTTCTCAATTGCCTCCCACAACCCATTCAGATATGCTGCCCCCAGCGCCCTGTCATACAGTCCATATCCTGCTCTTCCGGTCTCGCCCCATATCATTCTTCCATGATCAGGGCGGATATAGCCGTCAAAGCCATTGTCATACAATGCTTTTGCGATCGCATACATATCCAGTGTTCCACAGGAGGACGGATGTGCACTTTCTTCAAATCCATTATCCAATATCTTGACATTTCTCATATGCACAAAGTGGATTCTTCCCATTGCCGCATATTTTGCTGCCATCTTTGCTACATCGTTGTGTCCGGAGCATCCAAGAGAACCCGTACAGAGTGTGATCCCATTGTGTCTGTCATCCACTAATTTTAAGAAGCGGTCAAGATTTTTTTCATCGGTAATAATGCGCGGCAGTCCAAAAATATTCCAGCATGGATCATCCTCATGAATTGCCATGTTGACATCATACTCTGCCGCTACCGGAATGATTTTTTTCAGAAAATATTCCAGATTGTTCCACAGATCCTCTTCACTTAATTTCTGATACTCTGCTACAATCCCTTTTAATTCTTCCCTGCTGTATGAAGCATCCCAGCCCGGCAGGGTCAGATCGCTGTCTGTTTTCAGCGGATCTACTTTATCGACCTGTTCCTGATAATAAACTAAGGTAGTGGAGCCATCCGGCAATCTGTGGTCTAACTGGGTTCTCGTCCAGTCAAATACCGGCATAAAGTTATAGCAGATACATTTCACGCCTGCTTTTGCCACCTTCTTGATATTTTCGCAATAATTCTCAATATAGCGGTCTCTGTCCGGTTTTCCGAGCTTGATATCCTCATGCACCGGAATACTCTCGATCACTTCAAATTTCAGTCCGTTTTCTTCCACCTGTTTTTTTAAATCTGCAATTGATTTTTCACTCCATACCTCTCCAACCGGTACATCATAGACTGCTGTTACAATGGTTTCCATTTTCGGTATCTGACGGATATTTTCCAATGTTACTTTGTCATCCGCTCCATACCATCTGAATGATAATTTCATGTTTTAAGTCTCCTCTCTGCGACGTTTCAATTCTTCTGTATTCTGGATTACAATTTTTTTCGATAACGGATATAAGAATATCATAACCAGTCCTACGAGGATATAGACAATTCCTGGAAATAACGTTGCGATCCCGTAGATTCCGCCCTGTACCTCCGCGGTTTGCGCCGCTGCAAGGGAATCATATCCGATAGCGGAAAGTGCAAAACCACTGACTCCTCCTGCCAATGCCTGTCCGACTTTTCTTGCAAAAGAATAGAATCCGTATACGGTTCCATCATCGCGGGAATGTGTCCGCACCTCTTTGTCATCGATCACATCTGTGATCAGTGCCCAGATCAACATATTGAAATAGTTCATTCCTAACATTGCAAAGAAAGAAAGTGTGATGAACACCGCAAGGTTTTTCGTGTGTAAAAAGTAAATGATCAGATAGATGATCCCTGCCCAGAAGCATCCGATCGCGGCAGACTCTTTTTTTCCGTAGCGCGTGGAAATTTTTCCGGAAACAACTGCCACGACGATCCCCGATGGCAGGTTCAAAAGGCTGAACAGTGCCAGTGCCTTGGTATCTTTAAAATAATCGGCAAACAGATAGGTGTTGATCCCCTGACTCATCAGTGTTGCTAATAAGAGCAGAATGGCTGCTAAAATGACAGATATCAATGCCCTGCTTGTAAAAATCCCTTTCAGTGCTGCACCAAGACCGGTGTTTTCCCCACGTTCTTTCTTCTCTATCTGTACACGCTCTGTCGTCATTGCATAGCAGAGCAGATAACAGATAATGGCTGCTATGGAAAAAACGCCTGCTAAGATCGTAAAGTTCCTTCCACTGACCACCTGATTTCCATTGACATCGGTATAGTAGATGATCAGCGGTGTTACGACACTGATAAAGGTTGCTGCAAAAATAGCTCCTAATGAACGATAGACAGAAAGTGCCGCACGATCTTTTGGCTCCTCGGAAATCGCCGATGCCATAGAACCGTAGGGAATATTAATTGACGTATAAAATATTGAACCCCATAAAATATAGGTTACAAACATATAGATCAGTTTGACGGTCATAGATGCCCCTGCTAACCCTGACTGATACATCAGAAAACTTGTCAATGCCACCGGACCGCACATCCGGCGCAGCCAGCAGCGGAACCGCCCGTCTTTTGCCGTTTCTATGGAATCCACGATCCTTCCCATTCCAATGTCAGTAAACGCATCCACACAGCGGGATACTAAAAAGAGAATTCCAACGGTCTTTGCAGAAATCCCCCAAACCTTTGTATAGAAAACCATCAGATAAGAGCTTGCAAAGATAAAAGTAAAATCATTTCCAAAATCTCCAAACAAATACCCCCATTTATCCCTCGCACCAAAGGGGCGTGCCTCATTTTTGTCACTCATATATGATTCCTCCAATTCCTTTTGTATATTTTTTGCTTATGAAAGAAATACTTTTATCAGCATGACCAATATTTCTGCGCTTTATGCAAGGAGGAAAAAATGAAATCATTTATGAACGAAAACTTTTTACTTTCAAATCAGACGGCAGAGCTGCTCTATCATAATTATGCAAAAAACATGCCGATCATAGACTATCACTGCCATCTGAATCCGCGTGAAATCGCAAAGAACCGACGGTTTGAAAACATTACCAGAGTCTGGTTAGAGGGCGACCACTATAAATGGCGGCTGATGCGGGCAAATGGGATTGATGAAGAATACATTACCGGAGATGCGGAAGACCGCGAGAAATTCTTTATGTGGGCTAAGACCTTAGAAAAATGTATCGGAAATCCACTCTACCATTGGAGTCATTTAGAACTGCAACGCTATTTTGGATATAATGGGATCTTAAGTGAAAAGACTGCACCGGAGGTCTGGGAATTATGTAACGAACGCTTAGACAATCCTGATATGTGTGCCAGAGAATTGATCAAAAAATCTAATGTACATTTAATATGTACCACAGATGACCCGATTGACAGTCTGAAATGGCATGAGGAAATCTCACAGGATAACAGCTTTGATGTTATGGTACTCCCAACCTGGAGGCCTGACCGTGCTTTTGCCATTGACAGCCCTGCCTTTTGTGACTATCTTCTTTCCTTAGGAGAAGTGACTCATTTAAAGATTTCTTCATTCCAGACACTCTGTTTGGCACTGAAACGCCGTATGGGCTTCTTTCAGGAGCATGGCTGCTGCATTTCTGACCACAGTTTTTCCCATATTCCGTGGAAACCCTGCTCCGAAGAAGATGCAGAGGCTATTTTTTCTAAGGTTCTCGATGAACGTCCGGTTTCTTTCGAAGAACGTATGCAGTTTGAAACTGCCCTGCTTACTTTTTTAGGAAAACAGTACCACAAATTAGGCTGGGCAATGCAGCTTCACTATGGTGTCAAACGCAATAATAACCAAAGGCAGTTCAAACGTTTAGGTCCTGACACCGGTTTTGACAGTATCGGCTATTCGGCTCCTTTAAATGAACTGGCTGATTTTTTAAATGAACTCTCACTGACAAATGAGCTTCCAAAGACGATTCTCTATTCCCTGAATCCCAATGACAATGCCATTCTCGATACGATCATTGGCTGTTTTCAGGATGATTCTGCGATTGGAAAGATCCAGCATGGAAGTGCCTGGTGGTTCAATGACCACTACGACGGTATGCGGGATCATCTAAGCTCTTTAGCAGCTAACGGAGTATTGTCGAACTTTATCGGGATGTTGACGGATTCGAGAAGTTTTCTGTCTTATACCAGACACGAATATTTCCGCAGGATCCTCTGTGAACTGATCGGGGAATGGGTCGAGGAAGGCAAATATCCAAATGACCGGGAAATGCTTTCTAAAATAGTGACTGACATCTGCTATAACAATGCCGTGAAATATTTTCGGTTTTCTGTATAGTAAAAAAAGTGGAACGCTCACTCTTCTTAGAAAAATGAACGTTCCGCTTTTTTAATAAATCATTATTCTGCTTCGGTTTCTTCCTGCTCGCTTACTTCAATTCCAAGCTCCTCTAACTGCTTTTCATCTACCGGGCTTGGTGCATGTGACATCAGGCAGGATGCATCTTTTACTTTCGGGAATGCGATGACATCACGGATAGAATCACACTGCATCATCAGCATGACCATACGGTCTAAACCATAGGCAAGTCCTGCATGTGGCGGTACTCCATACTTGAATGCATCTAATAAGAATCCAAACTGCTCATGCGCCTGCTCTTTGGTAAATCCGAGTACCTCTAACATTTTTTCCTGGATATCGTCCTGATGGATACGGACGGAACCGCCTCCAAGCTCTGTACCATTTAAGACAATATCATATGCCTTTGCACGGACTGCTCCCGGATCGGAATCAATCTTGTCCCAGTCCTCTTCCATTGGCATGGTAAACGGATGGTGCATTGCCATAAAACGGTTCTCTTCGTCAGACCACTCTAATAATGGGAATTCTGTTACCCATAAGAAGTTGTACCGGTTCTTATCTAATAACTCTAACTGGCGTGCAAGCTCTAAACGGAGTGCTCCTAACACATCCCATACCACTTTATTTTTATCGGCTGCAAAGAGAAGTAAATCTCCCGGCTCTCCGCCCATCTTTTCTACTAATGCAGCTAATTCTTCTTCGGTCATGAATTTGGCAAAAGAGGATTTGTAGGTGCCGTCCTCATTTACTGCTAAATAAGCAAGTCCTTTTGCGCCGTAATCCTTTGCAAAACTTACTAATTTATCGATCTTCTTTCTTGGCATTGCACCCTGACCTTTGGCATTGATACCACGGACAGAACCGCCATTTTCCAATGCTCCGGTAAATACGCCAAAACCACATCCTGCTACGGTCTCTGATACATCTACTAACTCCATGCCAAAACGGGTATCCGGCTTATCTGAACCGAAACGGTCCATTGCTTCCTGCCAGGTCATTCTCGGAATCGGAAGTGGTACGTCTACTCCGATCGCCTCTTTAAATACATAAGCTAAAAGTCTCTCATTTACATCGATAACATCATCTACATCGACAAAGGACAGCTCCATGTCTGCCTGTGTAAACTCCGGCTGTCTGTCTGCTCTTAAGTCCTCATCACGGAAACATCTTGCGATCTGGAAATAACGGTCATATCCGGAACACATCAAAAGCTGTTTATAAAGCTGCGGTGACTGCGGTAATGCGTAAAAAGAACCCGGATGCACACGGCTTGGCACTAAATAATCTCTTGCACCTTCCGGTGTGGATTTCATTAAGATCGGTGTCTCAATCTCTAAGAATCCTTCTTTTTCCATAAAGTTACGAAGCAGCATGGATACCTTGCTCTTCATCATGATATTTCTCTGTAAATCCGGTCTTCTTAAGTCCAGATAACGATATTTCAAACGCAGTTCTTCCTTCGTCTGGCAATTCTCCTCAATTGGGAATGGCGGTGTCTCTGCCTCGGAAAGAATACGGATATCATTTGCAATGACCTCAATATCTCCGGTTTTTAAACTCTCATTGACTGCTGCGGAACGTTTCTGTACCACACCGGTTACGGCTACGACAAACTCGCTTCTTAAATTTCCTGCTTTTTCAAAACCTTCATTTCCTACCTGTGGTTCATCACAAACCACCTGTAAGAGTCCGCTACGGTCTCTTAAGTCAATAAAGATCAGACTTCCTAAATTTCTTCTTTTCTGTACCCAGCCCATCACAGTGACAGTTTCGCCGATGTTCTGATTAGAAACCTCGGTACATCTGTGTGTCCTGTGCAGACCTTTCATTGATTCTGCCATTTTCTATCTTCCTCCATTTTTTATCTGTTAAAAAATTCCACAATTTCTTCATAGCCTTCTTTTGCAAGCTGCTCTTTCTGGAACTTCTTATTTTTATTCATACGGCTGACTAATACCTGCTGTCCGGCTTTTCGCTCTTCCTGTGCCTGCTTCATGACTTCACAGAGTTTTTCAGCAGTGTAGCCTTTTTCGATTAAGTATGCTTTTTTCTTTGGCTGTGTCGGAATCTCAAAGCCGTTCTCTAACAGTAACAGTACGATTCTTTCAAATCCAATGGAAAATCCGCATGCCGGAACGTCTTTTCCGGTAAATCTTCCAACCATCTTGTCATAACGTCCGCCGCCACCGCAGCTTCCGCCGAATTCCGGGATGGCTATTTCAAAAATGGTACCTGTATAGTAGGACATTCCGCGTACCAGTGTCGGGTCGAATACCATTTCAAAATCTGCTTCTTTGGTAGCTTCTACACTGGTGATGATCTCATTCAGGCTCTTAGAAACTTCTTCGTCTAAGACCTCTTTTAAGGTATCTGCTAAATAGGCAATTCCGTTTTCGGCACTTTCAATTCCTTTGAATAAATCTAAGTATTTTTCAATAGACTCTTTGGCATAGCCTTCTTTTTCTAATTCCTCTGCTACACCGTCTAAGCCGATCTTGTCCATCTTATCTAAAATGATAAATACCGTATCATAATCTTCTTCGGCAAATCCGCTGTATGCTGCCATTGCCTTTAAGATCCTTCTCTCATTGATACGGATCTGGAAATTCTTAAATCCTAATTTTCCAAGTGTTGTCGTCGTTGCTAAGATCAATTCAATCTCCGCTAAGTTGCTCGGTTCTCCTAAGATATCTATATCACACTGCATAAACTGGCGATAGCGTCCACGCTGTGGACGGTCTGCTCTCCATACATTTCCCATCTGCAGTGCCTTAAATGGAGCCGGAAGATCGTTGGCATTGTTCGAATAATAACGTACCAGCGGAACCGTCAGATCGTAGCGCAGTCCCATGTCTACCACATCCATATCGGTTTTTGCCGTCTCTAAATTCAGCTTTTCTCCACGTTTTAATACCTTAAAGATGAGCTTTTCATTCTCACCGCCCTGCTTGCTGCTCAGATTTCCAATATCTTCTAAACAAGGAGTCTCTATCGAAGTAAAACCAAATCTTCCATAAGTCTCTTTGATCACACTGATGACATAATCCCGAATCTGCATCTCCTGTGGCAATATATCTTTCATTCCTGTAACCGGTTTCTTCTTTAATGCCATTATCTTTCATTCCTCCATCTTCTTTTTCCGGACGTTCATTTGCCCATAGGCATTTTTTACATCTACGCCTTATTATACTTTTCGCGGTACGATGCGTCAAGATACAACAAAAACGTCCGGGAAGATTCTCGAAATCTCCATCACTGCAACTTTTAAGAACACCCCCCTGACATGACATAGAACCAGATCTCACGCATATGCTGTGATCTTGCGATCGGTGTTGCTATGGCTGCAAGAATGATAATGGCTGCTGCAAAGCAGCATACGACCAGTCCATACACCAGTACAAACAGACTTCTGCGTCCCCAACTGTTAATACTTGTCCGGTTCCATATGGAGTATCCGATAAATCCTATTAATGCCACGATCATTATGGTCGTTACGGTAGCTGTTGTATTGCCAAAATAAAGTTTCAATTTAATTTTCTCCTTCTTACTGCTCGTTATGGTGCCATTCGATGACTGCTTTTAAATTTTCTAAACAAACCCGTCCTTTACCGTTTGTCATCATTTCTAACAGATCATCTTCTTCCGGTGTGCGATCCGTTTTCTCTGCTAAGGATTTTCCGGCTGTTTTTACCATCATGTTCATCGCCATCTTGTATACACCATGCAATTTTTCCAGATCAAAGTTGCCCTGTAATGTAAACAGTGGGATGCTCTTTGGTATGAAATTCTTTGCACGCACTTCTTCTGTCTGTGTCCCTGTCCGGCTCATACCGACTGCACAGACTGCACGGACATTATATTTTTTTACCATATCTTTATAACCTTTGATCCCGCCTGCCATGATCCAGCCAAGATAAATGATCTCTGAATGAGCAGGTACTTTTTTCTTTGCTTCTTTTGCACTATATACCGGGAGATGGAGTTCGTTTGCCAATAATTGTGCATATTGTGCCGTGCTTCCTGCATTTGATGTATAAATAATTGCTTTCATTTTTATTTCCTCCTCTGTTTATCAATCTTTTTTACTGCTTTCTTCTGTATCCTCTAATCTTTTAGAAAACCGCTCTACATGCTGCTCTACCATTTTTGTTACATCCTGTTTTTCGTCCGTTCCATCATAAAGACTGTAGAGCAGGAATATCGGTCCATAGAATTCTAATGCTAACTGTCTTGCATCTTTATCCTTTTTTGTAAGTCCCGCAAATATTTTTTCGATGTAAGCCACCGGACCTTTTGCAAGATAGTTCTGGTAAAGTTCTGCCATCTCCGGATCACGGTACTGCTCTAAGGTCAACATTTTCCGGAACCGGCATGGAAATTCTTCCTCTGTCCAATGTAAAAACTGTACTTTTGTATACTGCTTGATCTTATCCAGTGCAGTGTCCTTATATCCTGCTATCACTTCTGCCATATTTCCTTCCGGCATCTCATATTTTTTTGCTCTTTCTGCATCCATCTGATTCATTCGTTCTACAATACTTTCTAATATCTCCTGCTTGCTTTTGTAATGCTTATACAACGCGGCTTTTGTAACGCCTAATTCGGCTGCGATATCGTTCATGGAAGTTCCCATATAGCCGCTTTGCGAGAAAAGTTTTAATGCTTCTTCTAAAATTCTTTCTTTGGTGTTTTTTTCTCTTGTTTCCATTTGCATTCTCCTTGAAATAAATAGTAACCGATTGGTTACTATTTATTATAGTTACCATTCGGTCACTCGTCAAGAGGGATTTTTCATAGATAGGAAAAACGTCACCGGCGGGGGTGACGTTTTTGGGTTTATAATTATTCTATTGTTATTGAATGAGCCAATTGTAATCCTGTCTGCAATCTACCACACAGTCGGCATAAACGATGTCATCTACTATCTGGAAAATTATCATATAACGTTTTTCAAACAAAATAAAACGGTAAGCCTTTCTGGGAATATATTCCCCTGTAAGCCACGGACATCTCTGGGGCATCACTTCTAACGAATGAGCTGTCTTTTCAAATTCTACCGTCAGACGTTCGGCTGCTTCCGGGCTGGTCTGTGCTAAAAATGCAACATGTGAAACGAGCATCTGCGTTGCCCGTTCGGATACGATCACACGATACTTACTCTGCTGTTCCATGTCCTTCTGCCTCCCTGATCGCATTTCGCATCATTGCAGTAACTTCCTCAACCGAGTATCCCTTACTTCCACGCATTCTATCTTCCTCAACGGCAAGCAGTTCCTCACGAAGTTTTAGCATTTTTTCTCTACGATTATATGTTCCAATATCCATAACAACCAAATCTCCCTCACCATTTTTAGTAAGGAACACCGGCTCTCCGGTCTTTCTGCACATATCAGCAATTTCATTATAATTCTGACGAATTGCTGCGGATGGACGAATATTCATAGCTATACCTCCCTGCTTTTATAGTGATAGTAATATTCTAATCATATTATACCCATCCCATACAACAGAGTCAATGACATCGGCAAATAACCTCCCCAATATCCCCATTCACACAAATGCCCTCTCCCTGATTTCTTCCGGTGCATAGGCTTCCCCGGCATTGATACTCACATAATAAGCATTGGGATTCTGAGCCGCCATCTGCCAAAACGGATATTTGATGATACCGGGAGTGTTCATTCCAACGCCAAGCTCTAATAACAACATTTTTGTCTCTTTATGCCTGCGGAGAAACTCAGAATATCTTTCGGCCGCACGATACCAGCCATCATCCTGAACAAACGTATCATCCGCCCTTAAATTCATGGTCATTGGCTTTCCACAGACAGGGCAGTGAGGTATTAACCCGGTTGGTATCTTCATATCTTTCTGCCGTTTGACCATCTCACGCACGACCTCTTCATTATCATAAGTGGCACGGTGACAAGGTTTGCTGCACTGGAACAGTCCGTAATCTCCCTGTGTATAAAATAGCCTTTGTTTGTCAAACCCGGCTTTCTGGAACTGGTGATCCACATTTGTCGTCAGCACAAAATAATCTTTATCTTTTACAAGTTCAAACAGTTTTTGATAGGTTCCATTGTCACAGTCCATATAGCGGTTGATTAAAATATATCTCGACCAGTAAGCCCAGTGTTCTTCAAGACTCTCAAAGGGATAAAATCCACCGGAATACATATCTTCAAAACCATACTTTTCTATAAAATCAGAAAAATATTTCTGACTATGTAACAAAAAAGAACACACAACTGTGAAAGGACGCAACTCCCCCTCACTCCATCACCGGCAGGACAAATCTTGAGCAATACCGCCGGCTTTCGATTTCACGACCTGTATATGGAGCAACGATACCAAGGACACGCGGATTACCTGCAAGTGTCAGGCCGCGCGCCTTCACCTCCCGCCCCAGTGTCAGCCACGCCTCATCCACACCGGAATAATCACCGCAGTACAGCACCGATAACACACGACATTCCGGTAATACCAGCGCATCCGCAGGTGCTTTTTCCGGTTGCACGGGAACACAGACAGTATAAGGATATGGCTCACTGCTGATATAACCCTCTAAATAGTCCTGTCGATCCGAAATCGTAAACAATGGCTCTTCGGAGAGAACACAGCCCTGTCGGACACATTCGCTGTAAAAATCGTACATATCCGCGTACTTATCTGCAACCGTACGCCCCATACACTCCCGCATCCGGCAGGTCACAGCAGGCTGCCGCATGATCTGCACGGAGATACCCGGCGCCTCCATCGTCCGCAGTCGCAACTCTTCTACGTTGCGTTGGATGTCCTGCAGACGGCTCTCTAACGTCGCCAGCAGCGTCGATATTTCACCACCCTGAGCAAAGTAGTCTGCGATCTGCTCTGTAGTAAGCCCCATACTCTTGAATTTTTCAATCTGCAAAATGCGTGCCACATCGTGGTTATCGTAGTACCTTCGCCCACTCTCCGCTGCAATATAGGCAGGCGTAAGCAACCCTTTTTTCTCCATGCGCATCAATGTACTACGGGAAAGACCGCAGGCATAGGCTGCTTCCGTAATCTGAAATAGCTTTTTTGTATCCTTTTCCATATTTTTCGTTCCAACCCCTTGCTTCGTTCATAGATGAACAATGTATAATACCATTATTAAGAAAGTCTGCCTTGATGTCAAGTCCATAGGTGAACAAAGAATATTGAGGAACATATTAAAAGGAGGGAATGAACCATGAAAGTTCGGAAAGGAGTATTCGGAGCAGTACTGCTCCTATGTGCCACGCTGTGCATGACAAATGTAACTGCATTGGCAGATGACGGCACACATACACACCCGATCTGTGGTACAACGCACACAGACATCGGTGACCATACGGGAGAATGTGCAGATGTCGTATGGACGGCGTGGGACGGAACATCGGATATTGACTATGGTGACGACAACACCGCCTACGTCTATCTGAGCGGCAATGCGGCACGAAGCGAACAACTCACTGTCAAAGATGGAAAAACGCTCTATCTCTGTCTGAACGGATACAGCATCACGAGAACCACTGATTCGACAGACGCTTTTGATGCGGTCATCCGCGTTTATGGTAACGCACAACTCGTATTGTGTGACTGTAAAGGCAGCGGCACGATCACTCACTCGGCCGACGTGTACGGAAGGGGTGTAAGACTCGGGGACAGCAGTTCAACGGGCGATTTTATTATGTACGGCGGTGAGATTAGCGGGAACCGTATAGACATTTCTACTCATAGTGCTGCCGCCGGCGACGGTGCCGGCGTGGAAGCGCAACAAAGCGACTTCACGATGTACGGCGGTAAGATCACCAATAACCACGTCATTAACGGGTCAAACAATGAGGGCGGCGGTGTAAATATGCATACCGGCGGCACTTTCACGATGTACGGCGGTGAAATCAGTGGCAATGCATGTTCCGACACCGGTGGCGGCGTGATATCGGCGGGCACTTATCTAAAGCTATACGGCGGCACGATCAGCAACAACACAGCAGATAAGCGTGGCGGTGGTGTATTCACGAATATGACCCTTACCATATCCGACGGTATTACCATTACAGGCAATAAATCTGAGCAAGGTGGCGGTATTTACACATACGACGAAAATATCACTATCAACGGCGGCAATATCACAGGCAACACCGCAACCTACGGTGGCGGTGTATATCACATAGGCGATTATCGGACCTGTGATACTTTAACAATCTCCGGCTCAGCAACCATTACCGGGAACACTGCAACAGATGGTGGCGGCGTTTATGTGGAAAGCGGCAAAAACACCTCAAATTGGAACAAAGGCCAAGGTGCACTCCAAATCAATGGCGGCAGCATCACAAACAATACCGCAACCGGCAATGGCGGTGGTGTTTACATCAATGAACGCGGACTACTCACTATTACGGGCGGCAACGTCACAGACAACACCGCGACAGTTAACGGCGGCGGTGTATATTTTAACGGTGAAAGCAAAAAATTCAATATTTCCGGTAACATCAACGTCACCGGGAACAAAAAGAGTGGCAAAGCAAACAATATCTATTTGCCTAACGGACAGATCATTAAAATTATGGGTGAACTGACAAACACTGCCCCGATCGGTGTCACAACGGAAGTGGAGCCGAATAGTTCTAATTACGTTCAAATTGCTTCCGGTCGTGCGGCATATGCCACCCCGGACAAATTTCAGTATGAAAACAACGACACCTCGATCAGTGCCGTTCTCAGTGGAAGCAACAACCTTCTCGTTGCATGCGAACACAACTGGGGAACAACCTGGCAGACGGACTCTATCAGCCATTGGCATTCATGTTCTATCTGTAATGGAAAGGACAATATAGTCAACCACTCCGGTGGCACTGCCACCTGTACAGAAAAAGCCATATGCGAAGGCTGCAGTCTGCCGTATGGCAATACCCCCCCTGGTCACGATTTTACCGGCGGCACATGGCAAACTGATGCTGACCATCATTGGAAAAAATGCTCCCGCTGTGATGTCACCGACACGGAATCCCCTCATGAGTGGAATAGCGGCAAAGTGACTACACAGCCTACCTGCACAACAGCAGGGCAGAAAACCTATACCTGTACCGTATGCTCTGCAACAAAAATAGAAACATTAGATGCACTTGGTCATAATTTTGCCAAATACGATGCAAAGGCTGCGACCTGCACGGAAATCGGTTGGAACACTTATTTTACTTGCACCAACTGCAATTATACGACCTACAAAGAGATCGCTGCTCTCGGTCATGATAAGATTTCTCATAAAGCCAAGGCTGCAACCTGTACAAAAAAGGGTTGGAACGCTTACGACACTTGTTCTCGTTGCGATTACACCACTTACAAAGAAATTGCTGCCCTCGGTCATGATTTCACCAGTAACACATGGCAGAGTGATGCCCACAGGCATTGGAAGAAGTGCTCCCGCTGCAAAGCTGCCGGAAAAAAGACTCAACATACCGGTGGCACGGCAACCTGTAAGGACAGAGCCGTTTGTACCACCTGTTCTAAGGCCTATGGTACACTGGATGCCAAACATCATGTAGGCGGAACGGAAATCCGGGACATGGTAGAACCTACCACCAAAAAAGCAGGTCATACCGGCAACAGCTACTGCAAGGGCTGTAATACCAAATTGTCCGATGGCACGGTCATTCCTGTTATTTCTAACCTGTCTACCGGTAAGAAGAGCGATTTGGCAACGGCACTCAAAGCCATGGAAAAGTTTTTAAACTCTCATGGCAGTAATTACACAGCTAATCAGAAAAAACAGCTTATTGCCAACATAAATGCAATAAAATCCGCTCTCAAAAGCATCGAAAACACGGAAAAAGCCGTGAAAAAAGCGGAGGCCATGCCTGCCGCTGACAAGATTCAGCCTGATAACAAGGCTGCCATCGATGCCTACGAATCTGCAAAAAAAGCTTACGATGCTCTGTCTGCTGGCGAAAAGAACATGGCAGGTGAACACACCAAGGCTATCCTGGATACTATGTTGAAGGCCTTAACCGCCTATGATATCACTTCAGGCGACGGCAGCACCTGGAAGGAAAACAACAAGGATAACGGCTTGACCTTCAAGGTCAATGGCTACCATAAGAAATTTGCCGGCATCGTCATCAACGGTACGGTCGTGGATAAAAAATACTACGAAATTGAGGCTGGTAGTACCATCATCACCTTAAAAGCTGAATATTTGCAGACACTGCCTGCAGGAAATTACACACTCCTTGTTCAGTACACGGATGGCAGCACGGATGGAGAGGACACATTCACCATCACGAAAAATGAATCTGCTACTCCGTCAGATCCTACAAATCCTACTGACCCATCCTCTCCGAAAACCGGGGACAATAGCCATCCTGTCGTATGGATCGGTATTCTGATCGTCTGTGCAGGCATATGGATGTTACTGTTCTTTAAAAAGCAGAAGCAAGAAACAAAATAATAAATATTTAACGTAAAAAGCGGGAGTGCATCGTTCAAATGCACTCCCGCTGAAATTTTATCATCATATTCTCTTCCGAATCGCAATATATTTAATCCTGTTTTAATTTCTTTTATATTCCTGAGCCAGTCGTCTAAAAACTCCATCTGTTGCTCCGTATGAAACCAATGCTCTCCATCTTTCATGACCGTAAGCGATGCACCGATGCGTCCCGCAAATTCGGATATTGTTTCTATGGATGTCAGATTATCTTTTTCTCCATATAAAATACAGGTTGGCACATTCCAGACAATCGGATGCTCGCGTACATAACACAGGTATTCCCAGGAAAGTGTTTCTCCAAATTCCGTAGAAATTTCCTTTTTGATGCGCAGTTCTTCTTCTGTTACGTTCGCCCACATCATCATATCCATAATTAATTTTTCCATGTTTACGACCGGGGAAATGAAGATTGCCTGAGCAATCTGTTGTTCAGTAAGAGCACTCATTGAAAAAAATGCTCCTATGCTGTTTGCGATCAATGTAACCGAATCATACCCCTGACTATGCACTTCAAAAAAAGAGGAAAATTCCTTTTGTGCCTCCCACGGATTTTGTGCCTGATAGTCAAAACCGATCACATCACTTTCTGCAAAAAAGGGCTTGTAGTGTTCTGCCCCCTTTACTTTTTACAGACTAATATTCAAATGCAACCATTCTGCACTCGTCGCAGCAATTTGCTGCTATATTGGTTCTGTGACTCGCCTTTAAAGGTGTGATCTCTACGAATCCCTCTGATTTTTTCGCGTTTTCAAACACTCCCGGCACTTCATTCGCAAAACTGAATGCTCCGTCTTTGCTTGTAAATAAATAACCTGTTCTCATTTCTTTTCCACATTTTGGACACTTCATACCCTATTCCTCCATTTCTCTTCTGCTAAGTTCTATGCTCGTTCTCAACTGCTCTTCAAATTTTTCTGCCTTGATCAATGCGATTCCCTGTTTCTCGTCTCCGAGAACTACCAGCCGGTCTCCTTCTTTTAATTCAAACGTATCTCTTGCCTCTTTTGGGATCACGATCTGTCCACGGTTTCCGACCTTGACCGTTCCCCATAGGAATTTTCCTTCCGGTGGCGGTGCAACCTTCGTCTTTCCGACTTTCTCCTCATAATGGAGCAGTGCATCTATCTTAATTCCATAAAAAGCGGCAAGCCTGTCGCATTTTTCAATATCAGGCATTGTCTCTCCCTGCTCCCATTTTGCGTAAGACTGTCTGGAAATCCCTATGACCTCTGCGACCTGTTCCTGTGTCATGCCTTTTACGTTCCGCAGCATAACCAGATTTTCTGCTAACACCATAGACCATCTCCTTTCTGATAAGTCTATTATAGCTCCGTTTTATCTCTTTTTACACCATACAAACTTATCATTTTATTTAGATTCATGTTAACTTTGGTTGCGTTACTTTATATCTTGGTATCCAAATTCTTCTTTACCGTTTAGAATCCATCAGATAAAGATGTATGCCAAGCACCGCATTAAATCCTGCGGCAGCAAAGACACTGAACCGTTCCACGACTCCAAAATATGCTTTTGGAACAATATTCATCCCCAATGCTCCTACCAACATCATTCCTAATGCAATCCCTGCACAGATACCATAGGATCTGCAGCTCTTATCTTTAATCCCCACAATGATAATTATGACTAATGACACGATAGACAAAACTACCACCAACACTGTAGAGACGATGTGCATACATCATATAAGCTGCTCAACTGATTCCACAGGGAAAGTGATGGTGCATTTGCCGCACTCAGATCACTGACCGCCTGCGCCATCCAGTCATACCCCGGATATGCCATAGGAGAAAAAACAACTGCTGCCTGATATTATCTGCCGCAGTCATGTCCATATAAATGGACGGTGTTTGCCTGATAGGGACATTCTATCCGGCAGAGGTTAAGAAAACGTTTAAGAAAATCGTTGAGAAATGGTTAAGATGTTCCTTTTAACCGAAAACCGATTCCCCAGACAGATTCTACATAATCTTTGCCTGATGCCTCTCTCAATTTACTTCGCAAATGGCTGATATGTGTCTTTAAGGAATTCTCCGTACAATCCGGGGTATCCATGCTGATGCAGTCTAATAAAACGGATTTCGCTATTACCTGTTCGGGATTTTGCATCAGAAGTTTTAAAATGGCATATTCTGTTCTTGTTAAATTAATCTGTTTTTCGGCAACGCAAACAGAATGTGATGCCGTGTCTATCGTCAGTTCCTCATAGGTGTAAACGGGAGATAACCGGGGCGAGGATTTTTCTCTTAAACGGACTTTAATCCTTGCAAGCAGCTCCTTCGTATCAAATGGCTTGGTCAGATAATCAACTGCACCGCCGAGCAACAACTCCACTTTATCTTCTACCGCCGTCTTGGCACTGACAACGATCACGGGAATCCCCTGTATCTGAGGTAAAATATCCTCACCGGACATTCCGGGTAACATTAAATCTAACAATATCAGATCCGGTTTCTTTTCTTTTAAAAGCAGCAGTGCTTCCGTCCCGGAATAGGCACGCTGCACCAGATAGCCCTCCCGTTCTAACACTTCCTGTTCGAGATTGCCGATCGCAACATCATCGTCAATGATCAGAATGGTTTCCATGTTACTCTCCTTCTTGGTTTGTCTGTTAATTACCCTGTTAGTAACCGTTTGGTCACTTGTCAAATGTTTTTTGAAAACATATAAAAGCACCAAATGATCTATCTTACATCATTTGGTGCCTGGTTCATAGGTTTTGTCCCTGATATTGTACCGTTATAACGTAAACGATTTTGTTGACTTCATCAATACGAAAAATAACAATATAATTATCGATCAACAACTGCCTATAACCATCTTTCGCATATCTGCCTTCCGTACGTTCCTGATGAGAATATGGAAAAGTTGCTAACTTCAAAATAGTTTTTTTAATTCTTCCTAACTGCTTTTTTCCATTCTCAATATCTGACTTTTCATTTGCAATATATTCGTAAATACTGTTTAATTCGCGTATCGCCCTAGGATTTATCTTTACCTGGTATTTATCCAAAATGCTTTTTCTCCAGTTCTTCAAATACTATATTGGCATCTGTTGCTTCTGCCCCATTCAAGACTTCCTGTTCAGATTCATAAATAGCCTGGTCAATGCGGTTAATTCGTGCAAATTTGTCATATAATTCACTGCTCATTACTACCAGATCACTATACCCGTTTTTCGTAATAAAGATAGGTTCCTGCTGCTTATGTGCAATGTTAGAAATTTCAGTTGTATTCCGCAATTCCTTAATAGGCATGATAAGAGGCATATTGACTCACTCCTTTCTATGACATAATTATAGCATAATTATGTGTTTCGCACAATGAGCAACTTCGAACCTCTCCAACTTACAATTTAATATCTATCGGTTTATAACCAACCTGTTCTGTTGTACCCTGTTCATTCGGCTTTACAGAAATTTTTACGACAGATTTATATTGTGAATTCTAAAATAAGATCCTCCTATTACTGATTGGTCAACAGGAGCACTGCCAGCAATCCGACAAACAGAACACTTACCACTACCGCTATCACAAAAAAAGAAGCTGTGTGAAGTGGTTTGACTTTCTTTTCATATGTAAATTCCTCACTTTTCTGTTATCTTATTTTTGATTAAGTATAACAAATGCGGCTTCTTTATTCTTTGCTGTTTCTATAAGATTTTATTAAAATTATTTTACTTTCTCTACTGTTCCGCAATTCTTGCCGCCAGATCTTCTAAATACATCCATCTGTCCATCTTTTCTTCCAACAGATTTTCCGCTTCCTCTTTTTCCGTTACCAGTTGATTGAGTTTCACAAAATCCGTAGAAGCTGCTGCCATCTCCTGATCCAGCATATCTATTTTTTCTTCCAGTGCGGCAATCTCACTTTCAATCGTTTCATAATCCCGTTGTTCCTGATAGGTAAACTTCAACTTCTGAGGACCACGGGTACGCTGTCCTTTTTTTGTAACCTGTGCGTCTGTTTTTACTCCATTACCGGCTTTCTTTTCCTGTTCTGCTTCCTCCGCTTCTTTTTCTGCTGATTTTTTCAAAGAATAATCGGTATAGCCGCCTTCGTATTGTCTTAATTTTCCGTCTCCTTCAAAGGCAAAAATACGCTTCATGGTCCTATCGAGAAAATAGCGGTCATGCGATACCGTAACAACAATGCCCTCATAACGATCCAGATAATCTTCTAAGATGGTCAGCGTAGCGATATCCAGATTGTTGGTAGGCTCATCCAACAAAATAAAGTTCGGGGATGTCGCCAGTACCCGAAGCAGATTTAATCTTTTCTTTTCTCCACCGGACAGCTTTCCGATCGGACTGTACTGTTTTTCCGGTGGAAATAAAAAACGCTCCAATAAGACTGTTGCGGATATGACTCCATCCACAGTCCGAATATATTCTGCCGTATCTTTTACATAATCGATCACCCGCTGAGCCGGGTCCATATAGGACAGATCGATCTCCTGTGCATCCTCATTTTTTTCTGAGGCTATTTCCTGTGCATAGTATCCCATTTTCACGGTCTGTCCGATAATAACCTGCCCGGAATCCTGTGGAATAATGCCTGCAATAATCTTCATTAACGTAGACTTTCCACAGCCGTTCGGTCCGATAAATCCAACCCGGTCCCCTTTTAAAAAGATATAAGAAAAATCATCGATCAGTTTTCTTTCTCCATAAGACTTACAGATATTTTCTAACTCCACGGTCGTTTTTCCCATTCTTGTGGAAATGGAACTTAATTCTACCTGAGAATCCTGCACAGGAGCCTGACGATCTCTTAACTCCTCATAACGCTGGATATGTGCCTTCTGCTTTGTAGAACGTGCCCTTGCTCCCCTGCGTATCCATTCCAGTTCCACACGCAGGATCGACTGACGTTTCCGTTCACTGGCTGCTTCCATTTCCTGTCGCTGGGTTTTCAGTTCCAGATATCCCGAATAATTCGTCTGATAACTATAAATTTTTCCCTTATCAATTTCCACGATCCGATTGCACACACTGTCTAAAAAATACCGGTCATGTGTTACCATGATAAGAGCGCCCCTCCATTTTTTCAGATAATCCTCCAGCCAGTCTGCCATATCGTTATCTAAATGGTTCGTAGGCTCATCCAACAAAAGAATGTCTGCCGGAGAAAGAAGTACCGATATCAATGCGAGACGTTTTCTCTGTCCACCGGACAATTGTCCTGCAGGCTGCATAAAATCTTTAATGCCAAGCCGGGTCATCATGGCCTTGGCATCACTTTCAACAGACCAACGGTTTTCTTCCGTCACATTTCCTTCCAGCACACATTCTAAACTGCTTTTTTTCGGCTCAAATTCCGGATGCTGCGGCAGATAACGCATTACTACATGGTTCGCAGTCGTGACAGTTCCCTCATCGGTCTCCTCTTCCCCCATGATCATCCGCAAAAGCGTTGTCTTTCCGGTTCCATTGATACCAATGACACCCACTTTTTCCCCATCCTGCAATGAAAATGAGGTATTATCAAATAATTTCCTTTCTGTGTATACCTTTGTCAGATTCTCTATATTGATCAGATTCATGTTGTTTCCTCTTATTCCTCTGCAAAAAGCCTCTTTTTCCGCTCGATCATCTCATCAATTCTTTCGATATAAAGAGCTACATCCTTGACATTCTCGCACCGTTCGATCCGATGTGTTCCATCCGGATTTGGCGTATTCCAGACACGTTTCGTGGAAGCTCCCGCTCCACACGCCACGATGGTCTGTTTCTCCTCCATGATCAGGATATTATAGATGCCTGCCTTTCCTTCTTTCGCATACCCCACGTTCTCAAAATTGCCTGCCATATTTTTCTGGCGGTAGAGATAATAAGGCTGCAAGCCCATCCGCTTACAATAATCTGCCGTCACTTCAATATGTTCCCAAGTATTCTCCATTTTAAGACTTGTATAATCTTCTTTAAACATATTGAGTCTTGCCGCACGTTTAATGGCAAGAGAATGTACGGTAACATTATCCGGCTGTAATTTCTCTAACTGCTCCATCGTATGACGGACATCTTCTAAATTTTCATTTGGAAGTCCTACGATCAGATCCATATTGATATTGTCAAATCCTAACTCTCTTGCGGTTAAAAAGCTCTGAACGGTCTGCTCTACCGTATGATGCCGTCCGATAATCTCTAACGTTTCCTGCTTCATGGTCTGTGGATTGATTGAAATCCTCGAAATCCCATGGGAACGCAAAACCTCTAACTTCTCTTTTGTAATACTGTCCGGTCTTCCGGCTTCAACCGTAAACTCCAAAAGATAAGACAAATCAAAACTGGATTTAATTTTTCTGATCAACCTGTCCAGTTGATAAGGTGCCAGAGTCGTTGGTGTACCGCCTCCAATATAGATCGTATTCAGATGCCGATCCCGATACTGCTTGGCTGTGTAGTCAATCTCTTTTTCTAAAGCATCTAAATATTCATCCACACGCTTTTCCCACGCAGACAGCGGATAGGAAGTAAAAGAACAGTACAGACAGGTACTTGGACAGAACGGGATTCCAATATACAGACTATAGCCTTTCTCATAGTCTAATTTGTTCAAAAGCCCTAATTCACGTTTGGCAATATCAATACTAAGCTCTGTTTTCTCCGGGCTGCAAAAATAAGTGTCTGCCATAAAGGTGCGGATCTCATCCTCGCTCTTTCCCTCTTCTAACATACTCATCGGGATCTTTGTCGGACGGATCCCGGTCAGTGTTCCCCACGGAAGTGTCTGTCCCGTATGCTCCGAAAACATCTGATAAATACCGCGTTTCAGTCGGTTTTTCGTCTCTTTCCTGTCAGAAAAATCCACCTGTATCTGCATCGACGCAAGAGCTGGTTCTCCTGTCTTCGCTTTTGCATTTAAGACACTGGCAGAAATCACATTTTCTGCTCTCGAAAAAAGAACCTCCATGTGGAACAATGGAGTTTCTTTTTCTTCTAACTCTGCAATTTTTTCACTGTCGGCAAATACTTTGACATCCTCTTTCGGATAAAAAGCCTTCACTAATGAATGGATGTCATACTCAAAATCTGCCTCATTTAAACTAACTGTAATCATATTTTTTCACCATTACGCTCTCTATAAAAACGGATTGTATTTTCGTTCCATTCCAATCGTTGTCATGTCTTCATGGCCGGTATAGACCATCGTATCATCCGGTAACGGCATCAGTTTATCCTGAATGGAGTGGATCAGTGTCGAGGACTTTCCTGTTGGGAAATCCGTTCTGCCAACGGACTGACAAAACAGTGTATCTCCAGAAAACAACGCCTTTTCCTCTTCGATATAATAGCAGACACCACCCTGGGTATGTCCCGGTGTATGCAGCACCCGGATCTCAAATCCCGCAAGATTTAAAATTGCGCCGTCCTTTACATAACAATCCGCATGAAAAGTCAGCGTTCTGCCGATCATTCCTGATAAATTAATCTGCGGTGTCTCTAAGGTCTCCTTTTCCGTCTCATGAGCATAGATTTTTATCCCATACTGCTCTGCAACTTCCTGCGCTGCCATTGCATGGTCAAAATGTCCATGTGTCAAAAGCACAGCTACCGGAACAACGCCATCCTCTTTGATGATCTGTTCGATCCGCACTGCATTGTCACCCGGATCAATGATCAGTGCTTCTTTTGTCTTTCTGTTTTCTGCAATATAGCAGTTCGTTGCCACTGCTCCGACTACTAAATGTCTTACCTTTAAATCTGCCATTCCTTACCTCGCCTGTCACTTCTGTTCTAACCGGTTGTTCTTTCAATATCAATCACGCTCTCCACCTGACGGATCTTATCCACCAGACTTTGCAGCTCCATTTTTCCCTTTGTATTAAAGGAAACGGAAATCGTCGCTACTCCCTGCTTACTCGTTTTGGAGTTGATCGCATTGATATCAATCCCACGCTCCGTAAAAATCTTTGTAATATCTACTAACAATCCGGTACGGTTGTTTCCAAAAATCTTAATCTCTGCAAGATAGAGTCCGTTGCTGCCCTCACTTGCTCCCTGCTGCCATTCTGCATCGATCAGTCTGGCACGATCCATGTCCGACAGATTGATAATATTGATACAATCCGTTCTGTGTATGGATACACCTCTGCCTCTCGTAACAAAACCGACAATCTCGTCTCCCGGTACCGGGCTGCAGCATTTTGAAAAATGTACTGCGACATCATAAAGTCCTTTTACGACAATTCCACTCTTTGACTTCTGCGGGATCGTCTTAGAGATATTCGCATCCTGGATATTCTCTAATACATCCGAATCTGTCATCGGTACGACATGATCCTTTTTGTATTCTTCTAACATCCGATTGACAACCTGACTCTCCTTGAGTCCTCCGTGTCCCACGGTTGCCAGTGCAGAATCCCAGTCGTGGAATCCATATTTTCTTAAAATCTTATTCTGATATTCCGGCTTATTGATATCTGAGAGTTCGATACTCTTCATCTTACAATACTGCGAGATCAGTTCCTTACCCTTTGCGATATTCTCTTCCTTGAACTGACTTCGAAACCACTGATTGATCTTATTTTTCGCCTGTGTACTCTTGACAATATTCAGCCAGTCACGGCTTGGTCCGTGCGAGTTCTGGGAAGTAATGATCTCAATCCGGTCACCGTTCTGGATGACATAGTCAATCGTTACCAGTTTGCCATTGACTTTTGCACCGATCATTTTATTCCCTACGGCAGAATGGATCGCATAGGCAAAATCAATCGGCGTAGAACCGGTTGGAAGATTTTTGACATCTCCGGAAGGCGTAAAACAGAATACCGTATCTGAAAAAAGGTCCAGATCACTCTTTAACAGACTCATAAATTCCCGGTTATCGGACATGTCCTTTTGCCACTCTAAAATCTGACGCAGCCAGCTTAACTTCTCTTCTTCCTGATTCTCTACATTGCCACCGTTTGAAGCCTCTTTATACTTCCAGTGTGCGGCAATACCGTATTCGGCTGTCCGATGCATCTCATAGGTTCTGATCTGGATCTCAAACGGCTGTCCGTCCGGTCCGATCAGTGTTGTATGCAGTGACTGATACATATTCGGCTTTGGCATCGCAATATAGTCCTTAAAACGTCCCGGTATCGGTTTGTACATCTCGTGGATGACTCCTAATGCCGCGTAGCAGTCCTTGACATCTTTTACAATGATCCGAATGGCAAAGAGGTCATAAATCTGATCTAGCGTCTTATCCTGATTGACCATCTTCTTATAAATACTAAAGAAATGCTTTGCTCTTCCATCAATCTCTGCTTCAATGCCCGCATTGGTGATATGGCTGCGGACTTCTTCTACTAATTTCTGGATATAGTCATCTCTTGCACTCTTTTTCAGTGCGATCTTCTCTACTAAATCATAATATGCTTCCGGCTCTAAATATTTTAAGGATAAATCCTCTAATTCGATCTTAATTTTAGAAATACCGAGTCGTTGGGCAATCGGAGCATAGATATCCATGGTCTCTCTTGCCTTTTCCTTCTGCTTCTCCGGTGTCATATATTTTAAGGTACGCATATTGTGCAGACGGTCTGCTAATTTGATCAGAATGACACGGATATCGTTTGCCATTGCTAAAAACATCTTTCGCAGATTCTCCGCCTGTTTTTCCACCTTATCTGCATCATAGGACAACTGTGCCAACTTCGTAACACCATCGACTAACAATGCCACATCCGGGTTGAACTCTTTTGCAATCTCCTCTTCCGTCATGACCGTATCTTCCACAACATCATGCAACAGTCCCGCAACAATCGTCTCTTTATCTAATTCTAAGTCGGCAAGAATAATTGCCACACACAAAGGATGGATGATATATGGTTCACCCGATTTACGCACCTGTCCCTCATGTGACTCTCTTGCTACCCGATATGCTTTCTCGATCAGGGAAATATCCGCAGATGGATGATATTTACGCACACTCTGGATCAGTTCCTGATAGAGCTTATCGGGACTGACAAATTCTTCCATTTTTTTAAGCTTTGTATTCTGGGAAGTCACTTCATTTTCTAATTCTTCTAACTTCTCTGTAGAAATATCAACCATTCTCTCACCAACTTTTCCTAAATTTATACTTTTGTAAACCGCCGCCAGCATATCTAAACATAGAATAAATTATAATAAAAAAACGATAAAAAAGCAATGTCTATAGTGCATAAACATACCTTTTCATCCGTTTTCCGAGGATATCCACCTCTTTTCGAAAAGAAAATCCCAATTTTTGCAACAACCCTAAGGACGGATGATTTTCTTCCTCTACTAAACAGCTCAATTCCGAAAAACCACTTGCCTCTTTTGCATAATCCATAATTGCCGTACAGACTTCATAGGCATAGCCCTGTCTTTGATATTCCTGCCGTATCAGATACCCCATTTCCAATACGATCTCATCCTCGATCTCCTGTGTATTTAAGCCTGCCCTGCCGATGATCTCTCCGTTCTCCCGATCGCAGACTAGCCACATTCCATAGCCGTAATAGACATACATATTTTCAATATAGGCTTTCGTATAGGCGATCTCATCCTCCCGTTTCTCACAGAGCGGTTCAATAAAATCCGTCATTCCCTCCTGTGCATAGATTTCATAGAGGGCATCGACATCCTCTACCGTCATCTCCCTGAGATAAGTCCGTTCCGTCTCGATCACACGCCACGGAATCCCATGTTTTCTCTGGTAGATTCTTTCTAAAAAATAAAAATCCACCTCTTCAAAGCCTTCCACAACAATGTCTGCCGCAGAATAAGTCTGCCCATTTTTCTTCTGATTTACAAATGCGATCGTGGCAAGCCCGATCTCCCTTCCATTTTGCAGTGTTGCATCCTCTGCCGCTATTAACAGGGTTTCTTCTGTCCGATAGCCTGCCTGCAACAGCTTTTCTTCCATATCCTCTTTTGTGGTTTTTCCGTCCAGATTTAAAACCCGCACCCCATATTGATACAGTCCCTCTAATAAAAACAGAACATCAGCATCTAACTGATGTTCTATCAGGAACTCTTCGCGGTTAAACATTACGCATCTCAATTGATTTTCCATCCCGCATCTCCTGTATTCCCTGCATAAAACGCCGTTTTACCGTTTCATGCAATGTATCTCCAAGCCGTTCGGCAATCTCTTTGGAAATACAGCCTCCTGCCATCGCAGGGTGACCGCCTCCATCACCAATACCGTGAAGCATCTCTTTTAATAAGACACCTACATTGACGCGTTTTTCATCACTGCGTACCGCAAAACGGATTCCATCCTCCTGTCTTGCATAAACAATGACAACATCCACGCCATCCAATGCTTTCATAAAATCAGAAATCATTGCGATCAATGCCGGCTGACATTCAAAAGGAATAAATGCAAAACCTACCCGGTCATAGATTTCAATACTTTGGATTGCAGCCTCATAGGCAGACAGATCTGCTAATTCCAGCGTATCCGCATACATATTCTGTACCAGATCCCAATCCGCATACCGGAACAGATAGGCAAACATATCCGTATCTTTTTGTGTCGTTCCCCTGGTAAAATCCGCAGTATCCATCTTAATCGCATAGGCAAGTGCTGCGGCAACATTCGGCTTCGGTATGATTCCATCTTCCACAAAATAGGACGCAACGATCGTTGCACAGGCTCCTGTTTTCCGGATATCCCGATAGGCATACTCGCACTCGTGATGTACCGGATGGTGGTCAATACACGCGGACTTCTGCCCACCGATATCGGTCACATTGGAATTCTGATTCTGAGAATCCACCAGTACCACGCAGGCATCTTCCGGCAATGCTCCCTTGGTCTGTCCGCCTTTGACCTGAATCCCAAAGTTATCGAGCATACGGATCGCACTCGCCCGCTCTAATTTCCCCTCATAGCAGATTGTTGCTTCGATCCCGTAATATTTCAAATACTCCTGTAATGCAAAGGCTGTGGCAAGTGCATCCGGATCGGGAAAGTCATGGGTCTGTATATATGCATTTTTTCCTTTTAATAATTGAATCAGCTCTTTTTTCATACTCTTATTCTATGATAAAATGTCTATACGGTCTCCGGTTCCGGATAATCTACTCCAAACGTCTCAACCGTTACTTTTTTCATCTTCTGTTCTTCCATTGGCCGGTCACTGTAATCTGTGCGTACTTCTGCGATCTTATTTACCACATCCATACCTTCGGTAATCTTTCCGAAAGCTGCATAGGAGCCGTCTAAATGTGGTGCGTCTTTATGCATGATAAAGAACTGGCTTCCTGCTGAATTCGGATGCATTGCGCGTGCCATTGACAATACGCCTGCGGTATGCTTCATCTGATTGATCACACCGTTCTGTGCAAACTCACCTTTGATCCCGTAACCCGGGCCTCCCATACCATTTCCGTCAGGGCATCCTCCCTGGATCATAAATCCGTTGATCACGCGGTGAAAGATCAATCCGTCATAAAATCCCTTATTGATCAGACTGATAAAATTGTTCACGGTATTTGGTGCAATTTCCGGATATAACTCCGCTTTCATAATATCTCCGTTTTCCATTTCGATTGTAACGATCGGGTTCTGTGCCATTTTTATTTCCTCACTTTTCCATTATTATTGTTTTTATTGTATCTGATATGAATCCAGAAGTAAAGGCAATATCTGCTCAATCTCCGCTCTGGTTGCTAAATGCTCTGAAAATGCACTGGCACTTCCTGCTGCAACTGACATTTGAAATGCCTCTTCATAGGAAGCATGCTCCATATATCCGGCTAAAAAACCTGCCACCATGGAATCTCCTGCACCGACTGCATTTTGCACCTCACCCTTTGGAGCATCTAACTGCATCTGCTCTCCATGTTCTGTCAAAAGCAATGCACCATCTCCCCCTAAAGAAATCAATACATTGCATGCTCCCATTTCCTGCAACTGTTTCGCATAGGCAAACATTTCTTCTTTCGTACTCATTTTGACCTGAAACAGTCCCTCTAATTCATCCTGATTCGGTTTGATCAAAAACGGATGATAAGGCAGTACTGCTTTTAGAAGTTCCCCGGATGCATCCACCACGGTCCGTATCTGTCTATCCTTCAACTTCTTCATCATATCTGCATAAAATGTCTGTCCTAAGCTCTTTTGTACATTGCCTGCTAAAACCAGGACATCTTCTTTTGTAAGAATGCCTAATTTTTCCTCTAGCTCCTGCACCTCTTTTTTAGAAATGTCAGGACCTTGTCCGTTAATCTCCGTTCCTTCGTTAGAAAGTAATTTGACATTAATGCGGGAATCTCCCTGCGGCAGCCGTATCCATTCTGCCTCGATTTCCTGCTCTTTGATTCTCTTTTCTATCTCTCTTCCCGTAAATCCTGCTGTAAATCCCAATATTTTTGTAGGAATCCCCAGATGTTTTAATACAATGGATACATTGATCCCCTTGCCACCGACATTCATCTGTTCGGTCACGGTCCGGTTCGTATGCCCCATCTGAAAATTCTCCACGGTAACACCATAGTCCAGCGATGGATTACAAGTGATCGTGTATACCATATTTTTCTGTCCTTCCTACTTCAAATCCAATTCGACCGGACAATGGTCGGAGCCAAAAACTTCCGTATGAATCTTAGCATCTGCTAAATGCTCTTTGTACTCTTCTGACACTAAAAAATAATCGATCCGCCATCCGGCATTTTTCTCTCTTGCCTTAAAACGATACGACCACCAGGAATAGATCTGCTCCATATCAGGATAAAAGTAGCGGAAAGTATCAATAAAGCCACTCTCTAAAAGTTCCGTCATCTTTGCCCGCTCCTCATCCGTAAATCCGGCATTTTTCCTGTTTGTCTTTGGATTCTTTAAATCGATCTCCTTGTGTGCCACGTTCATATCTCCGCAGACAATGACCGGTTTATTTTTCCGAAGCTGCAACAGATATGCCCTGAAATCATCTTCCCACTTCATACGATAGTCCAGCCTTGCAAGTTCACTCTGGGAATTTGGTGTATACACAGTGATCAGATAATACTCCGGAAATTCTAATGTGATCACCCGTCCTTCTTTATCATGCTCCTCGATTCCTAATCCATAAGTGACCTGTAACGGTTCCTCTTTAGTAAATATGGCTGTTCCTGAGTAGCCCTTTTTCTCTGCATAATTCCAATAGGCATAATAGCCTTCTTTTTTCCAATCTATCTGTCCTTCCTGCAGCTTGATCTCCTGCAGGCAAAAAATATCCGCATCTGCCTGCTCAAAAAATTCCATAAATCCCTTTCCCATGCAGGCGCGTAAACCATTGACATTCCACGATATCAGCTTTTTGTTTGCCACTTTTCGTTCCTCCTTGCTTTACACTCTGTGTTCATTCTACCACAAAATTCACTAGCAAAGAATACTTCTAATGCGAAATACTCTCAATATGAAATATCTTCGATATAGAATGTTCTTCATATGAAATATCTCCACACAAAATATTCTCTATATACAAAATACCCCCGATACGAATGTTCTATCACAGATATGTGTCAATACAGAACATATCACGACATCGTCTCAGAGGTATTTTTCTCAAACAGGTTTTCCTGCATCTATTCTATTTATTTACGGAATGCTGTAATGCTTTTGTAATTGCACTTCCAACTACGAAACATGCTGCTGCCTCAACTAAACCGTTCACTCCAACGAATGCAATAACAAAGGCAAACGGATTTGCCACTTTCATATTTTTTGCAAGTCCCTGGATAAATTCTGTCTGGTAGAAGAACAGGATCAGTGTTGTCATAAACAACAGGGTATTCAACAGTGGACAGCAAAGGTTTGCAATAAAGACAGATGCTCCTTTTAATGCTTTTACCTTTTTCAATCCCTGTGCGATCAGTCCTGTCAACCATCCCATTACAAGACGTGTTACAAAACATACAACAAATGTTCCTGCCGGATTAATGCTTAAGAGCATCGCTCCAAATGCGCTCATTCCGAAGCACTGTATAAAACTTGTAAGTCCAAATACGCCTCCTAAAATTGCACCCGCAGCTGGTCCTAACACTACAGCTCCTACCGCCACCGGAACAACAATCAGCGTAATTTCTAATCCGAATGTCTTAATGTAACCGATAGGGGTAAAAGCCATAATTAAAATGATCGCAATTAATAATGCCATCTCTACCATATAAGTGGTATTCAGTTTTCCATTTTTTCTCATGGTCTTTTCCTCTCTTTCTTGGTTTTTCTATATTTATTCTAATGACTGTTATGACAGTCTTTATGTATCATATTACAAAATAAAACGCTTTTCAAGTAGTATTGTTAATTTTTTCACATAATATTGAAACAAACGTGTGCTTTGCACATTCCCACGCTCTGGTTTCTTACACAGCACAGCTTTTGTTCCGCGCGAGCGGTGCTGCATCGCAGCTATTTACTTCTCCGCAAGCTGCACATCTTTGCCCGAAGGGCTTTTTTCTCTATAGGAAACACGTTATTTCCTATAGAGATTAAGGTGTCAAAAGGCAGTTCACAGCTTAGCGACTGACAAATTGCACAAAGCCGGGACTGCTTTTGTGACTTTGGGGGAAAATTAGTAAATCTTAGTCTGGCTGTTCATGCATAGTGTTTTGCTGCCATGGACGGCAGCAAAAGTCTTAAGCCCCATGGAGGGGGCGTTTAAGACGTACACGTCATTCCATCACAACCTAACTCAGGCAGACTTAGATTTTCTTATTTTCGTACAACGGAACAAAATAGCCCCGACTTTGTGCAGGTTGCCAATCAAAACACTTGAAACCGCCTTTTGATGCCCTAATCCTATAACGCAAAAAAGGACTGCCACACATTCATGTGACAGTCCCTCTAAGTCTTATATCATTCTGATTATTTATTTAACTCTGCTTTTAAAGCCTCTGTTAATGCTGGAACGATCTTGTTTAAGTCTCCAACGATACCGTAATCAGCTACATCAAAGATTGGAGCATCCTCATCTTTGTTGATTGCGATGATGATATCAGATTCTTCCATACCTGCAACGTGCTGGATTGCTCCGGAAATACCGATTGCGAAGTATAAGTTAGGACGTACAGTCTTACCTGTCTGACCTACCTGAACATCAACTGGTTTCCAGCCATTCTCTACTACTGCACGAGAGCAGCTAACCATTCCGCCAAGTACATCTGCTAAATCCTGAAGCATTTTGAAGTTCTCTGCAGAACCAACTCCACGACCACCGGATACTAAGATCTTAGCGTCCATGATGTTTTCTGCACTCTTAGCTTCTTTTACAACTTTTAAAATTTCAACATATTTGTTGTCAGGAGTAAATCCTGGGTTGTACTCGATAACTTCTGCTTTAGCACCTTTTACAGGCTCTAATTTCTGCATAACGCCCGGACGTACTGTTGCCATCTGAGGACGTGTGTTAGGGCAAGCGATAGTAGCGATTGTGTTACCACCGAATGCAGGACGAGTCATTAATAACTGGTTTGCAACACCTTTGAACTCACCGATTTCAAGTACAGTACAATCTGCTGTTAAACCTGTTTTAACTCTTGCGGATACACGAGGTCCTAAATCTCTACCGATTGCTGTAGCACCTACTAACATGATCTCCGGTTTGTACTCTTTGATTACAGATGCAAGTGCATGAGCATATGGCTCTGTTCTGTAGTCTTTTAATTCAGGATCGTCTACAACGATAACTTTGTCAGCACCGTACTCTGCTAACTCGTCAGCAAGGCTCTTTACGTCGGAACCAATAAGTACAGCTGTAACATCAGTGTTTAAATCTTTTGCTAAGTCTTTACCCTTTCCAATTAACTCAAAAGCGATTGGGGTTAACTCATTGTCAACCTGCTGTGCAAAGACAAATACTCCTTTATATTCCTCTAAGTTCATTTTTTCCACTTTTATTCACCACTTTTCCTTATTCTTATTAGATTACATGTTTCTCTTTTAATTTACCCATGATGTAGTCAACAGACTCTGTTGCATCAAGAGTAACTTTTTCGCCTGCACCTTTACGAACTTTGTCAGATGCTTTTGCGATCTGTGTAGGAGAACCTTTTAATCCAAGGTCAGAATCATCTACGTCTTTTAAGTCAGCTCTGCCCCATACAGTAATCTCCTGATCATAAGCATCGAAGATTCCGCCCGGAGTCATGTAACGTGGCTGGTTTAACTCAGATAATGCTGTAATTAAGCAAGGCATTTTTGCTTTTAATTCATGGTATCTGTCTTCATACTGACGCTGTACGATAACAGAATCTCCATCAATCTTGATATCCTGTGCATAAGAAATTACAGGAAGATTTAAATGCTCTGCGATCTGTGGTCCAACCTGTGCAGTATCACCATCGATAGCCTGACGACCTGTAATGATTAAATCATAATCGATGTTTCTAAGAGCTCCTGCGATAGTTGTAGATGTAGCCCATGTATCAGCTCCACCTAATACTCTATCTGTTACAAGGATTCCCTTGTCAGCTCCCATTGCCATAGCTTCACGAAGAACTTCCTCTGCTTTTGGAAGACCCATTGTAAGTACAGTAACCTCTGCGCCGTACTCATCTTTAATTCTCAGTGCTGCCTCTAAACCAGCTTTATCGTCTGGGTTCATGATTGTAAGCATCGCACCTCTGTCTAATGTACCGTCCGGATTAAATTTAACTCCGCCTTTTGTATCCGGTACCTGTTTTACACATACAACTATTTTCACGGTAATTTCACTCCTTATGTTTGATTTAATGACTTCATTTTCAATCCGCTGGAATCGCGATTATTTTAATAAAGCACCAGAGATAACCATACGCTGAACTTCTGAAGTTCCTTCGTAGATCTCTGTGATCTTAGCATCACGCATCATACGCTCTACATCGTACTCTCTGATGTATCCGTATCCACCGAATAACTGAACGCATCTTGTTGTTACGTCCATAGCGGTCTCAGCTGCAAATAATTTTGCTTTAGCTGCTTCTACAGAATATACTTTCTGTGTTGCTTTTGCCATAGCTGCTCTATATACAAGGAATTTTGCTGCATCAATCTTTGCTGCCATATCAGCTAACTGGAACTGAGTGTTCTGCTGCTGAGCGATTGTACGACCGAACTGTTTTCTCTCTTTTACATATGCGATAGTTGCATCTAATGCACCTTCAGCAATACCAAGAGCCTGAGCAGCGATACCGATACGTCCACCGTCTAATGTATGCATTGCGATTGGGAAACCTTTTCCTTCAGGTCCTAATAAAGCATCTTTTGGAATTCTGCAATCCTCAAAGATTAACTCATATGTGGATGAACCACGGATACCCATCTTCTTCTCTTTTGTTCCGAAGGAGAATCCCGGAGCACCTTTTTCTACGATAAATGCGGAGAAGTTCTTTTTCTTTCTTCCTCTCTTATCCTCTGTTACGCTTGTGATAGCAATGATGATATATACGTCTGCAACTTCACCGTTTGTGATGAAACATTTAGATCCGTTTAATACCCACTCGTCACCATCTAAAACTGCTTTTGTCTGGCATCCCTGAGCATCTGTACCAGCACCCGGCTCTGTTAAACCGAAAGCACCAAGTTTTTCACCTTTTGCAAGTGGTGTTACATATTTTTTCTTCTGCTCTTCTGTACCATATGTCATGATCGGGTCGATGCAAAGAGATGTATGTGCAGATACGATAACGCCTGTTGTTGCACAAACTTTTGATAACTCTTCTACACACATGGTATATGTAAGAGGATCACATCCCTGTCCGCCGTACTCCTTTGGTACAGGAATTCCCATAAAGCCTGCTTTTGCCATTTTCTCAACAGTTCCTGCCGGGAAATGTTCTGTCTCGTCAACCTCCTGAGCGAGAGGTTTTACTTCTGTCTCAGCGAATTCTTTGAAAAGAGTTCTCGCCATTTCATGTTTTTTATCTAAACAAAAATCCATGATTTATATTCCTCCATTTACTTTATTTATTTTAAAACGAGCAAATTCCCCAAAATGCTTGTTTCATCTTGAGGTATTTCGCATACGGAACAGCGGGGAATGTTCCCCGTTATTCCTTCTGCTCATCTTATTATTTTGAATAGTCGTAGAATCCGATGCCTGTCTTACGTCCTAATTTGCCTGCGCGTACCATTTTCTTAAGTAATGGATGTGGGCGGTATTTAGGATCACCTGTCTCATCATATAATACGTTCATGATAGCAAGGCAGATATCTAATCCGATTAAGTCACCTAACTCTAATGGTCCCATTGGATGGTTTGCACCTAATTTCATAGCTGTGTCGATTCCTTCTACAGAAGCAACGCCATCAGCAAGGATGCCAACACCTTCGTTTACATATGGGATTAAGATTCTGTTTACAACGAAACCAGCAGCTTCGTTTACTTCTACAGGAGTCTTACCGATCTCTTTAGAAATAGCAACGATCTTGTCTTTTAACTCGTCCGGTGTATTCTCGCCTTTGATAACCTCGATCAGTTTCATAACAGGAGCCGGGTTGAAGAAATGCATACCGATTACCGGTCTGTCAATTCCTGCACCGATTTCTGTGATAGAAAGGGAAGATGTATTTGTAGCGAAGATACAATCTTTCTTTACGATATCCTGTAACTCTTTGAATGTCTGTTTTTTAACATCCATTACCTCAAGAGCTGCCTCAACGATTAAGTCACAATCTGTACAAATTTCTTTTGTACCTGTAACGATTTTGTTTAAGATAGCATCTGCAGCTGCCTGCTCCATTTTGCCTTTTGCAACTCTCTTCTCAAATCCTTTTGCAATTTTAGCTTTTCCGTTTGCTGCAAATTCGTCATTAATATCACATAAGCATACTTCATATCCTTCTGTCTGTGCAAATGCCTGTGCAATACCGGAACCCATGGTTCCTGCTCCAATAATACCAACTTTCATGTCAGTTCCTCCTTATGGAATTTTATTAACTTTTGATGCCGGTGCCATCAGACACCGGCTATTGATACCTGTTGTTGATTAGTCTCTCTCAACGATAGTAGAGCATCCCATTCCACCACCGATGCAAAGTGTTGCAAGACCTTTCTTAGCGTCTCTTCTCTGCATCTCGTGTAACAGTGTAACAAGGATACGGCATCCTGAAGCTCCTACCGGATGTCCAAGTGCAATCGCACCACCGTTTACGTTAACTTTGCTCATATCGAAGTTTAAGTCATGTGCTACTGCTAAGGACTGTGCTGCGAATGCTTCGTTAGCTTCTACTAAGTCCATATCATCAATTGTTAAGCCTGTCTTCTCGAATACTTTCTTTGTGGAAGCAACCGGTCCAACACCCATGATAGATGGGTCAACTCCGCCAAGTGCTCCTGCTACGAATGTAGCCATTGGTTTAACACCTAATTCTTTTGCTGCTTTCTCGCTCATAACAACAACTGCTGCTGCTCCGTCATTGATTCCGGAAGCGTTAGCTGCTGTAACAATTCCGTCTGGCTTGAATGCCGGGCGTAATTTGGAGATGCTCTCTTTTGTTGTTCCAGGACGTGGTCCTTCATCTGTATCTACGATAACAGTTTCTTTTTTCTTCTTAACTTCTACAGGAACGATCTCATCTTTGAATTTTCCAGCTTTCTGAGCTGCTTCGCATTTCTGCTGTGAAGTTGCTGCGAACTCGTCTAACTGCTCACGGGTTAAGCCCCACTGCTCTGCTACGTTCTCTGCTGTGATTCCCATGTGGTAGTTGTTGAATGCATCCCATAATGCATCGTTTACCATGGTATCTACTAAAGTAGCGTTGTTCATTCTGTGTCCGTAACGTCCGCTCATATCTGCGTATGGTGCCATAGACATATTTTCCATACCACCTGCTACTACGATGTCAGCATCTCCTGCTTTAATCATCTGTGCAGCCATGTTTACGCAGTTCAGACCAGAACCACATACAACGTTTACTGTAACTGCCGGTGTCTCGATTGGTAATCCTGCTTTGATGGAAGCCTGACGTGCTACGTTCTGGCCTAATCCTGCCTGGATTACACATCCCATATATACGTGATCAACTTTTTCTGCTGGTACACCAGCTCTGTTTAATGCTTCTTTAATAACGATAGATCCTAAAACTGGAGCCGGAGTTGTGCTTAAAGCTCCTCCCATAGTTCCGATTGCTGTACGACATGCGCCTGCTAAAACTACTTTTTCTGCCATTTCTTCTTCTCCTTTTTATGATTTCTTTGTGTGGATGAGATGTTAATTTTTTAACAATCTCATACTTAAAAAAAATAAATTGAAAAACTGCTGAGTTTTTAATTTATTCCTTACTACTCGAAGCTTAAATCAAAAGAATTTATGTACTTCAACCTAAGCTTTACTTCGTTAATAATGATAGCATAATCTGTTAAAAAATGCAACAAAAACCTTATTGTTAAAAATTTATCAAAATCCTTTCCGAGATTGAAAAAAAGCGGGGATTTTTTGTATAGTTTGTACAAAATCCCGCTTTTACTTCAAGTTAATAGAACACATGATTGCCAATGACTGTTCCCTGGATCGTTCCGTTATTTCTCCGGAAATAGAGACATTTGACCGTGATTCTGCCACCGATGACCTCCTGTGCCGCCTGTGTACTGGAAGCATCTGCTCCCCTTGCCAATACGGTTGCAAATCGACCGCTTGCTACCGGCGAAAACTGACCGCTCTGGTATATGACCCCGACTACGCTGTTTGGAAAATGCGAGCTTGCCACGCGATTCAGCACTACGCTGCCGACTGCTAACTTTCCTTCGTATGGCTCTCCGCCTGCTTCACACTCGATCAGTGCCGCTAACAGTTCTAAATCTCCCGCCTGTGTCTGCACCTTGGAGCCATCTGCCCCTTCGGCTTCCTGTGCCTTGATCTCACTCATCCTTGCTGCGTCTTCTTTTGCCTTTTGTGCCTCTAACTGTGCCTCATATGCTTTCTGCTTTTCTATTTCGGCTTCATATTCTGCGGAGAGGTTCTGCGTCTCACCGATTTCCTGTTCCGATCTGCTGATGTTTTCCTTTGTGGATGCGATCAGCGTATTCATCTGTTCCTTTTTTTCTTTTGTCTTCTGTTCTAATGCCTGCAGACTCTTCTCTTCTTCCTCTAATTTGGCTTTGTCAGAAGCTATCTTTGCACACATCTGCTCGTATTCTTCTAATTTTTCCCTGTCATAGCTGCTGATCGCTTTGACGTATTCTGCCCGATTGATAAAATCCGACATGGATTCCGCATTCAATAAGGACATCCAAAGTGATTCACTGCCGTTTTCATACAGGAACTGTATACGGCTTTTCATGCTCTGATACTGCTTTTTCGCACGTTTTTTTGCTTTCTTTAACTGCTTTTTTGTTTCACGGATACTGTTCTGCTTTTCTGTAATCTTATTTTCGAGACCGGTTAAAGAAGTGCTGATCTCAGCCAGCTCTGCATCCAGATTTTCTAATTCCTGCCCCATGCTGTCTTTGCTGTTTTGCAGGTCTTTTACTTTCTGGTCTGCCTGTTTCTTCTTTTCCTGCAGTTCATTCAGTTTTCCCTTGGTGTCTTCAAGCTTCTGTTCCGTTGCATGGACCTCTATGGAGGAGGAACCTGTTAAGGTTACCGTGACCGCTAAAGTAAATGCACAGAGCAGTTTTCCGTATTTTTTCATGTCAGTTCCTTTTTATTTTACCGTTACTTTACAAGTTGCTTTTTTACCTGAAGCATAATGGAAGATACGTTTAATTTTACATATGGTTTCTTTTCCTGCAGTTGCCTCTACACTTCCCTGCTCCATCTTAAGGCTTCCGGTCAGAATTCCCATGCTGTCATCCATTGCACTTCCGGCTGTAACTTTCAGGGTTCCGGTACCGGAAATTTTCAAGGTATCATTCATACTTAAATAAATTCCGTAGCACTCTTTTGCATCGGTTACATTTCCTGTTGTGATCGTATTTGTACCGTTCAGGACAAGGTTCAGCGTCTGTCCTGCTCCTTCATACCGAATGCCATAGATATATTTACCGGCCTTCATCGGAGTCGTCAGATTTTCCCCATTGAGTGTCAGTGTATGCGTGGATGCCTGATAGGAAATAGTCTTATTTCCAAGAACATCCGATGCGTTTGCCTCTGTTACCCGTATATTTCCCACATACAGCATTTCGCCTGCTGCCTGTACTTTTGGCACTCCAAATCCTGTTGGTAATACGGTTACCGCCAGCATCATGCTCAAGGCAATGGCTATTCCTTTTTTGATAGTTTTTACGCTTCCCATACTGCTTCACCCTCTCTTTTTCATTGTTAAATGTTTCATCCCTCTTTTTTGCACTTTTTATAAGCCTTCTTTTATTAATTATTTTACAATAGTTTTTTATGCTTTCCAAGATGTCATTTGTCATTTATATCCGTTTATGCTAAAATAAATCAACATTTTATGTAGAACAATGTATTGGGAGGGATATCATGCATTTTGTAAAAACAGAAGATTTATGTCCCGGTATGAGACTTGCAAAACCCATCTATAACCGCTTAGGGGTTCTTTTATACGAACGTAACACGGAGCTGACTCCTCAGGGTATCAACAGTATCCGCAAATTCTCTTTGATTGGAATCTATGTTCTAGACCCTGCCGAACCTCTGCCGCCTTTAAGTGAGGAGGAGCTGCATTTTGAACAGTTCCAGACCATGTATATGTTCCGGCTGCGGGATGAACTTGGCAAGTTAGTAACCGGAAAAGAACCGGATAAGCTCTCTGAACTTTGTAAAAGTATTATCCGTGAGTTTGGAAACCTTGACCACAAGATTATTTTTTCACAAAATCTCCGAAGTTCCGGTGATTTTGTCTATAAACACGGTTTGAATACCGGTATTCTCTGTGCCATCCTGACACACCATCTCGGTTTTTCCTATGAAGAACAGCTTGCATTAGTGGAAGCCGCTCTTTTGTATGATACCGGGTATCTCTATCTGGATTCTGACCAACTGACGGACTTTGAAGATGTCGAGAGTGCTGATTATAAAAAACTGTGTCTTGCCAGAGGAGATGCTTTTGCACTTTTAAAACCGCAGACCAATGAATATCATCTTCCAAAAATGACGCTACAAGTGATCGCGGAGATGATCCATCCGGCAAACCATATTGCCCATCCGGAGATGAAAGAGCATACCTGGCGGTTTGGCACCCAGGTTCTGCGTGTTGCCGGCTGCTTTGACCAGATGACCGCTATGCGCTATGGCTTTGAACCACAATCTGAGGTTGTGACCATGAAATATCTGTTTGAACATCCTGACTTTTTTAACTCTACCGTGGTTCAGGCTCTCGGTGAATGTATCAACATTCTTCCGCAGGGAGCTTGTGTAGATCTGACCAGCGGGGATAAAGCCTTGATCTTAGAGACGAATCCGGATGATTTTTTGAAACCTCTGATCTTACGTTTTTCGGATAACCAGATTTATGATCTGAGTGATCCCGATGTTTCGGAAAAATTTCAGATCAAGGATATGATGAAAACGCTGGATAACCGCATCCAGGTGGATGAGGAAACTTTAAAACAGTTCCAGACTGACTCTTATGTCACGGAAATGATGACCCGTTTCCGAAAAGCCAAAGCAAAACTTGCTAAAAAGCAGAAAAACCGCGAAGTCATCTGACTCCGCGGTTTTTCTTTTTATCTGTTTCCCTGATTCTTAGATATTCTTTACTGTCGCAATATCCACAAGTGTCATCTCATCACTTGCATTCTCTAAGCTGAGTGCTAATGCATTTGCCGTATCTAAGGATGTCAGGCAGTGTACACCGGTCTCTATTGCGTTTCTTCGGATCAGGAAACCGTCTCTGCTCTTATCACGTCCCTGTGTCGGGGTATCGATCACTAAATCAATCTTATGTCCTAAGATCAAGTCCATAACGTTTGGTGACTCCTGTGAGATCTTATTGACACGCAGGGCATTGACACCACGCTCCTGCAGATATTTTGCCGTACTTCTGGTTGCATAGATTTTGTAACCAAGTGCCTCAAATCGTCTTGCGACTGCGACACCTTCTTCTTTATCTGCGTCTTTTAAGGTCATGATCATCTGCTTATATTTCGGAAGGACAATTCCTGCACCTAAAAATGCTTTGTACAGTGCCTCGTTAAATGTCTTTGCAATACCCAGACATTCTCCGGTTGATTTCATTTCAGGTCCTAAGCTGATCTCTGCACCACGCAGTTTTTCAAAGGAGAATACCGGCATCTTAATTGCGATATAATCTGCCTCCGGTGCTAAACCGGTCGGATATCCCATGCCTTTTAAGGTATTACCGATGATCACTTTTGTTGCAAGGTCTACGATCGGAATTCCCGTTACCTTACTGATATATGGTACGGTTCTGGATGAACGCGGATTTACCTCGATCACATATACCTGTCTGTCCATGACAATGAACTGGATATTGATCAGTCCGATGACATGAAGTGCTTTTGCTAAACGTTTTGTATATTCTACGATGGTTGCTTTGATATCCTCTCCGATCGTCGGCGCCGGATATACGGAAATACTGTCTCCGGAATGTACTCCGGTTCTCTCAATATGCTCCATGATTCCCGGGATCAGGATGTCTGTTCCATCGCATACCGCATCGACTTCGATTTCTTTTCCCTGTAAATATTTATCTACTAAGATCGGGTGATCCTGTGCATAGCGGTTGATGACTGCCATGAATTCTTCGATTTCTTCATCGTTCAATGCAATCTGCATGCCCTGTCCGCCAAGTACATAAGAAGGACGTACCAATACCGGATATCCGAGGCGGTTTGCTACCTCTTTTGCCTCTTCTGCCGTAAAGACGGTTCCACCGGCTGCTCTTGGAATCTCTGTTTCTTCTAATATTTTGTCAAATAATTCACGATCCTCTGCGGCATCTACATCCTCTGCCTTGGTTCCAAGGATCGGAACTCCCATTTTCATAAGGCTCTCGGTTAATTTGATCGCAGTCTGTCCACCGAACTGTACCACTGCTCCGTCCGGTTTTTCCAAACGTACAATGTTTTCAACATCTTCCGGTGTCAGCGGCTCAAAATAGAGCTTGTCTGCAATATCAAAGTCTGTGGATACGGTCTCCGGGTTATTATTTACGATGATGGTCTCATAGCCTTCTTTTGCAAACGCCCAGGTACTGTGTACGGAACAATAGTCAAACTCGATACCCTGACCGATACGGATCGGTCCGGAACCAAGTACCAGTACTTTTTTCTCCGGATGTGTCTCTTCTGCCTCGTTGATACTTCCAAAGCAGGAGTAATAATACGGTGTGCTGGCTTCAAATTCTGCCGCACAGGTATCTACCATTTTAAATGCTGCCACGATTCCGTTCTCATAACGCAGATCGCGGATTTCTTCTTCTGTCTTTCCGGTCAGTGCTGCAATAACATTATCCGGGAACTCTATCCGTTTTGCTTCTTTTAAGAGGTCTGTAGTCAGTTCTTCGCTTCTTAAACGCTCCTCCATTTCCACAAGGATTGCAATTTTGTCGATAAACCAGTGGTCTATCATTGTAATCTCATGGATCGTATCATAGGAGATTCCTTTTCTGATCGCTTCTGCGATCACCCAGATCCTGCGGTCATCTACCACTTCTAACTGTTTTAAAAGCTCTTCTTTGGAAAGCTCGGTAAAATCATAGGACATCATGGAATCCACATGCTGCTCTAAGGAACGGATGGCTTTCATCAGCGCTCCCTCGAAGTTCGTGCAGATACTCATAACCTCTCCGGTTGCTTTCATCTGTGTTGTCAGTGTTCTCTTTGCCGTGATAAATTTATCAAACGGAAGTCTTGGGATCTTTACGACACAATAATCTAACATCGGCTCAAAACTTGCATAGGTTTTGCCGGTGATGGCATTCTTGATCTCATCTAAGGTATATCCGAGTGCGATCTTCGCTGCTACTTTGGCAATCGGATATCCGGTTGCTTTTGATGCTAATGCGGAAGAACGGCTGACACGAGGGTTTACCTCGATGACACAATATTCAAATGTTGTCGGATGCAAAGCATACTGTACGTTACATCCTCCTGTAATGTTTAATTCTGATATAATATTTAAGGCAGATGTACGGAGCATCTGATATTCCTTATCGCCTAAGGTCTGGGATGGTGCTACTACGATCGAGTCTCCGGTATGCACACCGACCGGGTCGATATTTTCCATATTACATACAGTAATGCAGTTGCCGTTTGCATCACGCATTACTTCGTATTCTATTTCCTTCCAGCCTGCGATACAGCGCTCTACTAATACTTCTCCTACACGGCTTAAACGCAGTCCGTTAGAAAGGATGTCGATCAGCTCTGTCTCATTATGGGCGATACCACCGCCACTTCCACCTAAGGTATATGCCGGACGTAATACGACCGGATAACCGATGGTATTTGTAAATGCGATACCGTCTTCTACGTTGTGTACGACTAAAGATGGCGCACAAGGCTCACCGATTTTTTCCATTGTGTCCTTGAATGCCTGACGGTCCTCTGCTTTGAAAATCGTTTCCGCAGTTGTTCCGATCAGTTTCACACCATGTTCTTCTAAAAATCCGGATTCTGCAAGCTCCATTCCCAAGTTCAGTCCTGCCTGTCCTCCTAAGGTCGGAAGTACGCTGTCCGGTTTTTCTTTTAAAATGATCTGCTCTAAGACTTTTGCGGTCAGTGGCTCAATATACACCTCGTCTGCAATCTCTTTATCGGTCATGATCGTTGCAGGGTTGGAGTTGACAAGCACTACCTCGATGCCTTCTTCTTTTAAAGAGCGGCATGCCTGTGTTCCCGCATAATCGAATTCGGCTGCCTGTCCGATGACAATAGGACCGGAACCGATAACTAATACTTTTTTGATATCCTGATTCTTTGGCATTACTGGTTCCCTCCCATCATTGTGATAAAACGGTCAAACAAATACGAACTGTCCTGTGGTCCCGGACATGCTTCCGGGTGGAATTGTACCGTAAAAATGTTCTTTCCGATATATTTTAAGCCTTCATTGGTTCCATCATTGACATTTACAAATGCCGGAACTGCAACGTTTTCATCTAATGCTTTATCATCCACTGCATAGCCATGGTTCTGGGATGAGATATAGACTCTTCCGGTCTCTAAATCTTTGACCGGATGATTGCCGCCGCGATGTCCGTATTTTAATTTATAGGTATCTGCTCCGGTTGCTAATGCCATGAGCTGATGTCCTAAGCAGATTGCAAAGATTGGCACATCGGATTCATATAATTTACGGATCTCTTCTATGATTGCCTGACATTCCTTCGGATCTCCAGGTCCGTTACTCAGCATGATACCGTCCGGTTTGGCTGCTAAAATCTCTTCTGCTGTTGTGTGGGCAGGGTAAATCGTTACTTCGCATTCTCTGTCATGTAAGGAGTCTGCAATATTTTTTTTCGCTCCTAAATCTAACAGGGCTACTTTTTTTCCTTTTCCATTTAATACGCTTTTCTCATCACAGGTTACTTTATCTACTACGTTTCCTGTCTGATATTCTTTTAACCTCGGAAGAACCTTCTCTAACTCATAGTGTTCATCGGTGGTGATCATACCGTTCATGGTTCCCTTGTCACGAAGGATCTTTGTCAATGCTCTTGTATCAATTCCTGCGATCCCAGGTATGTCATTTTCTTTCAAAAAGTCCTGTATCGTTCCTTCGCAGCGGAAATTGCTTGGCATTCTGGATAACTCCCTGACAATATATCCATCCACCCATGGACGTTTTGACTCTGCATCCGGTGTGATTCCATAATTTCCAATCAGTGGATAGGTCATGACAACTGCCTGTCCTGCATAGGATGGATCGGTCATTACCTCTAAATATCCTGTCATGGATGTATTAAATACAATTTCACTGATAACCTCTTTTTGTGAACCGATACTGGTTCCCTCAAAGACAGTTCCGTCTTCTAAGATCAGAAAAGCTTTCATTCTTTACCCTGTCCTTTCTAAATTTTCTCAAAAAAAAAGAGGGAGATTCTCTTTTTTTCTTATTCTGTGCTATGCCTAAATTGTAAAAAGTTTATCATATTGTGTAAGATTTTTCAACCTTATTTTTTGTCTTATGCAATCTCTCCATGTTTTTCATAGCTGGTGATCCGCTCTATCGCATTATTTTCATCGACAAATACGACTGCCGGTAAGAACTGCTCTGCTTCCTGCGGGGTCATCTGTGCATACGCCATGATAATGACATGATCTCCGGTCTGCACCTGTCTTGCCGCCGCACCGTTTAAGCAGATCATCCCGCTTCCCGGCTCTCCGGCTATCGTATAGGTCTCAAAACGATTTCCGTTTTCAATATCTACGATCTGGACATTTTCATATTCTAAAATCCCAGCCGCCTGCATCAGCACCGGGTCCACCGTGATACTGCCAACATAGTTTAATTCCGCCTGTTTTACAATCGCACGATGGATCTTTCCTTTTAACATTTTTAAATACATCTTCGCTCTCCCTCTATCTGATAAAATTGTCTATCAATCTGGTCTTACCGATATAAACTGCCATTGCGGCTAAGATCTCTCCCTGAATCTCTGACACAGGTTCTAAACTCTGTGCATCCACGATCTCCACATAATCTATTTTTGCAAGCGGCTCCGCTTCGATATGGGCGATCATTTTTTCTTTGATCACTGCTGCATTTTTTTCTCCTGCTTCTACCAGTTCTTCTCCTAAACGGACTGCCTGGCTTAACACTAATGCTGCCTTTCTCTCTTCTTCATTCAGATAGGTGTTTCTCGAACTCATTGCAAGTCCGTCTGCCTCACGCACGATCGGGCATCCTACGATCTCAATGTCAAAATTCAGATCTCTGACCATCCGGCGGATCACTGCTAACTGCTGTGCATCCTTTTGTCCAAAATAGGCACGGTCCGGTGTTACAATATGAAATAGCTTGGTCACTACGCTGCATACTCCGGAAAAATGGATCGGTCTTGTCTTTCCACAAAGCACATCCGTCAAACGGTTCATATCCACAAAAGTACAGTTGTCTTTATAGTACATTTCCTCCGGTGTGGGATTAAATAAAAGTTCCACGCCTGCCGCCTCACAAAGTGCCGCATCTCTCTTTATATCTCTTGGGTAACTTCCTAAATCTTCGTTTTCTCCAAACTGTGTCGGATTCACAAAATCACTGACCACTACACGGTCATTTTCTTTTACGGCACGCTCGATCAGACTTTTATGACCATCGTGAAGATAGCCCATGGTCGGAACCAGTCCGACACTCAGCCCTTCCTGTTTCCATGCTTTTACCTGTGCTCTTACTTCGTCTATTGTATGGACTAACTGCATGTTTTTTCCTCCTCTGATAAGATACTTTTCTTAATATAATTTCTCTAACATTTCGTCGCTGATCCCATAGGTATGCTGTTCCGCCGGAAATACGCCGTTTTGTACTTCTTTGATGTACTGTGAAAAAGCTGCTTTCATCTGTTCGCCAATCTGTCCGAACTGCTTTACGAATTTCGGTTTAAAATCGCCAAACATTGCTAACATATCCTGATATACCAGCACCTGTCCGTCACATCCTGCACCTGCGCCAATGCCGATCGTTGGTATGTTGATCTGTTTTGAGATCAATTCTGCTAATTTTGCCGGAACACACTCTAAAACAATGGCTACCGCTCCTGCCGCTTCTGCTCCTTTGGCATCCTCGATTAATTTTTTAGCTGCCTCTTCTGATTTTCCCTGCACCTTGAATCCGCCGAACACATTTAAGGACTGCGGGGTCAGTCCCAAATGAGCCACAACCGGTATGGACGCTTTGGTGATTGCTTCTATCTGTGGAAACACTTCTTTGCCGCCTTCTAACTTGACTGCCTGCGCCCGTCCCTCTTTCATCAGACGGCCTGCATTGCAGACTGCCTCATAGACAGATGCCTGATAGGACATAAACGGCATATCCGCAACTATCAATGCATTTTTTGCTCCTCTTGTAACTGCTTTTGTATGATGTATCATATCCTCCATTGTTACGGATAAGGTGTCTTCATATCCTAACATGACCATTCCTAAGGAATCTCCCACCAAGATCATGTTGATGCCTGATTCATCGATCAGTTTTGCCATAGAATAATCATAGGCTGTCAGCATGGTGATTTTTTCGCCGCGTTTCTTTGCTTCCTGTATTGTTACTACTGTGTTCTTCATTTTTGCTCTCCAATCATTCACTTTCTTTCCTTAACAGTTCTTTCATCTGCCGGTAATTTCGTTCGGTATGCTTTTTCTCTGAGATTCTGACCAGTTCTGTGCCGATCGCATCATACACCGCCTTTTGTTCTTCTGACAGCACTTCTAAATGATGTCTTACCGTACCAAGATCGTTCCGTTCTATCGGGCCGGTCAGCGCCTGTTCGCATCCGTACTTCAATGCCGCTTCTACGTTATTTTTTACCAACGGTGTCAGCATTTCATAAGCCGCTGTACTCTCTATGCCGGCTTCTTCTAACATTTTTACTGCCATGGACAAAAGCCCGATGACATGGTTACTCGCCATACTGACTGCCGCATGATAACGCGTTTTTGCCTCTGTATGGATCAGTACTAACCTGTTCGGTAGTTTTTCAAACATCCGATAGATATCCGCAACTGCCTGTTCGTCGCCCTCTACGGTAAAAATTGCCTCTGTTAAATTTTGATAAGCTGTGAATTTGTTACTGAACGCGTAAATTGGATGAAGTGAACAAACAGATACTCCTGCCTGCTCTGCATTTGAAAATATATCACTTGATAATGAGCCACTAAAGTGGCAGACTGATTTTCCCTTCACATCTTTTGCTGCAATGCAATCCCATACTTCCTTTATTGCCCCGTCTGTCACGGTTATAAACAGGGTATCGCTTACCTCAATGAGTGAATCTAACTCGCTAAAATATTTTGTGTTACAGAATTTTGCCGCTTCTTTGGCACTGTTTACGGTTCTGCTGTAGAATCCGCTGACTTCTTCGCCATGGGTAACAAAATATTTTCCCATGGTTGTACCTACCTTCCCGGCACCTATAATTCCTATTCCTATCGCTATGCACCTCCATTTCTATCTGCTGCATGCTGTACAAAATGGAAAGGATGCATTATCAAAATGATACCGTTTTCATCCGAAATACTGTTCGTTAAGATTTTAACATATGGAATTGGGGATGGCAAGGGGATTTCTTGGGAACTTTGTTTATACAGGCGGCTATCCCCAGCTATTCCCACGGACATGCTGCGTTTCCTGCTCTTAGGGAGGTTCATCGAAATGCTCAGCACAAGGAAACTTGAAAGCATCGTTGGGAGCTCGCTGAACATATACCCCCCGCTATCTACATTTTTGATACAAACTCATCTATAGATTCTGCTTTAGCCGCCAGTTTTAACCAGCTATTCAGGACTTTGATATCTTTTTCATTGTGGATTCTTTCACGAACTTTATCTGGTATTGTACCAATATCTTCCAATAATTCCAAAATAGATTCTACTTTTCCTTCAATAATTCCCTCCTGATGTCCTTTCTCATATTCATCTTTTCGGACAATCTCAAAGACTGCTTCTTCATCATATTCAAAGATACTCATTTCTACCGCCTCTTTCCTGTTCTGAAGTAGAAACTCCCGCAGGATTCCTTCATTAATGCATTCTGTCACTGCACGGTCTACTGCTTCTTCTACATTCTTCATGCTCTTTGCATAGGTACGTACTTTCTTCACATAGATCGCATATTCCTTTAAAGTCCGGCACTGCTCTAATAATTTTTTGTTTTTCCCAAGATTGATATTTAGCATTGTTACCACTAATTCCAAATCCGGGTCGTCCATCGATTTTTGAAATGCATCTGATAATCTTAAATATTTCTTCTCTGCCTGTTCTTCCGAACCATTGTAGAATACTAAAAATCTCGGTGTCGGGATTTTAATCAGTGTGTTGCGATACAGATCCCTGTGATCAATCTGCCCCTGTAATTCTTTTGCAATATAGAACAAATCCCGCAACGGCATGTTGGGAGAATAAGTGGACTGATGCTCGTAAAGATTCAGATAGGAATCCATGATAAATGCCAGATCGTTTTTCATATTCATATAAATGGCATTTTCTAAGGTTACAATCTCTAAATCTTCTGCATTCGTGTAAGATGTTCCGTTAACCGCATTATAAAGGCTCAATAGTTCTTTCTTTTCACGGAATATCATGCGGAATAATCTGTCCTTATGGTTTCTTGCAACACGGATCTCGTTTTGAGTTTCTGTCATAGTATTACCTCCTGTTTGAAATTGTCTCGCAGGAGTTCTTATCCTTATTTTCTCGAAAACTCCTGCTGTTCATAATGTTGGAAAAGCATGAATTTTCTGATCTGAATAAGATTTGTAATAGACTACGGCAGAATTGCCGCCTTATATAAGAAAATATGCTTTGAGGGTATTATAGCATGGTGGGAAGTGGGTTACAACCGGATTTTCTACAATTCTGCTGTTCCCGTCTACATTGTGTGTATATGGAAAATTCTGGGGTAAATTGTTTAGAAATTTAAAAGAATAGCATTTTGAGAATTATTTAATGAATCTATATATGAAAAATTCTAAAATAGCCTATTAGGGATTCTCTTGAAAAGGATTATCAAAAGCATCCTCCATGAATTTTAGGAAATATTTACTGACTTAATGGATTTACATCACTGAATCTCATATACAATGCAGATATAGTTATTTCTCATTTTATCTGCTGCAGAATAGAATTTCAAAACAAAACATGCCACTCATTCTTTTGAGTGACATCTCTTATTTAACTTCTTCCTCATCTTCTCTACAAATTGTCTTGGAAAATCTCCCCAACTGTCTTAGAAAGCGTATATCCCAGCGAGCTCCCGCCAATGATGAAGAGTTTCTTTTTGTGCTATGGAGATGAAACTCCCGGAAGCATGGAGCCCCTTGGCGAACATGCTTCCTGCCTTGAAGGAGGTTCATCGGAATGCTTAGCACAAGGAAACTCGGAATCATTGGCGGAAGCTCGCTGAACATTCCCTTTCCTAACACACTATCCTTAATGCTTCGGCACCAGTTTCTCTTTTCCACCCATATATGGACGCAGTGCCTCCGGAACATTTACACTTCCGTCTTCATTTAAGTTGTTCTCTAAGAATGCGATCAACATTCTTGGCGGTGCAACAACTGTGTTGTTAAGTGTATGTGCAAAATATTTTTCTTTTCCGTTTTTGATACGGATTTTTAATCTTCTTGCCTGTGCATCTCCTAAATTAGAGCAGCTTCCGACTTCAAAATATTTCTTCTGTCTTGGCGACCATGCCTCTACGTCACAGGATTTTACTTTTAAGTCTGCCAAATCACCGGAGCAGCACTCTAAGGTACGGACCGGAATGTCAAGGCTGCGGAATAGATCTACCGTATTCTGCCACAGCTTGTCATACCACAGTTTGGATTCTTCCGGCTCACATACTACGATCATCTCCTGTTTTTCAAACTGATGGATACGGTATACGCCACGTTCCTCGATTCCATGTGCTCCTTTTTCTTTTCTGAAGCATGGAGAATAACTGGTCAATGTATATGGAAGTTTTTCTTTTTCATTAATGGTATCAATGAATTTTCCGATCATGGAATGTTCACTGGTACCAATCAGATAGAGATCCTCGCCCTCGATCTTGTACATCATGGCATCCATTTCGTCAAAACTCATAACTCCGGTTACCACATTGCTGCGGATCATAAATGGCGGTACACAGTATGTGAATCCGCGGTCGATCATAAAATCTCTCGCATAGGAAATCACTGCGGAATGAAGTCTTGCAATGTCACCCATCAGATAGTAAAAACCGTTGCCCGCTACTTTTCCTGCTGCATCTAAGTCAATGCCGTCAAAACGCTCCATAATCTCTGTATGATATGGGATTTCAAAATCCGGTACGACCGGCTCACCAAATTTTTCGATTTCTACGTTACAGGAATCATCCTTTCCAATCGGTACGGATGGATCAATGATGTTCGGAATCGTCATCATGATCTTTGTAATCTTTCCCTGTAATTCTTTTTCCTTTTCTTCTAATTCAGAAAGACGGGCAGCATCTTTTTCTACCTGTGCTTTGAGCTCCATGGCTTCATCCTTTTTACCCTGGCCCATTAAAGCACCGATCTGCTTAGAAATCTTGTTGCGGTTTGCACGCAGATCATCCGCTTCCTGCTGGGTTGCTCTTGCCTTTGCATCTAACTCAATCACTTCATCCACTAATGGAAGTTTCTGCTGCTGAAACTTATTTTCGATATTTTTCTTTACAATATCCGGGTTCTCTCTTAAAAATTTTAAATCTAACATATAAATCCTCCTATAAAAAAATCAAGAACTAAGGGTTGCATTTTCGCCCAAAAGTTTTTTCTATAGAAAACATTTCCTATAGAAAAACCAAAAAACCTCCGTCCCTCTTTGCACTCTGACGTGCTACAGGGACGAAGGTATACTCCGCGTTGCCACCCGGTTTGTCAGATCTTTTTCGAATACTAAATTCATGGACCTGACCTCTCATCGACAGGATAAGGGACTGTCACCCCGCAGTTCTCACTGCCGACTGAGAAAGTGGAAAGACTGCTCCAATCTCCGGTTCTCACCAACCACCGACTCTCTGAACACCTTTGCAATCGTAGCTTCCGTTAACGCCTGGTACTTATTCTTTGCACATTATAACGCGATTATGTCCTGTGTGCAAGTAATTTTTCATATCATATGCCTATTCATGACGCAGGGCATCGATCGGATTGAGGTTTGCTGCTTTATAAGATGGCAGCATTCCAAAGATAATTCCGATCAGCATGGAAAATACGACCGCTCCGACTGCTGCCGGAATACTGATCGCTACCGGCATATCACTTACTTTCGAAATGACCTGTGCCAGTATGATCCCGATGATCACGCCAAAAATTCCACCCAGACTGGTCAGCACTGCGGACTCTGTTAAAAACTGTCCCAAAATAATGCCTTTTCTTGCTCCGAGTGCTTTTTTCAGACCGATCTCACTGGTTCTCTCGGTTACGGATACCAGCATGATATTCATAACGCCGATACCACCTACTAAAAGGGAAATTCCGGCGATCCAGATCAACATGGAGTTTGTGGAATCACTCAGCTCCTGAATCTCTTTCGCCTGCTCTAATAAATCCTCTGCCTTATATTTCATCGTATCATCGGACACGCTCAGATTCTCATTTAATAAATCTGCGGTCTTTTTGCCTACACGTGTCATGTCATCGGTACTCTTTACACGCAAAATTACATTTTCCGGCTCATCATATTGATAGATGATCGGCCACGTTACTTTTGGCACATAGACTGCACCGCTCGACTCCTGCATATAAGTATAATAATCCTCTACGGAATTGATGACCGGCTCAAAGGTCTTGCTTTTCGTCACAATACCGACAACCACATATGGCTCTCCTTTGATCTCGATCGTTTTTCCGACTGCTGACTCTCCCTGAAACAATGTCTGCTCGGAATCCGAATCTAAGAGTGCCACTTTTCTCTGTTTTTTATAATCCTCTTTGTCAAAACCTCTGCCTTCCCGCAGGATAAAATCACAGGTATCCAGATAGTTCTGCTCGATACCATAGAGATATCCTCCTGCTAAGGAAACATTTTTATAAAAAATATTGTCATAGTCCTGTCTTTTGTAAAATGCAGATACATCCTCTACCTTATCGGTATCCTTGATGCTGTCTAACATCTCCTCTGAAATCGCAGGGACTCCATCCGGAACGCCTGCAGACATATCGTATTCCCAGTCGCCCTGATACAGGCTGACCGTGACCGTATTGTCTCCCGAGCCGATCAGATTCTCTTTGATCTGTTCGTTTGTTCCTTTAATTGTAGATACAATAGCTATGATTGCCGCAATTCCGATAATGATTCCCAGCATCGTCAGAAAGGAACGCATCTTATGGGACCAGATTCCCTGAAACGATAATCTTATATTTTCTATCATTCTTCCTTCCTCCTAATATGCCAATTCATCTGTCTCGCGGACTCTCACGCCCTCTTTGACATTTTTACCATATGGAAATGCAATGTATTCACTTCCGTCTAAGCCCGATAAAATCTCCACTGCCTGACCGTAGTAAGTCTTTCCGGTCTTTACTTTCTGCTTTTTCAATCTTCCGTTCTTATCTTCTTTCATCACATACGATGTACCGTCTACGGTACGCACATATGCTTTTTCGATGCACAGTACGGAACTTCCTGAATTTGCATCCTGGCTGATATTTAAATCTACACCTTCTCCATTATGCAGCCCCTTGCTGTCTTTTACCAAGGCTTTATAAGTATAATAAGATGCATTTGGATTACCATCGCCCATGTAGTTGCTGCCATCTACCGGTGTAGTGGAAATCTCCGTGATCTCTCCTTCATAGGTCTTGCCGCTCTCCCAGGAACTGATCTGAACCTTCTGACCTGTCTGGATTTCTCCTAGCATCAACTCGCTCAGTGTTCCGGTCACATAGAGGCTGTCCTGTCCTCTTACTTCTAAGAACGGAGAACCGTCATTTGGCGGATCACTCGGATCACATGCTGTGTCTACGGTTCCATTGACACTGGCTTTTAATATGCCGTCTCCTGATACTTTTTTTGCTTCCTCTAACTCTAAGGCTGCTTTTCGCTTTGTAATATCCAGTTCACGGATCTCCTTTTCTTTTTCACGGATCTTTTCTGCAAGTTCTGATGCGGTATATCCCATACTGCTTTCATCATCACCACTATCACTCTCATCATCCGCACTGTCATCCGTGGTATCCGGTTCTGTGGTATCTTCATCCGTTACTTCCTGTCGGCTTGCAACAGACCACTGGGATTCCGCATCGTATTCTTCTTTTATACTGCTTCCGTTTACCAGCCATGCATTCAGGACATCTCCATCCTTCTTGTTATCCTCATGGATTTCAAAGACTGCCGTATAGGAATGTTTTTTCAGGTAATTCAGATATTCTCCGGTTACATACGCTTTCTCTGTACATAAAAAACGGTATGGTTTCTCCTGTGTTCCTTTTCCTTCGTAGGACTTCGCGGATTTTCCGATGATGTTATAGGCATCTCCGTCTTTTTCCGGAACTTCCGGTTTTGGTGCCGGCTCTTCCGGTTCGTCCGGTACGGTTGGTGTCTCTGCCACCGGAGTCATGTTTTTCAGTTTTTCTAACTCACGCTGTGCGATCACCAGATCATTTTCAGCATTTTCCACATCCAAGGTCTTCATATCGACATTGAGATTTGCTTCTTCCATATCATACCGCATCAGTGGATCGCCTTCTTTGACCTTATCGCCTTCTTTGACATAGACCTCCGCCACTTTATCACTGTCTTCAAGATAGATCACCTGTGACTTATCATCTGTAACCGTTCCACTGCTGTAGGACTCTCCGTTACCATATCCGCCACCCATATCCATTACAGATACCGGATAAACGTCCACCTTTGTCTTTTTATCCTTTTGCTTTTTGAAGGCAAAAATTCCGCCACCTACAGCTCCTGCTGCCAGAACAATGACCAGGACAAGAATTACGACTTTCTTTTTATTCATCCTTCTCTTCCTCCTTTTCCTCGGTCAGTTCTCCGTCTATGATGTGAACTACCCGTTTTGCACGGTGTGCAACCTTTGCATCGTGAGTGATCATTACGATCGTTACGCCTTCTTCATTTAATTTTTCAAACAGTTCCATGATCTGCTGTCCCGATTTTGAATCCAATGCTCCGGTCGGTTCATCTGCAAGCAGGATCTTCGGCTCGTTTACTACAGCTCTTGCGATGGCAACTCTCTGTTTCTGACCACCGGATAACTGGTTCGGGCGAAACTCTGCACGGTCTGCTAAACCCACACGCTCTAATGCTACAAATGCCCGCTCCTTTCGTTCCTTTGGTTTTACGCCTGCATAGCTTAAAGGCAGTGCAACATTATCTAAAGCAGTTGCCCTCGGCAGTAACTGGAAGTTCTGAAATACGAATCCTATGCTTTTAGAACGCACTGCTGCAAGTTCCCTGTCTTTATAGGATAAAATATTTTCGCCTGAAAATTCATAGACTCCGGAAGTAGGCTGATCTAAACATCCGATGATATTCATCAGAGTGGTCTTTCCGGAACCGGACGGTCCCATGATCGCCACATATTCACCCTCTTCTACCTGTAAGCAGACGTCCTTTAATACTGGGACCACCAGCTTATCCTGCTGATAATCTTTGTAAATATGTTCCAAGTTCAATATCATGGATTTTTACTCCTCTCCACTCGTCTCATTCTCATCGACCGGCTGTTCTGCATCCTGTGCTGCACCGTCTTCTTCCGTTGTCGTTTCCTCCGTCGGCTCCGCTTCGCCCCCATCAACCGGCTGTCCCGTACCACTCATTGGTTCGACCGCATCATCTGCCGGCTCTGCACTGTCCTCTGTGTACGGTTCTGTACTGTCCTGCTGATCCTTATATAAAGGTGCATCATAATCTACTTCGCTCTCATTCTTAACTGCTTCTACACCTTCATACAAGCCATCCATCGGCCATGCGATATAGTCATCTTTTTTCAGACCGGATTTAATCTTGTACTCGCCAAGTTCTTCGTCATATTTTCCAAGCTCAACCTTACGTTTTTCCAGCTTGCCCTTTCCGTTATCAGCCCAGACATAGGCTTCCTTTTTTTCTTTTACGATATAGGATTCCATAAGCCAGATACCTTTTTTCTTCTGTCCCTGTCCCAGATCTGCTTCCGCAAACACATGCTGTCCTAACATCATTCCATCTGAATTTTCTAAATTAATATAGAACGGATATTTTGAAGAGGTTGTGGTATCGGAAGAATCACTGCTGTCCGTGTACTGGTCACCGTTTGACTGCGGCGATTCCATATCAATTCCTGAAATTGTACCGTTCCAGGTCTGATCTTCATCTACTCTGGAGTGGATCAGCATCTGCTCTCCCTCGGATATCTCAGACATGTTCTGCTCATTGATCATACATTTTACCCGATAGGAACCGGTCGCAAGGATGGTCATAAATGCATCGTCAGAAGAACTGTCATCGGAACCACCGTTACTGTTGTTGACCGTCTTTACGACACCTGCCATTTTGCTCGTTACCACGGCATCTCCAAGAGATTGTTTCATTTTATCAATTTCAAGCTGTTTGCTCTTTCGGTTGTACTCAGACTGTTTTAAATCATTCTGCACACTCTGGATCTGCGTCGTATAGTCGAACTTTGCTTCCTCCGGTGCCGCATCTCTTTCTGCACTTAAGGTTGCGATCTGGCTGTTGTAATCGTTAATCTCGTTTGTGATACTCTCTAATTCGAGATTTGCCTGCTCGATCTGTGAATTTGTCTCGTCCATATCATAGGAAAAGAGCTGATCTCCTTCCTTGACCTCATCTCCGACTTTGACAAATACCTCTTTGACCTTTTTATCGCCATCCAGTTTGATCTTCCAGCTGTCCTGTGCCTCTACCACACCGGAAAAACGGTTCGTTGTCCCCGCATCATTGCCGCAGATTGTCTTGACTTTTTCCACATACACTTTATCTTTCGCTTTTTTCCCGCCGCCTTTTGCCAATACGATACTTAGAACGACTGCCGCTACGGCAACCACGGCGATCACAACACCGATAATAATTTTTTTCTTCTTATCCATTCTAGCCTCCTGAATACTCTGATTTTTTATCATGTCATAATTTAAAATGAGCACAAAAATCAATTTGTGCTCATTATAGCATGTCTTTTTTGTATTTTCCCGATTTTATAAAATTCTTAAGAATTATTTTAACGGATATTTATCAGTCAGTTTTTTCACAATGGCTTTGACCTCTTCTGCGGAGTCCTCGCCATGTTTGATCATCAGTGCGATTGCCTCTGCAATATCATCCATATCCTCTGTTTTCATGCCACGGGAGGTTACGGATGCTGTTCCTAAACGGATACCGCTTGTTACAAACGGAGATTTCGGGTCATTTGGAATCGTATTCTTATTACATGTAATATTAACGGAATCCAATAATTTTTCCACTGCCTTTCCGGTCAGGTCATAGTTCGTCAAATCTACTAACATCAGATGGTTGTCTGTTCCTCCTGAAACAATCTTGATGTCTCTGTCAATCAGACCCTTGCAGAGTGCCTGTGCATTGTCAATAATCCCCTGCTGATATACCTTGAACGCAGGCTGTAATGCTTCTTTAAAGCATACTGCTTTTGCTGCAATCACATGCATCAAAGGACCACCCTGTGTTCCCGGGAAGATTGCTTTGTTAAAATTAAACTTCTCGTTGGCTTCCGCACTTGCTAAGATCATACCGCCTCTTGGTCCACGCAGGGTCTTATGTGTGGTCGTGGTTACTACGTCTGCATATGGGATCGGGCTTGGATGCAGTCCTGCTGCTACTAAACCTGCAATATGTGCCATATCTACCATCAGATATGCGCCGCATGCATCTGCGATCTCTCTGAATTTCTTAAAATCAATGACTCTTGCATAAGCACTTGCACCTGCAATGATCAGCTTCGGCTTGCACTCCATTGCAATTTCCATGACTCTATCATAATCAATGACACCTTCGTCGTTTACTCCATAAGGTACAATATTGAAGTATTTTCCGGAAAAATTCACCGGACTTCCGTGTGTCAGGTGACCGCCATGGTCTAAGTTCATTCCCATGACCGTATCGCCCGGTGTCAACATTGCAAACTGTACTGCCATGTTTGCCTGTGCTCCCGAATGCGGCTGTACATTTGCATATTCACAGCCAAACAGCTCTTTTGCACGTTCAATTGCAAGATTTTCTACAATATCTACACATTCGCATCCGCCATAATATCTCTTACCCGGATAACCTTCTGCATATTTATTGGTCAAAATGCTGCCCATTGCTTCCATCACTGCCGGACTTACCCAGTTCTCGGATGCGATCAGTTCAATATGACTGTTCTGTCTCTCCATTTCTGCTGTAATAGCATCTGCTACCTCACGGTCTACTGCCTGTACTTCCTGAAGTAAATTCATTCGTTCATCCTCCATCATTGATTTGTCTTGTTTTTGCTTTAACTATTCATCATTATAAAGTACCACAAAATGTTTTGCAATACAAAAATCACCGGTATTCCGATCACGAAATACCAGTGCTTTGTTTTGTGGTGAAAAATATACATTCCAAGCCAGCTCCCCACGCTTCCGCCTAAGGCCGCCACTAAGAATAATGTTCGCTCTGAGATCCTCCACTGATGTTCCCCGGCTCTTTTTTTATCCAGTCCCATCAGTGCAAATCCCAAAGTATTCATCACTGCCAGATACCACCACATATTATTCTTTCTTCATACCTTTCGTACGCAACAGATACCAGATCTCACTCGCAAGACAAATAGAAGAATAAGTACCTGCTAAAAGTCCTACCATCAATGGCAGTGCAAACTCACGGATAGAGGTTACACCCATAATATAAAGAACTAATACCATAACAAAGGTTGTAATGGAAGTATTCACACTTCTTGACATGGTCTGTGCGATACTCTTGTTGACAATCTCTTTGTATGCTGCCTTTGTCTGTGCATGATGTTTTTTCAATGCATCACGGATACGGTCAAAGATAACGATCGTATTATTGATCGAGTAACCGATAATTGTCAGCATACATGCAATAAAGGTATTTCCTACGGAAATCCATGCTAACACATAACAGATAAATACCATGATAACATCGTGGCTCAGTGCAATTACCGCACTTCCCGCAAAACGTACATCCTTGAACCGGAACCAGATATAGAGCAGCATACAGATCGTTGCGATCACAACTGCTACGATCGCATCGGTCTTCATCTCATTGCTGACGGTGGAACTGATACTTTCGGATGTAATATCTTTTTTATCCACGCCAAAATTCTTGGTCATGGTCTTTTCTAACTTTGTTCTCTCTTCCAGTGACAGCGTACGGGTCTTGATGATGATCTGCTTGGTACCCTCGACTGCCTGTGCCTGTACGTTACCGTCGCCTGTAATTTTTTCTACTAGAGGAACGATTTCTTTGTCAATCTCTTTGATGGAATACTGTTTATCCATCACAACTGCGGTAGACGTTCCACCCTTAAACTCCAGACTGTAATTTAAAATGGTTCCATCACTTGATTTGTGCATGCCTACTCCTACACAGCCACACACGATGATCGCACAGGAGATTGCAATAAAGATTCCTGTCTTTCCGACAAAATCAAATGGCTTACGCTCTTTTGCCTTACCATAGAATTTCGCATCACGGACACCGATCGCATAAACTGCATGCATCAGCACCTTCGTAACTACCATACAGGTAAACATTGAAAGGATAATACCGATCGCTAATGTAGAAGCAAATCCTTTTACGGTACCGGAACCGCGAAGTCCAAGAACTGCTGCTGCGATCAATGTTGTAATATTTCCATCTAAGATCGCGGAACGTGCTCTTGCAAAACCTGTTTCAATTGCGGTTGCCACGCTCTTTCCATCTGCGATCTCTTCGCGGATACGGGCAAAGATAATGACATTCGCATCCACCGCCATACCAATAGAAAGGATAATTCCGGCAATACCCGGTAAGGTCAGGGTAATCTCAAACAGATATAAGGTCGCGATCACTAATGTCGTATAGATTGCAAGTGCGAATGCGGCTACCACACCAGGTACTAAGTACTGCACGATCATAAAGATCATAACGATCACAAGACCGATCGCTGCTGCTTTCAAACTGCTTGAAATTGCTTCTTCTCCAAGCTGTGCACCTACTACCTCGGAACGCATCTCCTCTAACTTTAGGGAAAGGGAACCGATTCTGATCTGGGAAGCTAAGGACTCTGCCTCTTCATAGTTTGCCATTCCGGAAATCTGTGCAGTTCCTCCGGTAATTGCCTGCTGTACGGTCGGATAACTGATGACTTCATCATCGTAAACGATCGGAAGTGCTTTTCCGACGTTTGCGGATGTGACCTCTGCAAATGTCTTTGCTCCTTCATCAGTTAAGGTCAGCTCTACGATATTTTCTTTGTTTCCGGTATTATTTGTAATGGTTGCTGCTTTTGCCTGCGCAACTGCAGATCCATCCATGAAGGTCTTACCATCTTCTGTCTGGAATTCCAAAGTTCCCGGTTTTCCGAGTTCCTCTAAAATCTTGTTTGCATCGCTGACTCCCGGAATCTCAACGGAAATACGGTCATCTCCGACTTTGTATACCTGTGCTTCCGTACTGTAGCCTTCCACACGTTTCTGTAACTTATAGACGGTATCGTCTAACTGTTCATCGGTCGGCTTGTCTCCGACTACCTGATAGGTAATGGATACACCACCTGCTAAATCCAGACCAAGGTTAATGCTCCGGTCTTCTCCTACTCCGGTCGAAGAAATAATGGTTGCGGAATAGTAGCACAGACCGGCTAAAATTCCGAGTACGAGAATGAGAGTGATGATCCCTCTGCTCTTTTTCATGCTTTTCATTTCTTTTCCTCTCTTAATCTTCTTGTTCTGCCATGGCTGCTTTTATCATGATCGCACATTCTACACGCTTTTTCTGTAATTCACAGCCTGTTTCATAGGTTTTTAATATATCTCCATGGAAATTGTATGCATTTGCCGCACAACCGCCGCTGCAATAAAATCTTGCGAAGCAGTCACGGCATTTTTCTTTTGCATATACATTACAGCACTTGAACTCTTCCTGAAGTCCGGTGTTCACTACGCCGTCATGTACATTTCCCATTAAAAACTTCTCATTACCGACAAATTGATGACAAGGATATAAATCTCCCCATGGTGTCACTGCTAAATACTCTGTACCGGAACCACAACCGGAAAGGCGTTTATAGACACATGGGCCGCCTTCTAAATCGATCATAAAATGGAAAAAGTTGAATCCGTTTCCGGCTTTATTTCTTCTTACCATCTCTGCTGCTAAATCATCATATTCTTTAAAAAGTACCGGTAAATCTTCTTCTTTGATCGCGTAATCGTCCGTCTCTTCTGCCACCACCGGCTCTACGGAAATCTGCTTAAATCCCAAGTCCGCTAAATGAAGCACGTCTTTGGAAAAATCTGTGTTGAAATGTGTATAGGTACCACGCACATAATATTTCTCCTGATTTCTGCTCTTAGCAAACTTCTGGAACTTCGGCACGATCAGATCATAGCTTCCGGCTCCTTTTCGGAATGGTCTCATATGGTCATGTACCTCTTTACGTCCATCGATACTTAAAACCACATTGTCCATTTCACGGTTGGCAAATTCCATGATATCGTCATTTAAAAGTACGCCGTTGGTTGTTAAGGTAAAACGGAAATGCTTGTCATGCAGCTTTTCCTGCTCTCTTCCGTAAGCTACTAACTGTTTTACTACCTCGAAATTCATCAGCGGTTCTCCGCCGAAAAAATCCACCTCTAAATTCCTTCTGCTTCCCGAATTTGCGATCAGAAAATCCAATGCCGCCTTTCCTGTCTCATATGACATCAGCGCTCTTCTTCCATGATATTCACCCTCTTCCGCAAAACAGTAGCGGCATGCCAGATTGCAGTCATGTGCAATATGTAAACAGAGTGCTTTTACCACGGTTGGACGTTTCTTAAAATCGATCAGCGGTGCCTCGTAGGTGTCCGGTGTAAACAGACTTCCCTCTTTTTTAAGCTGGGCAACCTCTTCCACAGCCTCACGGATTTCTTCTTCGCTGTATTTTTCACGAAGCAGACCTGTTATCTCTTCACTGCTGTGTTTCTCAAATAACGGAATCACATCATATACCACTTCGTCTACAACATGAATGGCTCCGCTATTCACATCTAACACAATGTGATAACCATTATTGATATACTGATGAACCACCTGATAGTCCTCTCTTTCCTGTTACTTTTTTCATCTTTATATAACGCACAAATGACCGCACGCAACTGCGAACGGTCGTTCATACCATGTATCTATGATTTTGTACGGACTATTTGCTCTGCTCACAAGTCTGGTTTCCTACGGTACAGGATGTCTTACATGCAGACTGACAGGATGTCTGACACTCGCCACATCCGCCTTTTTTTACTGTGTTCTGTAATTTTTTTGTATTTAATGTCTTTATGTGTTTCATAATGAAATCTCCTTTCAAATTTCTCCGGTTATCTGCTTCTCGCTTCCCGAAAATAAAATATCTTTTGACATTATAGCATAATATTTTTCAGTTGAAAAGCATTTTTTAACTCATCATGCCCCCAAGTGTTCCTGCCGCCATACAGATCCCAAGTGTCGTTCCCATATGTACCAGATCTTTCGGAAGCCCTCCGGCTAATGCTGCCGATACGGCAAACAAGATCAAAAAGTACAGGCTTCCTAATAACAGTCCCCACAGGAATTTTTTCCTCTTCATCTTTTTTCCTGCGATCAATCCGCCTGCGATCCCTGATACCACATAGATCGCCGTAACCCCTACTTCTACAAATGTTCCGTTCAACTGAAACTTTTCCATTAAAAATGCCATGAGGATCAGCCCGAGTCCGGTCACGATGTACATGAACATCAGATCCACGATCATCCACTTAAAAGATTTACGCTCCATATCTTTTCCCTCCCCTACATATATATGCCGGGTGGGACTGATTAGAACATCCTTAACTCTTTGCTTCGTGTTCTGCTTCGGCTTTTGCCTTTAGGATTGCCTCATTTAAGGACAACATTTTATCATCTAAAACGGATACGATACCGGAACACTCTCTCAGTTCACGGCTGATGTATTCCGGTGCGTTTCCTTCAAATTTGTAATAGATTTTATGCTCTAAACTTGCCCAGAAATCCATGGCGATCGTACGGATCTGTATCTCTACTTTGGTATCAATGACTCTGTCCGACATAAAGATCGGTACCGTCACAAGCATGTGATAGCTCTTATAGCCGCTCTGTTTTGGATTCTTGATATAATCTTTGATAGACACTACGGTCAGATCGTTCTGCTTTCCGATCATCTCCGCCATCCGGTAGATGTCTGATGTAAAGGAGCAGACGATACGGATTCCCGCAATATCGTTTACATAATTTACCATATTTTGTATGGATGATTCATATCCGTTCTTTTTTAATTTTTTTACGATACTCTCCGGGGATTTGATACGGGATTTTATGTACTCGATCGGGTTATACTGATGTACATACTGAAATTCATCGTTCAAAATCTCCAGTTTTGTACTGACTTCTTTTAATGCTGAATTATAAAGGAACATGACACTTTTCCAACTGTCGACGCCTTCGTCAAACTGCTGCTGCATATTGACCTTAACCTCCGTTATGTTTGTTACGTTATATATAATAGTATATACTCCGCAGTGCATCTCAAAAATCAAAGATTTTTTCGATGTACGGGCATTCGCCCTATCATCCGGTAAAAATATACACAGCTTTGTGCAAGCACAAGCCTGGTATATTTTTGCCGGATGGCACTGCTCATTACTATACATATACAGTATACCACGATTAGAAAAGGTTGTGAAGAGATGCCTATATCTGATATAATATGTTTTGATATAAAATTATTCTATTTTGTGATCGAACTTTTTTAGAAAGGATATTCCCATGCGGATCTGGTTTAAAATATTTAAAGACAATCGTATGCAAAAGGATCTCTGTCTGACCGATGACAGGGATGATACAAGAACCCATAAAATTTTTCATGCTTTAGATGAAGCATGCCACACCTTTGACCTTGGTGTTCCGATCTGGTTAGACAATACCATTTCGGATTTTAAACGCCATGGCAAGGCACGTTTTTATCAGGACAGTTTTATTGAACATATTGACTTTGACTATATGGAAATTCAGGTAATTGAGGAGGACTAACATGGAAGGAGACGAACGTCGTCAGTTTATTTTAAAATTACTTGCAGGCTCAGAAAGTCCGCTCTCCGGAACGGAAATTGCAGGAAAATGCGGTGTGAGCCGACAGATCATTGTACAGGACATTGCACTCTTACGAGCCACCAATAAAAATATCTTAAGCACCTATCGGGGCTATCTGCTCTATCAGCCGGAAAAGGACACGGAGAATTTCAAACGTACCTTTGCGGTTTCACATACGGATGAGCAGATCCAGGACGAACTCTATACCTTTGTGGACTGTGGCGGAAAGGTGTTAGATGTTACAGTCATGCATGAAATCTATGGTGCCATTACCGTTGATCTGATCTTGAATAACCGTGTGGATGTGGACGATTTTACCACACGTCTCTTTACCACTCCGGCAAAACCGCTCAAGGAACTTACCGGCGGCAATCATATGCATACTGTTGAGGCATCCTCCCCGGAAGTCTTTGACCGGATTGAAGAACAGTTAAAGAAAAAAGGCTATCTCATCCGATAGCCTTTTCCGTTATGTTCTTCTCTGTCTGTTCGCTTCATACATCAATATTCCTGCTGCCATAGCGGCATTTAAGGATTCTAACTTTCCCTCCATCGGAATACGGATATAGACATCTGCTAAGTCGGCAATTTCCGTCGTCAGACCATTTCCTTCATTTCCAATTAAAAAAGCACTCGGTTTCTGATAGTCTGCCTCATCATAAGAAGCCTTTCCTTTCAAATGTGCTGCGTAGAAGTGTACGCCTTCTTTTTGAAGCTCTGAAATGTCTTTTTTTAAATCCTCTGTATACAAAAACGGCATCCGGTAGATCGATCCCATGGTAGAGCGGATCGTCTTTGGATTAAAAATATCCACGGTATCGCGGCTCATCAGGATTCCTGTCACTCCCGCTCCTTCGGCTGTACGGAACATGGTTCCAAGGTTTCCGGGGTCCTGCACATTTTCTGTTACGAGCAGCAGCGATGCTTTCTTTTGATCAGAGCCTCCTGACAAGTCCTCTCTCCGGTACTCCGGCATTTTTACGATGCACAAAATTCCCTGCGGTGTCATCGTATCCGCTGCATGACGAAATACCTGATCCGATACGGTTTCATATCCGGTACGTTCTAATTTTTCTAAAAGTTCCTGTTTATACTCTTCTTTTTTCGATTCCTGATATTTTTCTAAAAAACTCTCTGCAAGATAGACCTCTTCGATCCAGTCTAAGGGAGCTTCTAAAAACATTTTGACTCCCTCGACAACAAAGGCACGCGAATTTCGACGTGCCTTTCCTTTGGTATTCAGCTGTATGATTTTTTTTATCTGTGCATTACTCGTACTTGTGATCATATCCGTTCCTACTTTGACAGATTCCGGCAGATTTCCCACTGGTACTCCGGAATTCCTTTTTGCATTGCAAGTGCTTCATCAATATCAAAATCCACAAATTCTCCGTGACGATAACCTACCACACGATTTGTCTTTCCTTCTAACAGCAGATCCACGGCTTTCGCTCCCATGGTCGATGCGTAGACACGATCCTTACAGGTCGGGCTTCCGCCACGCTGCATGTGTCCTAAGATTGTTGCTCTGGTCTCTACTCCGGTTGCAGCCTCGATCCGTTTTGCCATACTGGTGGAGTGTCCGATTCCCTCTGCATTGATGATGATATGGTGCTTTTTGCCGCGTTTTCTGTTCTCGATAATATGATTTACGATCATCTGCTCATCATAGTTATATTTTTCCGGAAGTAAAATATCCTCTGCTCCATTGGCAATTCCACACCAGAGTGCGATATATCCGGCTCCGCGTCCCATAACTTCTATAATGGAACATCTCTCATGGGAAGTAGAGGTATCACGCACCTTGTCGATCGCTTCCATTGCGGTATTAACTGCTGTATCAAATCCGATCGTATACTCTGTGGATGCAATATCTAAGTCGATCGTTCCCGGCAGGCCGATCGTATTGATCCCATGCTCTGCTAATTTCTGTGCTCCTTTAAATGAACCGTCTCCTCCGATGACTACAACACCGTCAATTCCATGTTTTTTACAGATCTCCGCACCTTTTTGCTGTCCTTCCGGTGTTGTGAAATCCATACATCTTGCTGTCTGTAAAATGGTTCCTCCACGCTGGATGATATCGGAAACATCCTGTGCATGCATATCTATGATCTCTTCCTGTAAAAGTCCTGCATAACCACGCTTGATGCCTTTTACATTCAAACCTTTTGTAATTGCCTGACGTACTACGGCACGGATCGCCGCATTCATACCCGGTGCATCTCCTCCACTGGTAAGGACACCGATTGTCTTAACTTCTTTTGCCATTCTCTCTTCCTCCTGCTTTTTCCATTTTAATCTCTTTTCGTACGGTTTTCAATGGGTTTTTCCACAACTTTTACGTTATCCTCTCCAAAACACTCCCGAAGATTCTCTAAAAGTTGTGGCTCTATATGGACATTCCGGTTGTTTGCAAGACGCTTGATCGCCTTTTCTTTGGAAAGATAGATGACAACCTGGTCATTGCCGTCAGAAGAAAGAAGCATCCGGAATAGTTTTTGTTCCATCTGCTGATACTCTTCTTTGGTGGCAAACTGCATCCACAATTCTTTTTTCGTATCGTCAAATCCATAGATTTTTTCACAGATGATCTTTCCGTTCTTATCTTCTTCCACATTTGCATGACCGCTGACAAATATTTTCTCATCGACGTTCAGATAAGTATGATACCGCTCATAATCTCTTGGAAATACGATAACTTCCACGGTTCCAAGCAGATCCTCTAACGTTAAAAATGCCATGGTCTTATTATTTTTTGTATATTTTATGGTCTTATCCGTGATCATTCCGCCAACGATCACTTTCTCATTATCGGATACTTTCGTTTTTCCGGTCTCTTCATCCCAGATAAAATCGTTCGTGGTGGCGTTGATATTTTTTCTCCACTTTTCTTCATATTCTTCTAACGGATGTCCGCTGATATAGACTCCTAAGACTTCTTTTTCAAATCCTAACAGCGTTTCTTTGGGAAATTCTCCCACATCCGGTAACTGGATTTCAAAATCGTGCTTTGTTTCCTCATCTGCAAAGTCAAAAAGGCTCATCTGACCTGCGATGGAATGTTTCTTCTCATCGTTGATCTGATCTAAAATAGCTGAATAGATCATGATCTTTTGTTTTCTTGTTCCTTCTAACTCATCCATGGCTCCCGCTTTGATAAAGTTCTCTATAGTCCTTTTATTTAATTCCCTTCCATTCAGACGGCTACAGAAATCCTCCAGATTGGAAAATGCTCCATTGGCTTCTCTTTCTGCAATGATCGTCTCAATGACAGGCCTTCCCACGCCTTTGATCGCAGACAGTCCATAGCGGATCGCATTTCCCGCAACAGAAAATCCGCCTTCTCCTTCGTTGATATCCGGTGGCAGTATCTCTATATTCATTTTCCGACAGGTCAGTGTATACTCCGATACTTTCGTGGAATTGTCCATAACGGAGGTCATTAAGGATGCCATAAATTCTACCGGATAATAGTATTTTAACCATGCCGTCTGGTATGCAACGACTGCATATGCGGCTGCATGGGATTTATTAAATGCATATTTAGCAAAATCCATCATCTCATCATAGATTTTATTTGCAATTTTCTCGTCTATTCCATTCGCAATACAACCCGGAACTCCTTCTTCTTCATTTCCATAGACGAAGTTCTTCCGCTCCTGCTCCATGACAGAACCTTTTTTCTTCGACATGGCACGACGTACGAGATCACTTCTTCCAAGCGTATAGCCTGCTAAGTCACGCACGATCTGCATGACCTGCTCCTGATAGACAATACATCCATAGGTCGGTGCTAAGATCGGTTCTAACTGCGGGCAGTCATAGGTCACTTCCTCGGGGTGATTCTTTCCCTTAATATATGCCGGGATGAAGTCCATTGGTCCCGGACGGTAAAGTGAGATTCCGGCTATGATGTCCTCTAGGCTCTGCGGCTTTAATTCCTTCATGAAGTTCTTCATTCCGGCACTTTCTAACTGGAAGATTCCCTCTGTCTTACCGGAGCCGATCAGCTCTAAGACTCCTTTATCCTGATAATCTATTTCATCGATGTTGATCTGTTTTCCACTGCTTTTTTGTGCCATACGCACGGCATTTTGTATGACAGTCAGGGTGCGCAGTCCTAAGAAATCCATTTTTAACAGTCCGAGTTCTTCAATGGTCGTCATCGTAAACTGTGTTGTGATCGTTCCGTCTGACGCTCTTGATAGCGGAACATACTCATCCATGGATTTCTGACTGATCACGACTCCGGCGGCATGCATGGAGGTGTGTCTTGGCAGTCCTTCGAGCCTCTTTGACATATCGATCAGCGTCTTTACGCTCTCATCGTTTTCATACATCGTGCGAAGTTCCGGGTTCATTTTTAACGCTTTTTCTATCGTAATACCTAATTCCATCGGAATCTGTTTTGCGATGCCATCCACATAAGCATACGGCAGATCCATAACTCTTCCGACATCGCGGATGACACCGCGGGCGGCAAGCGTACCAAAGGTGACGATCTGGGTCACGCAGTCCTCACCATATTTTCTTACGACATAGTCAATGACTTCCTGCCGTCTTTCATAGCAGAAATCAATATCGATATCGGGCATGGAGACACGCTCCGGATTTAAAAAACGCTCAAACAGCAGATTATATTTGATCGGATCGATATTCGTGATCCCCGTTGTGTAGGACACCAGACTTCCTGCCGCACTTCCTCTTCCCGGTCCCACACTGATATCATGCTCTCTCGCATAGTGGATAAAATCCCAGACGATCAGGAAATAGTCTACATAACCCATCTCTTTGATGACACCTAACTCATAGTTCAGGCGGTCTTCTAATTCCGTGTAGTTTTGCGGATAACGCTCTTTTAATCCGTCAAAGCACAGTTTGTTCAGATAGCTCCAGGAATCATAACCCTCCGGGACTTCAAAATGCGGCAGCTTGGTCACGCCGAACTCTATTTCGACATGGCATCGGTCTGCGATCTTCTGTGTATTTTCCAAGGCCTGTCTTGCATAGGGAAACAGTTCTGCCATCTCCTGCTCGGATTTGACGTAATACTGTCCGCCCTCATAACGCATTCGGTCCTCATCGGCTAATTTTTTTCCGGTCTGTATACAAAGAAGGATATCATGTGGTTCTGCATCCTCGGCATAGGTATAATGGATATCGTTTGTTGCCACTAACTCGATCCCAAGCTCCTGACTCATCCGCAGTAAATGCTGATTGACATTCTGCTGCTCCGGGATTCCATGGTCCTGAAGTTCTAAGAAGTAGTTCTCTTTTCCAAAACACTTCTGATATTTTAAAGCAATCTCTTTTGCTTCTTCGTAATTTCCTCTTGTGATTGCTCTTGGCACTTCACCGGCAAGGCAGGCAGACAGGGCAATGATTCCTTCGTGGTACTGCTCTAAAACCTCCATGTCCACTCTCGGTTTGTAATAATATCCGTCTACAAATCCCTTGGATACAATCTTCATCAGATTGCTGTAGCCTGTATTATTCTCTGCCAATAATACCAGATGATAGTACCGGTCTTCTCCATGTACCGTCTCCCGGTCAAATCTGGAATTTGGTGCAACATAGACTTCACATCCTAAGATCGGATTGATCCCCTGCGCTTTTGCTTCTTTATAAAAATCTATGACTCCATACATGACTCCGTGGTCTGTAATGGCAGCACTGTTCATTCCGAGTTCTTTGACCCTTGCTACATATTCTTTTATTTTATTTGAACCATCTAAAAGACTGTATTCCGTATGGACATGCAGATGTGTAAATGCCATGTTCTTCCTCCGTACCAGATAATCTTTTCTTTCTCTTCCTTCTTATGTTCTACAACGAATGTGTCCCATAAATGCAACAGTATTATTGTATCATTTTTATAAGTTCTAAGCCACAAGAAAATCTTCCAATAAATCCAAAAACACAGCGCCGCCTTTAATGAGCGGTGCTGTGTTTTATTAAACTTAAGTTTAATTTTTTCTACAATACCTTGGATAAAAATTCCCGAAGTCTTGGGTTCTTTGGATTTGCAAAAAACTCCTCCGGTGTGTTCTCTTCCTGGATTTTTCCTTCATCGATAAACAGAACACGGTTTGCAACTTCTCTTGCAAAACCCATCTCATGGGTTACAACCACCATGGTCATTCCGTCTCTTGCTAACTCACGCATCAGTTCTAACACTTCGCCTACCATTTCCGGGTCAAGTGCAGAAGTCGGTTCGTCAAAGAGCATCACATCCGGGTTCATTGCAAGTGCTCTTGCAATTGCTATTCTCTGCTTCTGTCCTCCGGATAACTGGGATGGATAATCATTGGCACGTTCCGGGAGTCCGACTCTTTCTAACAGTTCCTTTGCCTTTTTCTCCGCTTCCTGCTGTGTCATCAATCCGAGTTTTACCGGTGCAAGCGTAATGTTGTTCTGTATGGTATAGTTTGGGAACAGATTGAACTGCTGAAATACCATACCGATTTTCTGACGCATCTTGTTGATATCCACGGACTTATCTGTAATATCCGTTCCTTCAAACAGAATCGTTCCTGATGTCGGTTCTTCTAACAGATTTAAGGAGCGTAAAAAGGTAGATTTTCCACAACCGGATGGTCCGATGATGGCTACCACTTCTCCCTGGTCGATTTCTGTTGTGATCCCGTCTAATACCACCTGCGTACCAAAAGATTTTTTTAAATCCTGTACCTGAATCAGCGCATTTTCATTAACGTTCATTTGTTCTCAATTTCCTTTCGAGTCTATTGACACCTGCTGTCATCAGCATAACGATCACAAGGTAAATTGCCGCAACTCCAAACAGTGGCAGATATGCCTCATAGGTGGTACTTCGTATAATATCGCCACCCTTGGTCAGATCCATCGTTCCTACATATCCACTGATGGATGTCTCTTTTAACAGCACGATCATTTCATTTCCAAGTGCCGGAAGGACATTTTTAAATGCCTGCGGCAAAATGATCAGGCGCATGGTCTGCACATAGTTAAAGCCAAGGCTTCGTCCCGCCTCAAACTGTCCCTGATCAATGGACATGATACCGGAACGCACAATCTCCGCCACATAAGCACCGGAGTTAATGCCGAATGCACATACTGCCACAAAGATCTTGCTCACATTCACGGAAGCAAAAATAATGTAGTATGTAATCATCAACTGTATCATGGTTGGTGTTCCACGGATTACCGTCAGATACACCCGGCAGATAAAATTCAATATTTTTAATGAACCATTCTTATCATGGCTCGCACGAATAATCGCTACCAGAAAACCAATGGCTACTCCGATCAAAACCGCAAATATGGTGATCAGTAATGTGTTCTCTAAACCGGTCAACAGATACTGCCATCTGTCTTTTTCTATAAAATTCTGATAGAAGCTTTCCTTAAAACCACTCACTTGTCAGCCCTCTGCTCTACTTTCTGGTAATGATAACCTGTTTTGCTTTTGCATAGCTGTCTGTAAAGTCGATGTTTTTCAGACGATCCTCTGTTACAGTCATTCCTGCTGCACCAAAATCTGCTTTTCCTGACTGTACTGCTGCAATGATAGAATCAAATTCCATATCTTCGATCTGTAACTCATATCCGAGCTTGTCACAGATTGCTTTTGCGATATCTGCATCGATACCTACGATATTATCACCATCATAGTACTCATATGGCTCAAAAGTTGCATTAGTTGCCATTACCAGTTTTCCATTTGGATACTCAATGTCTTTTGGTGATTCGTATGGGGTTTTGCCCTTTGTGTCATCACCGATATAGTTATCTGCGATAGAATCCAGTGTTCCGTCTTTTTTCAACTCTGCTAATGCTTTGTTAAACTCTTTTGTTAACTCCGGTTTGTCTTTTGAAATACAGATTGCATACTCCTCGTCTGCAAACGGCTCGTCTAAAATCTGTAAATCGTCGTTCTTTTCTACAAATGCCTCTGCCGGCTGTGAATCGATGATTACGCAGTCAATCTTGCCCTGCTTTAATGCCTGTACAGCATCTGTTCCTTTATTATAACGCTCAATCTTAGTGCCTGCCTTGTCACCTTCATAATCAGATGCATAAATATCGCCGGTTGTTCCAAGCTGTACACCGATGCTCTTTCCCTCTAAGTCATCAATGGAATTTACTGTATTCTCTACTTTTTTGTTTCCACCGCAAGCTGTCAATGCAAATACCATTCCTGTTGCCAACAGAACTGCTGCAGCCTTTCTCATGTTTCTCATAATAAGTCCTCCTTGTATAAATATGCATTTATTATAGTATCATTTCCGCAAAAATACAAGTTGGAATTGCCATGACTTCCGGTTACTGTGCCAGATCCAGATGCTGTACGGTCCCGACACCACCGTTTTCATATAGAAAGATTCCTGTTTTCCGAATGTAAGCATTCGTCCGGTTGGAATACCGGGAATTTAAGGAAAATTGTGTATCTGCATTTTTTAAGCAGATCGCACCTACTCCCGCTTCCTTTAATTTCAACAGTTTGTCATTGCCATTTTCATCCCGTACCCAGATACGCAGTTTGTCAAAAATCTCATCGGCCTCGTCGATCCAGCCGTTTTTGTCGATGTCATATTCCTCTAAATCTGCAAATCCATCTCCGCTCTGCGTGCCAAACAGCTCGGAACCGTCATCGATCTTTCCGTTTCCATTTTTATCGAGTGCTAAAAATCCGCTTCCACTCTTTAGCATGGATATCCGGTCTGCCGTTCCGTCTGCATCTAAGTCAAAATAGAATTTCTGGTCTGTCACCTGTGCGGTGGAGCTGTTTAAATTAATGACTAAAGGATCGCACAACCTTGCTGCACCAAAGTCCACTCTTTTTTCCATATAAGAAGTAAAAGAGCGGGACATTTCCACTTTGATCTGAAACAACATTTCCCTGCCATCCGCGGTTTTAACCGTTCCTTCTGTCTGAAAGGAAGTTGTCTCCTCTTCTGAATAATAGCTGATCTCCTGATAGCTTCCTCCAAATGCCTGCGCATTTGTCTGTCCAAGCATACCCAACGCTGTATGTTTTCCTTTTCCATCCCCGAAAAAGAGGTCTAACAGGTATTGGATCGCTTCTGCCTGGATCTGATGGATACTCTTTTTCAGTTCAGAGTCCTCCTGCTTTTGAATATTTCTGCTGCTCTTTACCGTGTTTTTAGCTTCTGCAATCTCTTTTGCATCCACGCCGCCTTCTTTTAGGGCATTCCCCATCTGAAGCTCATCCTGTCCGTTTTTCGATGTTCCCCAAAGCTGCAGACTCTTGACCTCTTCTTCCCGTTTTCTGTAATATCTTTCACTTCGCATTCCGATATTTGACGACTGTATGACCATCACTTTTCCTCCTCTTTCACTCTGAAACTTTTGTTCCGCGCGCGAGCGGTGCTGCATAACAGCTATTTACTTCTCCGCGAGCTGCGCATCTTCGCCCAAAGGGCTTCTTGCTCTATAGGAAGCACCGTATTTCCTATAAAGATTAGGGTGTCAAAAGGCGCTCACAACTTAGTGGCTGGCAAATTGCACAAACCCGGGACTACTTTTGTGACTTTGGGAGAAAATTAGTAAATCTTAGTCTGGCTGTTCAGGTAT